>Ga0206809_1078_pt1 | contig 17808 bp, 20 predicted proteins | sample Alteio_BWOrgCont_55_FD_152903 | JGI IMG/M metagenome (GOLD analysis project Ga0206809, IMG submission 152903) | Enriched cells from forest soil in Barre Woods Harvard Forest LTER site, Petersham, Massachusetts, United States -... | ecosystem: Environmental > Terrestrial > Soil > Temperate forest >... | reverse complement strand
TACCCGCAGTAGAATCTTCAAGTTTGCCTCCCTTGGTGCCCCATTTGGCTGTGGTTTGGGTTTTGTTGCCATGGTCGAAATAAGTGTAATAGTAATAGTATGCCTCACTACTGTCATCCACCACTTTCCATTGCTTATTATAGTAACGTATCCAGTAGCCGTCTTTCTTACCTGCAGAATCTAACTTGTTTAATGGAGTGGGTTGGCAATGAGCAGATTGAACAGGCAGATTATATTTTCGATGGTGAAGGTGAGCAAGTTATTGCCTACCGGGAAACAGATATTAAAGAACATATACTTATCATTTTATTATGGCGCTAAAATCGGCGTTATAGGCTTAAACGGCTCGGGTAAATCAACCCTGCTCAAAATTATTGCAGGCATTGAACAATCGTACGATGGAGAGGTACATTTTTCTCCGGGTTATAAAGTAGGTTACCTGGAACAGGAACCTAAATTAGATCCGAACAAAACAGTTATAGAAATAGTACGTGAAGGCGCCCAGGAAGTAACCGCTATATTAAAGGAGTACGAAGAGGTGAATAATAAGTTTTCGGAGCCAATGAGCGACGATGAAATGGCCAAGCTTATTGAAAAGCAATCGAGGTTGAATGATTTGATAGAGCAGCATGATGCATGGAATTTTGACAGCAAACTGCAGATAGCAATGGACGCCTTACGTTGCCCACCGGCTGATGCACCGATTAAAAACTTATCGGGTGGTGAGAAAAGAAGGGTAGCGCTTTGCAGGTTATTATTACAGCAACCCGATATATTATTACTTGACGAGCCTACTAACCACCTTGACGCGGAATCGGTTGACTGGCTGGAACAACATTTGCATGAATACAAGGGCACAGTTATTGCAGTAACGCACGACCGTTATTTCCTCGACAATGCTGCAGGATGGATATTAGAGCTTGACCGTGGCGAGGGCATTCCATATAAGGGCAACTACTCTTCATGGTTGGAACAAAAAGGAAAACGTTTAGCGCAGGAAGAAAAAACGGAATCGAAGAGGCAAAAGATATTGGCAAAAGAGTTGGAATGGGTACGTGCCGGTGTTAAAGGCCGTAACGTAAAATCGAAGGCCAGGCTTGCGAATTACGACAAAATGATGCGTGAAGATGTAAAGACCAAGGAAGATAAACTGGAAATATTTATACCTAACGGTCCACGCCTGGGTAATGAAGTTATTGAGGCCATTGATGTATCTAAAGCTTTTGGTGACAGGCTGCTTTATGAACACCTGAACTTCAAACTGCCTCCTGCAGGAATAGTTGGAATTATTGGCCCCAATGGAGCCGGTAAAACAACCTTGTTCCGTATGATAATGGGGCTGGAAAAACCTACCAGCGGTGAATTTAAAGTGGGACAAACCGTAAAAATAGGATACATTGACCAGGAGCATGCTGAGATTGACCCGAACAAAACAGTTTGGGAAGTTATTTCAGGAGGCAATGAAAATATTATCCTCGGCGGACAAAATATTAATTCGAGGGCTTATGTAGGCCGGTTTAATTTCGGTGGCAACGACCAGGGCAAAAAATGCGGAGTACTTTCGGGTGGTGAACGCAACAGGCTTCAACTGGCGCTCACGCTTAAATCAGAAGCCAACGTATTACTCCTCGATGAGCCCACCAACGATATTGACGTAAACACCTTGCGCGCGCTTGAAGATGCATTGGAAGATTTCGCGGGCTGTGCCGTAATCATTTCACACGACCGTTGGTTCCTTGACAGAGTATGTACACACATTCTCGCTTTTGAAGGCAACGGTGTGGTTTATTACTTTGAAGGAGGATATACCGAATACGAAGAGAATAAGAAGAAGCGCTTAGGTGAAGATGCGAACAAGCCTTTCAGGCATAAGAAGTTGACGGTGTAAGGTCAATTTGATAATTTATTTCTTCCAATGAAGTTTAATATATTGCATCGCTTCATGCCCCTGAAGTGCAATAGTACTCGCAGTCCGTCTAATATATAGCTCTTCCGCTCCTTTATCACTCTTCATCCATATTGGTGCCGAAGAACTTTCTACTGTTATTACCGCAATCATCTTATTTTCAATTGAAATTAACCGTGTCTGTATCAATGCATGTGCTGAATTACCTATTTTATCGCCAATTAATTCATCTAAAAGTAACTTCCAATCGTCACATGGGTCAAAGTGTTTTTTCTTAGCAGATTTTGAAAAAGTCAGGAAATCCGTTCTTTCCAAGCCAAGTATATTTCTATCATCTTCAATGCCTATAATTAAATGACCACCTTCACTGTTTAGAAATGCCGGAATAGTTTTAATACAACTGAATTGTACTTTCTCCGAGGATGTTACCTTGCCGTCTGCATTAAATCTACCTAAATCAAATGATAGTGAGCTTTTAAATTCGACTTTATCATTTTCACCACCTGCTATTAAGAGTTGAATATCTTTTTCTTCGATAGTTCGATTCTTTTCCTCAATGGTCTTGTTCTTTTTATTGATTTTAATAATATAAAATGATAGACCAATAGCTAAAAAGATAAAAACACCTGCTACTATTCCTTCTATTGCCTCAGTCTTTTCTTGCTTTATTTTATCAATCGCTTCCTGTTTTTCAAATTGAAAGTTTAATTCTGATCGGGTTACCCTTCGTGTATTATTCTGGCTGAATATCTGACTATGAATACTGTCATATATTTTATAATGTTTTAACGCCAAATTATTATCACCCATTTTTTCATAAATAGTGCTAATTATATTTTCAGACTTCATTATATCATCAATCGAACTAAGCTTACGTGCTATATTCATTGCACTATCCATGTTTATAAGCGCATCATTATACTTTTTTAGGTTGAGCAGTGCATTAGCAATGCCTTGATAAAAACCTATTAGTTGATTGTCATTATCCTTAAGATTATTAATTATTGGGCGCATTTGTGCAAAAATTCTCATTGAGTTTCCATAATCATTTTTTAAAGCATAGTACCTCCCAATATCATTGAGCGCATTAACCATCGTCCATTTATCATTTCTTTTTTCACTTAGTTTGAATGCCTTCATGCCAAATAAGAAGGCTGAATCATATGAGTTCTTATTTATGTAACAATCACTCATATCTTCAAACACGCTTTCAATGTCATCCGTATCTTTTATATCTGAATAAATCCTCAGTGCCTTATTAAAATCTATAAGCGCATCGGCATAATTTTGGTTATCACTATTTATTTCCCCGATACCGTCGATAGAAGTTGCAATACCGGCTTTGTAATTAATCTCTTCTTCTATTTTTTCGGCTCTAGTGTAATCCTCTATAGATGCAGTGTAATCATCAGAAAACCATTCCTTAGCTCCCAAAACATTATAGGCATCAGCAATTCCTTTTTTGAATTTCATTTTTTTCGCTATTAATAAGGCGTTATTAGCTAGTGTGTCGATCATATCAAGTTTAGCACTACTCCGCCAAACTAATTCCATGCAAATTTCATTTACCTTATTAATTCTTTCCGTATCTGTATTATACTTTGCGAGGGTAGAGTTTATAGAGTCCATAAATCTTTTATTGCTTTGTCCATTTCCATTGGAAGTGACAAGCAGCATAAAATATGCAATTATTGAAATAAACCTAACACTAGATTTCATGCAATGTCAAATATAAAATATTTTATCCTTCTGCTCCCGCAAGCCCCCATAGGGGTGAAATATTCAACCCACTACGGGGTTGTTTTACATTTGTCGGGTTATTACACCACCGGCTTCACCGGTGGCTACCATATTGCAGTCCTTCGGACTTACTCTCTGCGAAACTCTGTGTTCCTTTGTGTCTCTGTGTTGAAAGTTTTATCTCTGCGTAAACTATTTCTTTGTCTAATCCGCAGAAATGCTATAAACTTTAGCATTTTCATATATAGCTGGTAATCAACATAAATGCATGGTTAACATTTTTAGCCCTCTTAAAAAATCAACGTATTGAAAATCAGTTAAATGTAATTTCAAAACCCTCAAAAAGTGTTAACCATGTTAACCTTGTAATACTAACTTTGTTCCATGAAATTTTCACTTAAAATATCGATTGTCATTTTACTTCTGTCATTTACTGTTATACCTGCAACGGTAAGAACAGTAAACATGGAGCAGCTTCAGCAGGATACACAGAAAAACAACGACACTTTATATGTGGTAAACTTCTGGGCCACATGGTGTGTGCCTTGTGTAAACGAAATACCCTACTTTCAGGATGCCTATAAAAAGTACATGCCTAAAAAAGTAAAGATGGTATTTGTTAGCCTGAATTCAGCAAAAGAACTAAGCACTGTGGAGAAGTTTGTGCAGGATAAAAACCTGAAACCCGAGGTTTTATTGTTAAGCGCCGGCAACCCCAATGTGTGGATAAACCAGGTAGATAGCTCATGGAGCGGAGCCATACCGGCAACTGTATTATACCGACATGGAAAAAAGTTGTACTTTCACGAAGGCGATTTTACCGCCGATAAATTAAATACGCTAATTGAATCAAAACTTAAATAAATCATGAAAAAACTCTTTTTATTAGGAACAGCTATTGTAGCGCTGGCATCGTTCAGCACAATGGGCTATAAAGTAGGCGACAAAGCCATGGACTTTAAATTAAAGAACGTTGACGACAAAATGGTATCAATGGCGGATTACCCGAATGCCAAAGGTGTTATAGTGGTGTTTACCTGCAACCACTGCCCGTTTGCTAAAGCATACGAAGACCGTATTATAGCGCTCGATAATAAATACAGGCCGATGAATTATCCTGTTATAGCCATTAACCCTAACGACCGTGACGCAGTGGCTGAAGACAATTACGCGACCATGCAGGAACGTGCAAAAGCAAAAAACTATCCTTTCCCCTATTTGGTTGACGCCACACAGGAAATTGCTAAAACCTACGGAGCCACACGCACACCACACGTATTTGTGTTGCAAAAGTCGGGCAACGATTATATTGTAAAATACATTGGCGCCATTGACGATAATTCTGACGACCCAAAAGCGGTTAAAGAAAAATATGTAGAAGAAGCAGTAGATGCCCTGCTGGCTGGCAAGCCGGTTACTACCGATAACACCAAGGCAATCGGCTGCGGTATTAAATGGAAATCGTAATAAAAGCGTAGCCTCTTTATATGAAAAAATATCTTTTAAGCTTATCAGTTGCTTTGCTGGGGCTTGGCCTTGCATCTTACGCCCACTTTGGCAATACTAAAGCCGATGACAAGAAACTGAAAATTGTTTTTATCCGCCATGGCGAAAAACCTGAAAAAGGTGGTAACCTTACCTGTAAGGGCCTTAACCGCTCAAACATGTTACCGGCTCTCATCAACAGCAAATTCGGCATACCTAACTATGTTTACGTACCCACACTAAAAATGGGAGAAAAAACAGGCCATGCGCGCATGTTTGAAACCGTTATACCATTGGCTGCAAAATACAACCTTGATATTGACAGCAAATTTGCAGAAAGTGACTCTGCCGGAGTTGCTACTGATATAATGCAGAAAACGGGCACTGTGCTTGTTGTATGGGAACATAAAGCCATTAGCAGCATTTTACATTCATTAGGTGTAAAAGATGCGCCTGACTGGGGAAGCGATGATTACGATACTATTATTATCATCACCTTTGTTGATGGCAAACCTGTTCTTACAAAAGATTCGGAAGGGCTGAACCCATCGGATAACTGCCAGTAAAACACAATCTCAGCTTACGTTAGCGGTTGACTTTTAAAGTTAACCGCTTTTTGTAAATATATCTAACAAGATATATTGTAGCTTTATGTTTGTAATTAAACAGATATGACATGAAAAACAAATTTAAAGACTTCAATTTTAAGCTTGCCGTAATCGACGCTTTAATGTATGAAAAAGGATTATTGAAACCAAAATTCGATGTATATGAAGCCTACAAGAAAACACATAAAGGCAGGAAACTGGACCCTGTCGACAACCAATTGATTCCCGAAGCAAAAAAATATTTTGAAGAACTCGATATTCCTACAGATCTTTTGAAGCTTGTAAAGGAGCTGAGGCAATATATAGGCAGTGAAGCTATGGACCAGGTAATTCCTATTTGGGATGGTGAAGGTGAGGAATTCACCATCACATCAACTGCAGACCTTAAATTAGTGCCAAATCTTAAGCGTATTACCTTGTTTCGCGATGAGGATGAAAAAATAGCTAACGAGTTCAATAAGAAAGGTATTAAGGCCACTTATTGGCCATAAAGAAGATTGTAAAACACTATTATGAAAACAAATAATCAAAGCACTTCGTTACCGAACCAGGCGGAAAAGCTATCAACGGAAATAGAAAGTATTTTGAGTGCCAAGGAAGAAGTTTACAAGCTGATTGAATCGGAAAAGAAAGCGCAGAAATTTCACTTTAATAAGAGATGGACAACAGAAAAAGAACTTGACAAGGCAAGCAATACCCGTAATGAGAAAGAGCTGAAAAAGCAGATAGCACAGGAAAAGAACCTGGAAAAAAGTCACCTGCGAAAACAGTTCTCACTCGAAAAGAAACTCGTGACATTAGAGAAGAACCTGACAAAAAAGCGACTTTCCTTACAGAAAATATTAGTAAAGAGAGCGGAAGAAAATGCAATAACAACAAAAAAGAAATCGGATATAGACTACTTGAATAAATTAACCAAAGAACTTAAGCAGCTTGAAACACGCTGGGAAGCCTTTACAGAAATACCTTGGAGGTAAAATTTCTTAAGAAAAGTAAATCTTTATTGAATGTCTCACAATACAACTATTAAGCTGGAAGTAAAAGAAGAACAGGATTACAAGCAGCGCAGTACAAATCGATTTGTAAAGCTGATAGCCATTTGTATTGTTATAGCCGTTGTTGCCGGAGTTTACGGAACCCGTGGAACGCCTTTGGGCCTGGGGCCAAGTTTTACCATAATGGTTATATTTCTTGTATTGTGGTTCCTTCTTTCAAATGACCCTTTAAATACAAGGTATTTTCTGCTGAGTTTTGAATTGGTTGATGATAAAGTAACTATAGAATATAAGGATAAAATGGAGCCTAAAAAAATAACAGGAAGAAAAAGTGATTTTACAGCCGACATAAAATCAAACTGGCTGCCTTCAAGGAGCAATTTCACCCGGTACTTTGTAATAAAATATAAAGAAGACGTTATTTTAAAACAAATTTATTCTACATGGAAGGATGAAAAAATTAAGGACCAAATAATAGCATGCCTGAAAAAACAGGCGTGAATAGTACATTAAAGAAAAAAAACAAGTACATCATGAAAACACAATTTAAAGATTTCAGTTTTAAGCTTGCTGTTATACAAGTTTTAATGTACGACAAAAAATTACTAAAACCTGCTTATCGTTCAAATGCCTCAAACCCTAAGCAGGACAACAAAATGATACCGAGGGCTAAAAAATATTTTATGGAACTTGACATTCCTGCTGAACTCCTGCTTAAGGTAGAAGAAATTGAACAGGACCCGAATAATGATGTTGTGCGGGAACTAATTCCCATTTGGGATGGGCAAGGCGAGGAGTTCACTATAAAGTCAACTGAGGATGTTAAATTACTTCCTAATCTTAAAAAGGTTACAATTTTTACAGGAGATGCCATTAATGAAATTGATGAACAGTATATCAAATTCGGGGAATTTGCCGCTAAAGGAATTGAGGCCTACGGATATGGTGTTAGTAAAAGGGGTACTCCCACTGTTTATAACCAAATAGAGAAATTCAAGAAAGCCGCTTTAGATAAAATGAAAGCAAAAAAATAACCACTGCAACATTCAAACTAAATTCAATTAATTTATTCAATCATGAATAGAAATATTACTTACCCGCTTATCAGCATAGCCGCCATACTTGTTTTCGGTATTTTAATGCTGTTTTTAGCAAATCCCGGCCATAGCGGAGGATATGAGCAAGCGTCTGTATATTTCATAGAAGAAATATGGAGCAGGCCGGCCGGAGTTACTTTTTTAGTGTTTGGATTAGTTCTTCTCTTCATTTTACTGATAAACCGCACAAAACCCTTACCTGAAAAACCGGGTAGCCCCAGTGCTCTATTTTACAGAATTTCATTTTTCATATTTAAAATTACATTCTTGCTATATGCTATAATGCTTCTGCAATATACTTTAACCATCTTTAAAGTTCTTTCCTCCGATTATTCATACGATGATGAGAGCATGTCTGATATTCACATGGTTTGCATCATGTTCATTATAATCTTTGGCATTATTGCCTTAATTACCGGGCTGGTAAGCAGGGCCGGCAGAAAGAAAATGAATGCCTGATTAAATCAAATAATTAACAACAAAAACTTTCTCCCATGTCGACTAACATAGAGCCCAAATTCAAAGCGGTAATCAATTGGTATCAATCCTATACCCAAAAACATTATCCCCTTAATGGCCCTGCAGATGCTGCTCAAATAGAAAAACTGGAAAAACTTATAGGGGAAAAATTTCCTGACGAGTTAAACAGCTTATACTCGGTTCATGACGGGGAAACAGACAGAGGTGCATTTTTAGGAGAGGATTTTATGGGAATTAAGGATATCATAGATTGTATAAAAGTCTCCCTAAGGATTTCTAAGGAAAACGAGAAAAAAAAGAAAAAGTTAGCTGTGCAAAAGCCGGACCCGAAAAGAAGGGAAGAGTTAATTGAAAAAATCCTTGCACCTTATAAAGCCCTTGAAACAAAGAGGGAATGGTTTAAAATGGAATTTGAATGTGGTGCCTCGGGGTATACCATGCCCTGTCTTTATTTAACTGCTGAAAGTGTTGACAAAGGGAAATGGGTTAAAACAAGAAAAGAAATAGACTACAAGGCAATTAAACCACTGATGGCAGAGCTCCTTCAATTGGAAAATATGAGTGATGAAGGATATATTGAGTTTAACTTATTTAAAGACGGTCATTACATTATAAAAAGCAGAAGAGATTCCGGAGACTTAAGCAGTTCATTAAGTTGCTACCCTGAAAACACCATAAAGAAAATATACTTCCACCCGAAGTGGGTACCCATATTTACTGACCAGGGCGGTAACTACATTGGCATTGACCTCGACCCTGATGTTAACGGCACTAAAGGGCAGGTAATTACTTTCGGACGCGACGAAACAGAAATGGTCGTGTTGGGAAAATCATTAGATGAATTTTTTGATATGTGCATTGCTGAAACAAAAAAGAAAGATTTTGGAGAGTTAAAAAACTCTGGCAAGTATCACCTTCATTACATATTAAGCCAGGTCATAAAAAACAAATAGAATGGAACTTAGGAAAAGCTACCTATGCGAGGGCTGACTTTTAAAGTTAGGCGTTTTTTATAAAAATAACGATTAGGCTATGTGGTAGTTTTGCATTCATAAAACACATTATCATGAAAAAATTAATATTTTATCTAATCCCTTTTTCAGCGTGCTTACTATTACTTGCCGCTTGCGGAAGTAAAAAACAACAAGACACTTCAAAGGAAACCCAACAACAAACGGCCCAGCCGGAAACCAAACCAGTCACCCCGACCGCTAACTCTTTCATTATAAAGGGGAGAGATGTAAAAGGCACTATTGTTATTGATACTTCAGAAAGCCAGAACGGGCCTGTAGTTGCAGATAGTGATACTACTGCAATAGAAGATAAAAACATTGAAAAATTCCGTTTGCAGGCAACGAAATGGAACCATGAAGCTATTGGAATTATCCCAGTAACCGAAAGTTACAACGACCTTGAAAAAACGGTGGAGGATATGATTAAAACTGATGGAGGTAGTTTTGATGTTGTGGAAAAAGGAACTAATTGCCTTTTTTATCACTGCAAAGTAAAAGTGTACGACAGCAAAGACCTTTACGGGTTCATTGTATATGTTAAAGGTAAAAACAAAGCATACGAATTGTACTGCGATGGGAATTATATGTCTCCTAACCCCGGTACTGCCGTAGGTTTTATTGAAGAAAAGGATGATGCCATGAAAGTCTATAAATTAGCCCAAACATTTCAACCCAATAATTAAACTCTTAAACACTGCGCATTTCATCCTCAGCCAATGTCGGACCTAAAAAAAGTCATTAAACAAAAATTAGAAGCGGTAGGTTTTAAAGAAATATCCTTTACTGAAAAAGGAAAATTAGAGGGGTATGAATTCCTTCTATCCCTCTATTTTCCAAGGACTCTTCGAACCATCTATTTCTACAGGGAAGATGACAGTACTGATAATATTATTGTTGAATTTATAAGCATGCCGCAGAAATGGAAGGGCTTGCGTATTTATAAAAATGAACTGGATGATTTCATACATCACTTTATAGAAACATCGAACTCCCTTGAGCCGATAGGTGAAGCGGCTTTAAGTACATGGAGCCGCGAAAAAACGACTGCCAATATGGAACTCAGCCATAAGTCTGCCCGAAGGTTCAAATTATACCTTGGGCATTCTAACTACGATTGGTACGGAACTTTGCATCGTTCATTTATATTCAGCCCCTTTGTAACCAATTACTGTTTTAATGAAGCAGCCGGAGAAAAAGGAGTTTGGGGAGCAGCCCAATATCGTACCTGGTATTCAGCAAGCGTATTAAACTATGAAGGATATACAATAACAAAAAAAATAATGCTTTATTACATCAGCGGAAGTTACATCCCGTCTGCATTTAATTCCTCCAGGATAATTGGCAAAACAACCGGTGAATTCAACAAAATTTTACCTCAGGAACTTCCTATTGATGTGTTAGGGGCTATTGATACTATAGGCTTTACACAGATTATTCCCCCGGAAGCTTTACTGAAAGATATTTTGAAAAAAAATAACAAAAACTGGAAGGCTCCGTTGGAAGCGCTTTATTTTATGTTGGACCACTCGGAATTTACAAAATATGCCGACCGGATTCTAAAATCACCTAATGCTAAAATCAAGGACACTGTAGCAGGAAGAGCCATATTGTGGCAAGATGCCGAACTAGCTAAAAAGGCCTTAAAAAAAGGCATAAGTAAGCAAATGGAAAAGAAACTGAAGACCGCTAACCTGATATAGCAATCAAAAGGGTTCCGTATAGGTTGACTTTTAAAGTTAGCCGTTTTTTAGAAAAATACCTGTTGAACCACGAGTTAGTTTTGTATTCATAAAACATACAATCATGAAAAAACTTTTCGCAATACCCTTAATTCTGTTATCGTTCGTTACAGTATCGTACGCACAGGAAAAATTAATACCGGTACACAGGGATGTCAAATACGGATATGCCTTCAGTGAAGATGGCCCCTTAATTCTTCCGGCCCGCTATGATGATGCCCTTTATTTTGAAGAGGGCCTGGCGCCTGTAAAAATGGGAGAAAAATGGGGCTACATTAATGAACAGGGAGCAACTGTTATCTCTTTTAAATACGACTATGCTAATATATTTACCGATGGGTATGCTTTGGTCGGCACATCAACCGGTACATGGGGGAAGTATAAATACGGCTTAATTAATAAGTCAGGGGTACTTGTAGTTCCTATGAAATATGACGGCCTGGGCGATGTGGAAGAAGGATTGATTTCTGTGGTGGTTGGCGATAAAATGGGTTTTATGAATATAAAGGGTGTAATGGTAATTCCCTTGAAATTTAACACAGACCAAAATGCAGATTTTGCGGGTGGCTTTGCCAAAATAAATATAGGAAAGAAATTTGAGTTTATTGACAAAACAGGTAAAGTAATAACTCCGGCTAAATATTCCGCTGCTACAGATTTCAAAGAAGGCATGGCAGTTGTTGGTGTAGATACCAACTGGAACAAGAAAACAGGCGACGGCTCAAAGGAAACTACAGCATGGGGCTTTATTAACCAAACAGGCCAGGAAGTTATCCCCTGCAAATACGAAAATGTCAGTTCGTTTGATAATGGTTTTGCCGATGCCTACCTTGACGGATATAAATTTAAAATTGATAAAACCGGTAAGATAACCGATACATTGCAAAAACCAGCACCCAGACGAGTACTAGTTCTGGATTCAACCATATATAAAGGAACATATAATGGCAGACCAATTATAACACTTAACAATACAGGTTATTGTGTACAGAAGGTGACCATTAATGATGAACCAGTTTCAGATATATACCATGATCTTATAAGTATAACCCTTACTAAAATGAAGCTAAAGAAAGGCGCTCCGCTAACACTGAAAGTGGTATATAAAAAGGGAGGCAGTATACGTTTGGCACCTAACGGGGGCATGGATGTTAGCAAATAATTAGTAATTAATTAAAAATGTTATCTTTAACCAAATCAAATTCAACAAACAATGGAAAACACTACACAAAATTCAACACCAACATCAGGCGGATGGAAGGTAATGGGTATTATTGCCCTCGTGCTTGGCAGTTTAAGCATTATCCTATCATTTGTCCCCTGCGTAGGCATTTTAGCATTTTATTCTGGCATTGTTGCTGCAATACTCAGCATAATTGCCCTTGTAATGGCTAACAGTGCAAAAGCATCAAAATCAATGGCTATTATTGCATTAGTGGTTTCCATCGCTTCAGTAGGAGTTGGATGGTGGCAGGCGCACAGGCTTGCTAACGCCATAAAGGATGGAGCAACCCAGTTTGGTCACACAATGGACTCAGCTATAAAAGCTGACACAGCAAAGCACTAATCATGCGAAGCAGTTATCTGCTTTACAACAAAATAATTGCCGCTCCTTTAGCGGCAATTATTATTTATTGTGGTATCTATCCCCTATTAGGCAATTGGACAGTACAATGCCAGGTTGAAAAGGCAACGCGCCATGCATGTATTGGTTGCGGGTTAACAAGGGGTATTCACCAGGCTTTATTGTTTCACTTCGACAAAGCCCTGGAATGGAACCCAAGTTCATTGCTGATTCTTTCGTTCTTCTTAATTGCACTTATAATGCGCTTCGGAATAAATATTCTGCTTTCAAAAACAGAGGATATAAAAAGGGTGCGCACCCTGCTCTATTCCGATGTTATTTTTTCAGTGCTTATGTTCCTCTTTTGCTTCAGGCACTTCTTTACAGCAGATATTCTTCGCTAACTCTTCACTGAAAGAATTTCAGGCATTGTCTTGCCTGTAACTTTACTTTCAATCCATTCTTTAAAATCAAAATAATGGAACAGGTGGTCATACTGTTCCGAATAGGAAAGTATGTTATCTTTTAAATCATTATATAAAACTGCTTTAGCCTTCCGGGTATCAGTTACACTAAGCTTCAACAATGTATTCACCAGTATTTTCTCAAACTTATATTTCGCTTCGTGCCTATCAATCAATCGCAGGTAGTGTCTTGCCGCGCTTTTCAAAAGCTCATATTCCTGTGCTTCGTAATAAGCAACTATAATTATAAGTTTGGCAAGCATTCGCTGGCCCGATTTAGCCGCATCGCCTTTCGCAGCCGCCAACCTATTCAGCCACCTTATACTATCCTTACTATACCCCGATTCGAGTAAAAACACCCCGCAATAGAAAATCATAGCCTCCTTGCGGCCCTCCAGGTATTCCTGCCCATGCGTAAATGTATATTGCTCAACCTTTTCAACCAGTTTTTCTTTTTCCACCTGCTGCGCGAGCTCCTTCACTTTATCAATCTGCCCGTTTTTAAACAGGTTAAACATTACGGTCTCGTAATACATCATCTTTATCCGCAGGCTGCTTGAATAAAACCTGGGTTCATTAGCTAATCTGTCATCCAGTTGTTTCAGTTTTTTAACCGTAAGCTGGTATGTCTTATCATCATCAATATTTTCAGCCGTTGTAATAACATGATAAAGGCAGCTTATATAAAACTGGAGGTTTTCATCTACCTGCTGTTTATTCTTATCAAACAGGTTAAGCAGTATATTAAAGTAACTAAGGCTCTCTTTAAACTCGCCTTTCATTTTATGTAATATACCAAGGGTCCAGTAGTTAAGCTTCTTTGAATCGAAAGAACTGTATTCACTATCATCTTTAAATGGCATTACCCCTCCTTGCTCATCCGCAATTATATAAAGCCCTTTTGTACGCATACCCATTCGAATGAGCGAAGCCTGCATATTTTTTTCGCTCACCCACTCTATTTTCCTCAGTAATTCTATGGTCTCAGCATGCGCTTTACGAATAGTTGCTTCACTCTCTTCATCAAATTCCTGCGTACTGATTAACATATCAGCCTTCCTTCGTAATATATCAAGGAGTAGTTCCTTATGCTCATATTCCGCGGCTATTTCATTGGCCTGCTCCAGCACTTTTTTAGCCTGGTTAAACAATCCCCTTTCCTTAAGTATTTCCGAATAGTGAATTAACTCCGATATTTTGGCTGTTGAAGTATTTCCAGAGTAATAGTTGTGTAATGCACGCAGGATAAGCTTATACAGGTAATTTTTGTATACGTGTATCTGCTTAGCGAGCTGTGCATCTCCCAATTTCTTTACCAAAGCCTTCTCATCGTATATATCTTGTGCTTCAATACCCCGAAAAAGTTTTAAATAATTACTATTATTATTAAGGCCGTGCCGTTGGGCGAACTTGGTAAAATAAGCCCTCTCTGTCTTTGTCAGCGACTTAACGAGAAAGAATATGTGATCAGATGGTTTCATTACATTCTTTCCGGCACCTCAATACCAAGCAGCCACATACCATTACGGATAACTGTGCCAACCTGTTCAGATATAGCTATTCGCAAACTGCGCAAATCGGCATTTTCTTCTTTAAGAACAGGGTAATCGTGGTAATATTGGTTGTATAGCTTAACAATATCGTAAACATAATTAGCCACCAGTGCCGGGTTATATGCAGTAGCAGATTCCTTTATCACTTTAGGAAACTCATAAGCTTTAATAATAAGGTCCTTTTCCTTTTGAGCTATGTCATTCACATTAATGGCTGCGGAATAGCCCATGTCTTTTGCTTTACGTAACAATGAACAGATACGTGCATAGGTATATTGCAGGAACGGCCCGGTATTACCCTCAAAATCAACTGACTCGCGGGGGTTAAACAACATTTTCTTTTTGGGGTCAACCTTCAGGATAAAATATTTAAGCGCACCTAATCCAATAGTCTTATATAATTGCGCGGCCTCTGCCGATTCAAAGTTTTCAATCTTGCCCAATTCCTTGGTAATCTCTTCTGCTGTCTTAATCATTTCGGCAATCAGGTCATCGGCATCAACCACCGTTCCTTCACGCGATTTCATTTTGCCCTCGGGCAATTCTACCATGCCATAAGAAAGATGATAGCAGCCATCGGCCCATTTATAGCCAAGTTTTTTAAGTATAAGGAACAATACCTTAAAATGGTATTCCTGTTCATTACCCACTACATAAACCAGTTTCTCAAACTTATATTCCTTGGAACGCTGAATGGCAGTTCCCAAATCCTGGGTCATATATACAGAGGTACCGTCGCCACGCAATACAAGCTTTTCATCCAGCCCGTCAGGTGTTAAGTCGATCCATACCGAACCATCGGGCTTTTTAAAGAACACTCCTTTACTTATGCCCTCATTTACCACCTCTTTACCTAACAGGTATGTCTCCGATTCATAATATACCTTATCGAAGTTTACACCCAACGTTTTGTTGGTCACATCAAATCCATCATACACCCAACCGTTCATCATCTTCCATACATTAATGGTCTCTGCATCGCCGGCTTCCCATTTTCTTAGCATTTCCCTTGCTTCATCCATCAAATCCGTTTTGTTCTCTGCCTCTTCTTCCAATATGCCCTTTGCCACCAACTTCTTTGCCTCTTCCTTCATTTTTTTATCAAACAGCACATAATACTTACCTACCAGATGGTCACCTTTCATGCCTGAACTTTCAGGAGTTTCTCCGCCACCCCATTTTTGCCATGCGAGCATACTTTTACATATATGTATGCCACGGTCGTTAATAAGGTTTACCTTAATTACATTATTTCCGACTGCTTCAACTATACGAGCCACAGAAAAACCAATAAGGTTATTGCGAATATGTCCAAGGTGTAATGGCTTATTTGTATTCGGGCAGGAATACTCAATCATTATGGAAGGAGCATCGGCAGCAGGTTTTGCCAGCCCATAATCGTTCTTATTGAAAATGGACTTGAGAAATTCGAGCCAATACAATTTACTGATGCTCAAATTGAGGAATCCTTTTATAACATTATAATCATCTACTATTGGCAATTCACTCTTCAGAAACTCCCCTATCTCCTTACCCGTTACCTCAGGGTTCTTTTTAGATAACTGCGTAAACGCGAAAACAGTTATCGTAAAATCGCCTTCAAATTCCTTACGTGTTGGCTGAATGGTAATATTTACACTCTCTGTCTGTGCATTATATAATGAAGCAAGTGCTTTCTTCGTTGCTTCTGAAATCAGGTTTTCTATACTCTTCATATTCTATTTTACATTTACTACCCAATTCAATTGTTCCAATTGAATATAAGAAAAATAATACCGTTCAATTAAGGCATCTTCGGGCTCGGCTGAAGATGCAAGTTTCTCTTTATCATACACGAGTAGCATTAACATGTTATTCTTCACGCACCTGTTCCACACATTCTTATTGCGTAGTTCAAGCTCTTTAATACTATTGGTATTACCGGTATCAACCTCGCTAATTGGGTTAGCAAACAGAACATCTTTAGTATCCTTAGGAATAGCTAAATCAGGATATGTAAATAAAAGTTGACACATTATATTTCGTTTTAACTTATTACAGACTTTTATCCCGTTCTCTTTATGGTAGCAACTGAAATTAAGCATTAGTGCTGACGCCAATAAAAGAAAAACATTCTGGTACTTTTTCATATCGTCCTTGTAATCTGGTTTGCCGCCTTCTGCAATATTTCAAAAGCATTTTCCGCCATTATATTTTCATGATCCAGCGTCGGGTTTATTTCAGCTATTTCAAACGACACAATTTTCTTACTATATAATAAGCGTGAAATAAAATTACCTGCTTCCTTTTCTGTAATTCCATTCTTGGCTGGAGTACCCGTACCACGCGAAATAGAAGGGTCCATACTGTCTACATCAAAAGAAATGTGAATGATATCGCATTTGTCAAGGTGGTTTAACACCTCTACACCGGCGCGTTCAACCCCCTTGGCACGTATTTCCGATACCGGGTAAATGCGCATTCCATGTTTCTTTATCAGGAAGTTCTCCTGAGCCTCTGTATCGCGAAGTCCAACAAATACTATATCCGATGGAAGCAGTTTGGGCCTTATTCCGCCCATGTTTTTAAGCTTCTCCCACCATTGTATCGTCTCCTCATCGGGGTTATTCACTTTGTTTTCCAGGTTATCATCGTCAATAGCCGCTGCTAAAGGCATGCCATGCATATTACCTGAAGGAGTTGTATACGGCGAGTGCAAATCGGCATGAGCGTCAATCCATATTAAGCCAAGGCGCTTATCGGGGCAAGCCATCTTAATACCTGCAAGGGTTCCGTAGGCGGCGCTGTGGTCGCCAAGCAATACAATGGGGAACATATTGGGCGCCTCCACTGCTTTTTTAACCTCCATAGCCAAACGCTCATTAACGGTGTACACCCCTTTTATGCGTTTTGCGAATTCATTTTTAATAGGGTCAAGAAGCAGCCTGTTCTCTACGGGCACTTTTACCGACTTATTCCTTTTAAAAAAATAGCTGCCGAAATCAAGGGCTGCAATTTTTATCGCGTCAATACCCATGCTGGCTCCGCGGGTGCCTGCCCCAATCTCCGACTTTACTTCTATAATCTTTATCGCTTTCATAATATCCGTATCACTTACATTGATGTATTTTTGTAAAAGTAGTTTACTTACATTTGTACTTTATTTATAAACTGAGCAACTTACT
>Ga0206809_1077_pt1 | contig 18174 bp, 16 predicted proteins | sample Alteio_BWOrgCont_55_FD_152903 | JGI IMG/M metagenome (GOLD analysis project Ga0206809, IMG submission 152903) | Enriched cells from forest soil in Barre Woods Harvard Forest LTER site, Petersham, Massachusetts, United States -... | ecosystem: Environmental > Terrestrial > Soil > Temperate forest >... | reverse complement strand
TACGTACCGCTTTTGTTGATATTTCGCACGCGTTCCTGTCAACATCGGGTATTTTTATGTATCCCGAAGGAATGCTTAACCAACCATCAACCATACACATTGCGCCATTTGGCGGCTGGGATAAAGTATCCACCAGTTTGGATATGGTGAACAACGATCCTTTCACCGTTCACGCCCCCAACTACGATATTTTATTTGATTCGCCTATTGAAGTAGGTAACCAGGATGTTTTTGGCTTTGATGCAACAGGCGTACATTACCAGGTAGCCATGTACGGCGGCGGCAACTACGATAAAGAAAAGTTAAAAACCGATATAGCCAAAATTGTAGAACAGGAAACCTCGGTTTATGGCGAAAACCCAAATAAGCGCTACGTATTTATCGTTCACAATTATTTGCGTGGCGGCGGCGGTTTAGAGCATTTAAGCTCAACTGTTTTAGGCGCTTCGCGCGACGCTTATGGCACGCCGCGTGGTTACCAAAACTTTTTAAGCCTGGTTGCGCACGAGCATTTCCACTTATGGAACGTAAAACGCTTGCGCCCGATAGCATTAGGTCCGTTTGATTATGATAACGAAAATTACACTACCGACCTGTGGATAGCCGAAGGCTTTACCGCTTATTATGAAGATATTATTTTAAGGCACGCCAACCTTATTGATGCCGACAACTATTTAGGCGTTATGGCGAATGACATTAACCAGGTAGAGAACACGCCGGGCAAAAAATTCCAAAGTATTGCCGATGCCAGCTATGATGCATGGATAAAGGCTTATCGCCCTACCGAAAACTCAAACAACAGCACCATATCCTATTACAGCAAAGGTTCGGTTGCAGCCATGCTGCTTGATCTGGAAATTATTAATGATAGCCATACCAAATATTCATTGGATGATGTAATGAAATACATGTACCAGGAGTATTATAAAACCCTGAAACGTGGTTATACTGATGCCGAGTTTAAAAAAGGACTCGAAAAATTCGCGGGTAAGAATCTCGACGATTTCTACAAAAAATATGTTTACGGTGTGGCTGATGTGGATTACAACAAGTATCTGGGCTATGCAGGCTACCAAATTACCGACGAAGCCGCAGGCAGCAACGACCCTTCATTAGGTATTATGACTGCAAATACCGGGGGCAAAATATTTGTAACAAGCGTGCTGCGCGATGGCACCGCCTGGGTTGATGGTATAAATGTTAACGATGAAATAATATCGGTTGATGGCACACCGGTTACCGATGCAAACAATATACTCGCCAATAAAAAAGTAGGTGATAAACTATCAATAACCATAATCCGCGATGGCTTATCACTGGTGTTGCCTGTTACTTTACTCAAAAACGCATTGGTAAAATACAAGATAGAAACAGTGGCAAACCCATCGGCGCAACAATTAAAAGTGAGGAACAAATGGCTTAAATTATAGCTGGTCGTTAATTAATTTATGAACATTTCATGATAATTAAAACATTCCGTTAAGGAGTAGTGTTATTAATCTCATCTATGAAAATCATTAATTAAATAACATCATCATGAATTCATTACTATATATTATAGCCGTTATATTGCTCATAGGCTGGGCATTAGGCGTGTTTCTGTATTCTGCAACAGGCATCATACATGTTTTATTGGTTATAGCCGTTATAGCCTTAATTTTAGGCATAATCAGAAGGCCAACAGCAGTGTAGGTTAAAAAATATTTATAAAAAAAGCGTTTCATACAACATGAAACGCTTTTTTTATATGCTGATATTGTTTGAACCATAATTTGTAGAATTAAAGAATCTCTCAAATTCTAAACATTCACTAAATTTCAAAAATTCGAGTTCAGACAATAATTATATTTGAGTCGATAAACCACCACAAATTTATGAAAATTGATTACGATGTTAATTCTGGCAGTATAGCAATTCCACAAAGCAAAACTAAACTTGTTTTATTATTATTGTCATCCCTGGCCTTTGTGGCCCTGGGTTTATGGGTTATCCACAATGTTTCTTCAACTGAAGACCTGGATAGCTGGCACCGGTGGAAAGGCTTAATCGCTGGCTTTTTATCTATTATTTTTTTTGGCGGGTGCTCATTGGTCTTCCTATTCATGCTGTTTAAGAATAATCCGGGTTTACTAGTTAATGATAAAGGGATCACCATAAATCCCGGCATATTTTCAAACAGGTTTATTCCCTGGGATCAAATTGAAAAGTTTAGCGTACAACGGGTGCTATATACAAAGCTGATAGGTGTACACTTGAAAAATCCTGAAGAATATATCGAACAACAAAAAAGTGTCTGGATAAAAAGAAACCTTAAAGTCAATTATAAAAGTTTTGGTGCTCCCCTGAGTATAGCAACAAATAGCTTAAAGGGTAACTTTGATAGTATATATTCTCTTTTAAATAACAGGTTATCGTCCTATAATCAAATATGATGTTTGCCACAGTATGGGTCTGTTTACACTAACTTAAACTTAACATCAAGTAGGGCCGTAGAGAATTTGAATTCCGTCTATAGAATAGTAGCTTTATAATAATTATCAACAACTATTGCAATGGCCGAAGCAAAAACAAAACTTACGGAAAAATCTGTAGACAGTTTTATAGGAACTGTAGAAGATGATAAGGTACGTGAAGACTGTTATACCATCATTAATTTGATGGAAAAAGCTACCGCTGAAAAACCCAGGATGTGGGGACCAGCGATTGTTGGTTTTGGTAAATACACCTACAAATACGAAAGCGGCCGCTCAGGTGAAATATGCATGGTCGGCTTTTCTCCCAGGAAAGCTAATATTACGTTATATATATTAGCAGGCTTCCCCCAACAAGCGGAACTCCTTCAGCAGTTGGGAAAACATAAATCAGGTAAAGGCTGCCTTTATATTAAAAAGTTAGCTGATGTTAATATAAATGTATTAGAAAGCCTGATAAAAGAATCCATCAGGTTTTTAAAGAAAAAGTATCCAAACCAGGCTTAAAATTGGTGATTAATAAACGCTTTTCTCCTCTTCACTATCTGCCATAACAGCTCGGCGCTGCACAAAAGTACAAAAGCAAACAAAGCTGCCATAACACCATTTTGGGTAGATGACAATGCACCTGTAAAAGCCACAAAATAAATAATAGTTGGCAAAGCTATCACCATGCACAACCCCTTAACGCCTAAAGGTATTTTAAATGGTCGATAAGTATCTGGTTCTTTTATACGTAATTTAATTAACGATACATACTCCAATGCCAAACCCGCCCCGTAAATAGTAACATCAATTATAAACAAAGCCTCCAAGTCCCAATGTACCATGGCGCTTACCACTAGGGAGCATACGATGATGGATATATATGGTGTATTAAATCGCTTATGTTGTTTATTTAATTTGGATGGAAGCAATTTATCCTCCGCCATCACCATTGGCACGCGCGATACCGACAGCAGTACAGACGCATAAATACCCAAACAACTGGCCATGCCCCCAACAGCAATAAGCGCGCCCAGCCAATGCCCACCAACAATAGTTGCAACCGCCGGAAAACCTTCATCCTTTAATCGCGCCGCGCTGATACTCGACAACTGCGAAACCCATATCACCAAAAAATAAACCACAATTACTATCGCGAAAGCAATTATTGTTGAGGTAAGATATGAACGGATAGGCTTCTCCACTTCCTCGGCATAGGTGGTAGTATTATCCCAGCCCAAACAATTCCACATAATGGTGTACAACGCCATGCCTAACGATGGAAACGAGATTCCTTTTAAACTTGGTGCAGGCAAAGCTATGCTGCCGCTATGATGGTAAAAAGCCAATACATACAATATGATAAAAGGCGTTAAAACAATCGCCCCTAAAAATAACGACACCCTACCTACCGGCACAATCCCCAATATATTAAGCCCCGCGGATATCCATATAAATACAAGGCATAACGGCAGTTTATAAGCACCAGCACCAGGAAAAAAGAAACCTGCATAAATTACGAACAGCACAGGGTAAATAGCCAGATCAACAAAAGTATAAAGCCAGGTCCACCAGCCCTCGTAAAACCCCCAGCGGTTTCCTAAAGCATATTTTACCCATTTGTAATAACCGCCGGTTACGGGCATCATGCTGTTTAACTCGAGCACCGTATATATGGCAGGTACATCCCAAAGTAAAGGAGTAAGTAACAGCAAAAGTATTGCGCCATGCTGCCCGGCATAAGTAAGCAAAGGTTCAAGCCCATATGGCCCGCCGGATACCGTGAAGAAAATAACAGCGACAAGCTGTATAGGGCGTATTTTTTTCAATGCTGATGTTTAACGTAAACATAAAAAATACGATTGAATTTAATCGGGATTATTAAAGAATGGATTCAGTTCAATAATAATTATCATCGTTGAGATACGGGTGGGTTCATAATGCTTTATACGGTTACCAGATATAAGTTTTACGGGAGCAATGACTGCATTTGTACCTTTTAATAGCAAGCCAAAACAAAAAAATCTTAACAAGTCTTGCTCTTTTTACGCGCGAATTCAGAAATCCGGTATCACACTTAGGACACTTGGTGGTATTTTTTTCCATAAATAATAACATCAATAGCTTGGTTTATTAAACCGGGATTAGGGGAATGAAGTAATATTCCACTAATATATATTAATAATATATAATAATTAGCTCGAGGTGTAGCATTTTTTTAATATTGGTATCTAACGATAAAAAAGCATATATGGCAAAAAATATTTAAATGGCATTTGAGGAAATTTACAAAACCTATTGGAGCAAGGTTTTCCGCATTTGCATGGGCTATGTTAACGACCACGACTGGGCGAAGGATATTGCGCAGGAAACCTTTGTAACTATCTGGCAGCAGTTGCCAAAATTCAGGAATGAATCAGCCATTGGTACCTGGATATTCCGCATCGCATCCAATAATTGCCTGCGGCAGATAGAGCGGCAAAACCGTATGCCGCGCAGCGAAATGCCTGAACAAATGGAAGAAACCATTGCACATGATATTGAACCAGCCGTTCAGTTTTTATATAAATGCATAGCAGAACTCCCCGAGACTGACCGCCTAATAATTTCATTAGAGTTAGAGGATATAAAACAAGCGGAGATAGCCAAAATTGTAGGCTTAAGTGAGACCAATACAAGGGTAAAAATATACCGCATTAAGGAAAGATTAGCCAAAAAGTTTGAAAGTTATGAGTACTGAAATGGACTTTAAAGCATTATGGAACAAACAACCCATTGATGCCCAACCGGATATTAAACAACTAATTATGAAAGCCGAAAGATTAAAAAAAACAATCAGGTTAAAATTGATATTGCTGAACCTGGTGTTGCTGGCAACCATTGTAATTACAATTTATGCAAATAATATTATTGTAAATGAGTGGCTTATTAGTAAAATTGGCGCTGCATTGATGCTGTTAGCCTATATATCATACCTTGTAGCATATAATCAATTGATCCCGGTATTATTTAAAACTAATCCGGTGATCAGCAACCAGGAATATTTAAATCAACTGATCACGATAAATAGAAAAAGTGCTTTTTTAGATACCGTAATGACTAATATCTATTTCGGGCTTTTAACTACAGGGTTATTTTTATTTCTAATACAACCCTTTACGCACATGAAAATTATTAGCGGAATTATTTTTTATGCTGTAACAGCGTTCTGCATGGGTTTTGCCTGGTTTTACCTGAAACCAATAGGAATGAAAAAAAGACAAAAACGCTTTGATGATATGATAGCGAAGTTGGAAGCCGTTACCGGGCAGTTGGGAGAGGAATTATAAAATCAATGTCATTCTGAGCATCGTGAAGAATCTGTACAGCGTAAACCACTTACAGATTCTTCGCTACGCTCAGAATGACAAGAAATAGAAAAAAGTATTACAAAGTCTCCTTCAACCACCTATAAAACTCATGCTGCCACACCAGCGCATTTTGCGGATGCAACACCCAATGGTTCTCATCCTGCATCACAACTAACCGGCTTTTTATACCCTGTAATTGTGCAGCCTGAAAAGCCTGTAAACCCTGCTCCAACGGTACACGAAAATCCTTTTCACCATGGAAGATCAGTATCGGCGTATCCCAGTTAGCAACATAATTACTCGGCGAAAACTCTCTATATGATTTCTGAGCAGCGGCATTATCCTTATCCCAGTACGGGCCGCCATAATCCCAATTCGGGAACCACATTTCTTCGGTAGTACCATACATGCTCCGGAAATCAAAAATACCATCGTGGGCTATAAAGGTTTTAAAGCGTTTCTTATGCACCCCGGCCAGCATATAAACCGAGTATCCACCATAACTTGCACCCACGCAACCCAATCTTGCTTTATCAACAAAAGGCTCACTGCTTACATTATCTATCGCGCTCAGGTAATCCTTTATGGCTAAACCACCATGGTCCTTGCTGATCTCTTCATTCCACGCCGTACCATGCCCCGGCATACCTCTGCGGTTCGGAGCTACAATAATGTATCCGTTAGATGCCATTAACTGCAAATTCCATCTAAAAGAATAAAACTGCGTCAACGGACTTTGCGGTCCACCCTCGCAATAAAGCAAAGCTGGGTATTTTTTAGTCTTGTCGAAGTTTGGCGGATAGATCACCCAAACCAGCATATCCTTACCATCAACCGTTTTAACGGAACGGCGCTCCGTTTTGCACATAGCTAAGCTGCCATATATATCATCATTTACATGGCTTAACTGCTTCATAAAGCCATTGGTAATATCAACCGTATAAAGTTCGTTAGCGTGGTTAAAATCGCCACGGGTAACTATCAGGGTTTTTCCTTTCTGGCCAACAATATCATTCACGTCAAAATCACCGGCAGTAACCTGGGTAATAACAGGCATCATTTTGGTCAGCCCCGGGTAAGTCACATTAAACAACTGCGAAGTCCCATTTATCGGCGCAATGAAGAACAAACTTTTACCATCTTCTGCCCACTTATAGCTTTGTACATGAATATCATCACGCTGCGCGGTAAGGTTTAGTTTAAAGGTTCCGGTTGTAGCCACTAAATCTTGTTTATCGCTTTCATAACCATCGCGTTTCATTTGCAGCCACGCCATTTGTCCTTTTTTGTTGAAGGTAGGTTGCAAATCATAACCCGGGTTATCGGCTGTTAAATTGGTAGTTATACCGGTAGCAATATCATAGCTATAAATATCCGTATTGGTACTGATGGCGTAAGCTGTACCGAATTTCTTTTTGCATACATAAACCACTCTTTTACTATCCGGATTCCACACAAAATCCTCATCGCCACCATCCGGTTTCAGCGGACAATCATAAGGTTCATTTGGCATCAGATCTTTGGCCTTGCCCGGTTTGCCATTAACCATTGGCGCAAGCATTACGTGGCCAAATTTACCATCCTCCCAGGTATCCCAATGGCGGTAGTTCAGGCTATCATATATCAATACATTGCTCTTTTTCAGCTCGGGATAATAATCAGTGCCAGAAACCTTTTCAACTTTAATATCCTGACTGCTAATCTTATATTTCCCATCTGGCGATACTTTGTCATCAGCCATCCACTCATTCAAATCAGTAACCAAAAATGGCGTACCACCCTCAATAGGCAGGCTATATGTTTTGGTGACGATCTTATTCCCCGCAACATCGGGCACACCCACGGTGTAGATCACATACTTACCATCTTTAGAAATCCCCTTGCCGCTAACGCGACCCAGCTTCAAAAGTAATTCAGGGGTGAGTAAATTTTGGGCCTTAGCTGTCATACCCGAAATTATTAGAAATAGCAAAATAAGAATCCTGTTTTTCATTATGATACATTGATAAAAATGAGTGGGGTTAAAATCGGTTTAAAGATAAAAATAAATTTATGTGATTGTGAGCGATGACATGGCAATGTACGCTGCTGGGAAGATGGGATAGGTGTGTATTCTGCAAGCGGCGCTGTACCACGGCACAAGTGGAACAACTGGTACATTTGGTACATTTGGTACACTTTTAGTCCAAAAAACGCCCGAAACAACCCTAAAAAGCCCGTTTTTACCCGCTTATTTAGCGGCTTTTCGGGGTAAAAATACCCAATTAAGGCCCAAAAAGCACTAAAAAACACCCGTTTTTCACCATTTCTTGCCATTATTTGAGGCATTTTATGGCGTTTTAACCACAATTTTGTACCATTTGCAACAGTAAAATTTCTTGCACTCGCTAGGGTGGAGCCTAATGGCGTTCGGAAGATTAAAAAAGGGTGTCCTTCTGAGCATAGCGAAGAATCTGTAAGTTGGTTTACGCTTGTACAGATGCTTCGTACTTCAGCACGTTTTTTACATTTCTTCGGTGTTCCGCCTATTGCTGGCGCATGCGTTATTATATGTTATATTTAGGCTTACTTAATAATATTGAGTTTGGGTTAGTCATAACCCATGTTGTTGCCAGTTCACATAAGCGTGACGGTTCATCATCACCATTTCCGGTGCGGCGAATTTCTTTAGCAATAGCCGTCGCTTCATTAAGCAAAGTTTCATTTAATGACACACCTGTCCCAAGGTGGCTAATTAGATCATCCAACATTCTTTTAAAATCGCTGCTCCAATTAACACCACCATTTCTATCTATTTCATCTCTCACTTTTCCTGTAATACGTACAACTTCGCCTTGTACCGTTTTTGCCGGGCCGCTGGATGGGACTAATAAATCCCACAATTCATTATACTGATCTTCCCATTTTAGAGCGGTAACAGTTATTGGAGATACGCCATCATGTAGCAATCTCTTTTTTACTGGAGTTACGTTAAACTTTTGATACAACTGAGATAGGGCCTCACCTGTTGCCAGCAGAAATTCTTTTTTAAAACCCTCTCTGTAAAATTCGAAAGATTCTCCGATACGCGTAATTTCTTTTTGCATTTCTACGGTAATAGGCATTGTTCCTTCTTGAAGTAAGATATCGGAAATAGCAACCAGATTTACAATGTTTATATTATTTGCGCGTTTTAATGCATATAATAATGGCGTTTCATCCCGATCATTTTTCATTGTAATGTCTGCACCTTTTAAAACCAGCAACTGTACATTATTTAAATTAAAACCATTACCTGCAGCCATGTGCAAAGGCGTATTACCCTTCGTATCTTTAGCTTCAATGTTAGCACCCAATTCAAGCAAAACAGCTACATTTCCCTTCAGACGCATTGCATGCTCATGAAGTGGGGTTGTATTATATATATCATCGGCAATATTTACATCTGCCCCGTTTGCTATAAGCCACCGTATTAATTCCTCTGGAACATCATGAAAACTGAGTGCGGTTTCTTTGGGATATCCTCCGGTAGCATTGAGCTCACATGTTTCAAATACGGCTATCAGATCACCAATATTTGATGCTTCAATAAGTTCTTTAAAGTTTTTAGGAAGAGTTTTTCTTTTTTTTGCCATGTTCAGTTTATAATTTAAGCATCGATTTTCAGCTCAATAAAGTCTGTATAGGGGGAAACGGAAATATTTCACAGTCTAAAACAAAATATTGCTGGCGCATGTGCGCCGCGTGTATCCACATTGACATAAAATAACCTCATTGCAGGAATGAATCAATCTATATATTTCACAGAGAAATTTGCTTATATAGAGATTTAGCTTCTGGTCGGTGTTCACCGCACTAATCTAATATTTTAACCGCAATTTTGTACCATTTGAAACAGTAAAATTCCATCGTAATTGCTTCGTTATGGCAATGACGTAGAAAAAACTCATAAAAAACAAAAGCCCTCTCTCGAGGGCTCTGCTATATAAATAAATTAGGGCTTTGGATCTAATTATCCGTTATTCTCATGCGCATGCTCTTCTCTGAAAAGTTTGGCACTTAAATAATCATTGTTCATGCGTGAGATATTGGTTAGGCTGATTTCCTTAGGGCATTCCGCTTCGCAGGCACCGGTGTTGGTACAGTTACCAAAACCTTCAGCATCCATTTGCGCAACCATTGACTGTGCACGACTATAACGTTCAGGCTGACCTTGCGGCAATAACGCGAATTGCGATACTTTAGCCGATACAAACAACATAGCCGAAGCATTTTTACAAGCCGCAACGCAGGCACCACAACCAATACAGGTAGCCGAGTTAAAGGCCTCGTCAGCTATTACTTTAGGGATGAGGATCTCGTTAGCATCAGGCACACCACCGGTATTTACCGATACGTAACCACCCGCCTGTTGTATACGATCGAACGCTGAGCGGTCAACTGCCAAATCCTTGATAACAGGGAATGGAGCAGCGCGCCAAGGCTCGATAGTAATGGTTTGCCCATCATGGAAAGTACGCATGTGCAATTGGCAGGTTGTAATTGCCCTTTTTGGTCCATGCGGATGACCGTTGATATATAACGAGCACATACCGCAAATACCTTCGCGACAATCATGGTCGAAATGTATAGGCTCATCGTTTTTATGGATCAGGCTTTCATTTACCACATCCAGCATCTCCAGGAACGACATATCCGGCGAAATACCTTCAGCCTGGTAAGTCACAAACTTGCCCGCTGTTTGTGCATTTTTTTGGCGCCATACTTTCAGCGTCAGGTTCATGTTGTTATTGCTACTCATCTTATTAAGATTAGAGTCAAGAATCAAGAGTCAAGAATCAGGAAGCTGCAATTTTATCTTGGCTCTTGATTCTTGGCTCTTGGATCTATCTTACTTATAATTTCTTTGTGTTAAATGCACGTATTCAAATTCCAGCGCTTCTTTGTTAAGTTTCTCTGGTTGGTTATCACCTGTGTATTCCCAGGCGGCAACAAATGCAAAGTGCTCATCATCACGTAAAGCCTCACCTTCCGGTGTTTGCGACTCTAACCTGAAGTGGCCACCGCATGATTCGTTACGCATCAGCGCATCGTCAACCATCAGTTCGCCAAGCTCCAAGAAGTCAGCTACACGGCCAGCTTTTTCAAGCGAAGCGTTTACTTCTTCGTTATCGCCTAAAACAATAGCGTTCTTCCAGAAATCAGCACGTAACGCCTGTATCAAACCTTTTGCCTTGGTTAAGCCTTCAGCAGTACGGGCCATTCCGCAGTATTCCCACATAATGTGGCCAAGATCGCGGTGGTATTCGTTAACTGTTTTAGTGCCTCTAAGCGCTAGTAACTTAGCTATATAATCTGTTACGTCTTTCTTAGTTTGCGCAAAAGCTGGATGATTAGCATCAACCGGCTTTGGACCGATAGTAGCCAAATAATCGCCCAAAGTATAAGGGATAACAAAATAACCATCAGACAAGCCCTGCATTAATGCAGATGCACCTAAACGGTTCGCACCGTGGTCAGAGAAGTTACACTCACCTAAAGCATATAGTCCCGGTACGTTTGTACTCAGATTATAATCAACCCAAAGGCCACCCATGGTATAGTGAACTGCCGGGTAGATACGCATTGGCTGAGAATATGGGTCCTCATCAGTGATCTGGTAGTACATGTCAAACAAGTTGCCGTATTTGGCAGCAACCGCATCTTTACCAAGCCTGGCTATCGCGTCAGCAAAATCAAGGAATACTGCTACTCCTGAGCCACCAACACCTCTGCCATCATCAACCATCTCCTTAGCGTTACGTGATGCCACGTCGCGCGGAACAAGGTTACCGAATGATGGAAATTTTCTTTCTAAAAAGTAATCTCTGTCTGCTTCATCTACCTGTGCCGCTTTAATTGCTCCTTTGCGTAATTGCTCAGCTATCGCATGAGTTTTTGGCGCCCAAACACGACCGTCGTTACGTAATGATTCCGACATTAAAGTCAGTTTCGACTGGTGATCACCGGTTACCGGGATACAAGTTGGGTGTATTTGTGTATAACAAGGGTTAGCGAAAAATGCACCACGCTTGTGTGCCCTCCAGGCTGCAGTAACGTTTGATCCTGCCGCATTGGTCGACAAATAAAATACGTTACCGTAACCACCTGTACATAATAATACAGCATGACCGGTATGCGTATCAATTTCGCCAGTAGTTAAGCTACGGGTGATTATACCTTGCGCTTTTCCGTCAACAACAACCACATCAAGCATTTCGGTACGGGTGTACATTTTAACCTTACCGTGGTGTATCTGGCGGTTTAAAGCCGAGTAAGCGCCTAACAGTAATTGTTGTCCCGTTTGGCCCCTCGCATAAAAAGTACGTGATACCTGCGCGCCACCAAATGAACGGTTATCAAGCAAACCACCGTACTCGCGTGCAAAAGGAACACCTTGCGCAACACATTGGTCGATGATGTTTACTGATACCTCGGCCAAACGATAAACGTTAGCTTCACGGGCACGATAATCACCACCTTTAATGGTATCGTAAAATAAACGGTAAACGCTGTCGCCGTCATTCTGGTAATTCTTAGCAGCGTTAATACCACCCTGTGCAGCGATAGAGTGCGCGCGGCGCGGACTATCCTGGAAACAAAATGCTTTAACATTATAACCCAATTCGGCTAATGATGCTGCGGCAGAAGCGCCCGCCAAACCCGTACCTACCACAATAATGTCGTATTTACGTTTGTTTGCGGGGTTAACCAGCTTAAGATCGAACTTATGCTTGCTCCATTTTTCGGCTAATGGGCCCTCTGGAATTTTAGCACTTAAACTCATGTTCTTTTATTTATTTAGTGATTGAGTGAGTTAGCGATTGAGTGATTCACTTATATCTAACTTAAACAACCTAATCAACTACTTATTTAAACTCATAAAATAATACACAACCGGCATGGCGGCAAAGCCCAGCGGAATAATAACCGCGAACAACCAGGTGCCAACAAACTCAACAATTGGTGTGTATTTACGGTGTACCCAGCCCAGCGTGCGGAAAGCACTCTGAAACCCATGCAGCAAGTGGAACGACAATGCACCCATAGCAACCACATATAATATCACATACCATATGTTGCTAAAGCTATGCGCTACTTTTGCATGGATATCCTTAACACGAACAATCTCTACGTTATTTTCAACAGTTGCAGAATGCTCAAATGTTGGCGAAACCGGAGTGTAATCACTTTCGGTTGTTTGGTTGGTAGCCAGATCGGTGCGGTACTCTTTAAAAGCTACATCATTGGTGAATTTATATTTATACCAAAAATCGCTCATGTGTACCACAAGGAAGAAAAACAGGATAGAACCTAAAAGCCCCATGTTTTTTGACGACCATGATGCCGGTGATTTATTCACTACCGCGTAACCTACCGGGCGTGCCCTGCGGTTTTTTACGGTAAGGATAAGTGCATATAACGCGTGTACTATTATAGCAACGTATAATATATAGGCAACAACCTCAATTGGCGGAAAATGCGTCAGGAAGTTGGCGTATAAGTTAAAACCATAACCATTATCGTTACTAAATAATAACAGGTTACCGCCTAAGTGTACAATTATAAAAGTACACAAAAACAAGCCTGTTAAAGCCATGATCAGCTTTTTGCCCAGCGATGAGTTAAAGGTTTGTTTAAATTCGCTCATTATGAATTAGATTTATTTCCGCAAAAGTATTTATTATATACCAAAACATATAAATGCTTTTGGTTATTTAATGGCGAATTAGCTATTTAGAAACAATCTAAGCTTTGAATATAATTTGCACTGGGTTGGTATTGGTTTATATTAGTGCGGATCTAATATCTTCCAATGAAATATTTATACTTTTTTGCTTTTTTTATTTTAATTAGTAGTTGTAACCGCACAAAATATGTTGAATTTGATGGCACTATAAGTGGCATAAACAACGGCGCCATTGTAATTAAGGACCAGCAAGGCACCCAGCTTCTATCTGTATTAATAGCTGACGGTAAATTCCATACTAAAAACGTACTACAAAAACCGGGGTTTTACGACCTCTTTATTGTACCTGATTTGGAGAAAGATTACAAGAAAAAACTATACGAGGTTTATTTAGAAGGCGGAAACTATACGATTACCGCTGATAAGGATAAATTATACCTATATCCGACCATAAAATCTGATTCAAAAACCCAGAATGAGCTTTCGGATTATTATACTGCGGCTACCGCCGATGCACACGCGGTTACAACCCAAAGTGACAGCCTCAGCGATATGCTGTATGATAAAAACTCACCAGTTGTTGTAGGTAGCGATGAGTACTTCTCCCTGCAAAAACAATTGAAACTGGTAACGGCAAGCTTAAGTACTGTACAAGCAAAAAGCTTAGCTGATTATGTAAACAAAAATCCGCAGAACGACATTGAAGCATTTGTAATGGCACAGGTTGACTATAAAAAAAATCCTGAGGCCTATAATGCCATCTATCAAAAATTTACAACTGAGCAAAAAAACACTGATAATGGTAAAGCTGAGGCGGATGACCTTAACCAGTTAATGAAACTTGCAGAGGGTGCAACGGCACCAAAAATATCAGGCAAAACATTGGATGGCAAGCCTTTTGACAAAAGCAGTGTTAGTGATAAAAAAGTAATTTTGGTGGAGTTTTGGCAAGCTAACAGCGATGTATCTAAGCTAAATCATGTTAAATTACTCAATGCTTATTCCGATCTGTTGGCTAATAAAAACTTCACTATCATAAGTGTATCAATGGATACCAAGAGGGATGAATGGATAAATGCAATACAACAGCAAAAATTACCATGGATACAGGTAAGCGATCTGCAAGGCCAAACCTCACCTAATATGCTCGATTGGGCGGTTAGTACGATCCCAACTTATGATTTGGTTGATGGTAACTGGCACATCATCAAACGGGACGTTGATTTTAACGATCTATACGACGAGGTAAGCAAGAGTTTGAAGAAATAATCAATCTATCGCGATAACTTTATTAGGTGCCACAGCAAAAATACGATCAGTTTTTTGACTGCGGATGGCCACCCTGCCTGTAAACTTTCCGAATGACGGCAAAATGGCCTGTTTCTTACCAAAAGCGAAACAAGGCAAAGTAATGTGCTGCCGGGCCTTACCGCTTAAACTAACACCCGGATGGATATGCCCGCAAAGAACATAATCTACGGCGCTCTTTAAAGCTTCATCATTCAATGGATGGTGAAGCATCAGGAACGGGCCGATCAGTAATTCATCATGAAGCGCCACATCAAGGTCGATGTAATGCTGGTCGTTAATAATATCGTGGTTACCACGAATCAGGATCAGTTCCAGTTTAGGGAAATGCTTTCGCCATAAAACAAACCACTCCCAATCAGTATTCAAATCGCTATGGAAAAAATCACCCAGAAAAATAATCTTCTTAGGCTTGTGCTCATCAATCAAATCGGATAGCATACCTAAATCATCCTGCTCCATATCGCGCGGTACGGCTATCCCAGCCTTACGAAAATGCCCCACTTTACCCATATGCACATCAGCTACAATAAGCGCTTGTTCCTGCTGCCAGTAAATAGCCTTTTGCGGGAGGAGAAGAAGATCCTGATTAAGTAAATTAAAAGATACGGCGGTAGTATTTACCATATTACAAAAATAGCAAAAGCCTGGTTTGCCTTTTAAATTGATTTTTATCTTTTGGCAAGAAAACAGGCACCTACTTCCCTATCAAACTCGCCGGGAAGATCAGTTTAAAAGTACTGCCTTTTTCTTTTTCTGATGCTACATCAATTCTGATGCGATGAAAATCGGCAATGGATTTTACAATTGGTAAGCCCAATCCAAAACTATCCTGTTGCAGGGATTGCTTCAGCTTTTTAAACCTGTTAAAAATAAACGGAATATCAGCGGCATTAATACCTACGCCGCTGTCAATAATCTCAACCACATATTCACCGTTTTCATGCGATGCTTCAATATGTATATCACCATTTTCGTGGTTATATTTTATCGCGTTATTAATCAGGTTGAAAAGCAGGTTAAACAGTAAAAACTTATTTACGTTCACCAATAAAAAATTATCGTGCACAGCTACAGAATAATTAATGTTTTTATCCTGGAAACGGATAGATATTTCATCATACACTTCCTGCAATAATAAACTAATCCTGATTTGATCTTCTTTTAAAAACTGGTCGTTTTCAATCTGCGATATCAACAACAATGTTTTGGTAATGCTTTTTAACCGGTTCAGTATTTTTTGCATCTCCAACAGTCGGCCTTTAATTTCATCAGCAATATCCTCCTGCTCAAACATGTTCTCAATTTTTGATTGCAGTATGGATATTGGCGTCATCAGCTCGTGCGATGCATTGGAGATAAATTCCCTTTCTTTTTGAAAGGTACTCTCAATCGTCTGTATCATTTCATGTATACTGATGTCAAGATGCTGAAAATCGGCGGTACTTGTTTCAACCTGTTTATACGACCCAAAGTTGGGGAACTTTTGGCCTACAAGCTTAGTCTTAATAATCAAAGCCAATGGCCGCAGGATATAGTCGGAATAAAGCTGATCAGCCAGGATGGTTAAAATAACCATTACCACCAGCACCATAAAAGCAATGCTTTGCAGGGGCGCGGTACGTTCATTAACGGTATCAAGGCTTATACCTATTTCCAGTAAATACTTTTTGTTGTCCGCTTTAAAATCATGGCTCAATATGCGGTATTGTATGGTATCTGCCTCTACTTTTCGGGCTTCATTTTTAATGTTATCAAGGTTTTCGGCAGTGGTATCCTCATCCAAACTTACGTACACATCTTTTATAGGCGTATACCCTGCATAGCTCGTACCATCCTCAATATAATATTTAATCCCTACGTTTTTTACCGTTTGCAATACCTCATCGCGTTGCTTGCGCAGGCGGCTATCAGTATAATTTATGTTGATATTTTTTATCAGCACCGGCAAAAGCAAAACAAACAAGGTTACAATTGCCAGTTTTGATATGGCATTAAACAGTGTAAGTTTTGTTCTGAGTTTCAAATACTATGCGTTAATTTTCACCTTGTAACCTAAACCGCGTACCGTCTCCAACCAATCCGGCGGGCCGAATGCATTTAATTTTTTACGGATATTTTTGATATGCGCGTCAATATAATTTGAGTCGTAATCATCATTTATAATACTGCCCCAAATATGCTCGCTTAACTGGTTACGGGTTACCGTACGGTTTTTATGTAAGATTAAATAAGCAATCAGGTCGAACTCCTTTTTGGTTACTGCCGATATTTCAATATCATTATGGGTGATAACCCTGTCGGTAAGGTTTACCTGGAATTCGCCTAGTTCAACAATATTGTTTTTGAGCCCGAATTTTCGGCGGGTGATAGCCTGCATGCGGCTTTGCAATTCAAGTAACGAAAACGGTTTGGCCAGATAATCATCAGCCCCCATATCTAAACCTTTAATACGGTCATAAATTTCGGCACGGGCAGTTAAAATAATATAGGCCGCATCCGGGTTACTGGCTTTCGCTTCCTTTAACAGGTCAAGGCCTTCATAATCTGGTAAACCCAGATCAATCAATATAAAATCATATAAATTAACCGCCACACGCTCTGATCCCGAGGTGCCATCGTAGCAAACCTCGCATACATAATTGTAATTGGTTAAAAATATTTCAAGCTCTTTAGCGAGCGCTTTTTCATCCTCAATAATTAAAACATTCATGCGGTTTTAATAAAAAACATAATAAAATGTTAAATTATAAAATGACTCCTTGGTATTCATCAACACACCCTCCACGTTTACCGGTATAGAGTATTTGTAGGTAAATTCAATAGTATAATGTGGCCTGTTATAGGCTATAGGCACTTTAAAACTATAGTTGAGCACGTTAAACATACCATTTAACGCGGCCATATGCTGTTCATTGGTACCATTGTCAAATATGTTATTGCTTTGCTGCCTGTAATCATAATCAAGCGAGTAACGTTGTACAAAATTTTGGGTACCCAAAATAACGCTCACACCCGGGGTAACGGTCAAATAATCCTTATCATCAAAAATACTAAAGTTAGATTCAAAATGATGAGAAGTATTAAGCGTTATAAAGTAGTCATGTGATTTACCAAAAAGATAATCAAACGTAACGCCCGATTTCATGATACCCCAGTCATAGGCATTCATCCAGTTAAGATCATTAGATGAACTTGATTTGATAACGTGGGCATCCGAATTAAATAAAAAACGGGTATAGCTTATCGATCCACTAAAATCTTTAGTGTATTTATATAAGTATCCGCCGCCAAGATCAATCTCGTCATACAACTGCCCATAGCCCAAAACCTTTAATGCAGATCCATAAAC
>Ga0206809_1045_pt1 | contig 18386 bp, 16 predicted proteins | sample Alteio_BWOrgCont_55_FD_152903 | JGI IMG/M metagenome (GOLD analysis project Ga0206809, IMG submission 152903) | Enriched cells from forest soil in Barre Woods Harvard Forest LTER site, Petersham, Massachusetts, United States -... | ecosystem: Environmental > Terrestrial > Soil > Temperate forest >... | reverse complement strand
GTCTGCATCTCCGTGCTAGCCACGGGCGTTGTTGCCCAGCTCCAAGCCGCGAATGCCGCACCGGTCGTTAAAAAAGCAACGACTTCTGCACCCGTGACTATTACCGACAATGGCGCGACTTGGACGCTCGATAACGGCATCGTCCGGGCCACCGTGGCCAAACGCTCCGGTCAGATGTCATCTTTGATTTACCTGCCCAAGGCAACGGCGGCGGACCTGGCCCCACCCGTCGGCCCGCGTGGCGGATTTGGGGGTGGCCCCAATGCCGGTTTGCGTGGCTCGGGCAACTGGGAGGAAGACCCTTCGGCGACGGCTGCCATCGGCGGCTTGACCCAAACCGTCACCATTGACCCGACAAAAAATGGCGGCGAACGCGCCGAGGTTTCCGTCAAAGGTGTCACTGGCGGCCAGGTTCCGCTCTCAGTTGGCTCACCTGGCCAGGCCAACGGCACGTCCAATATTGACCTCGAAATTCGCGTGAGCCTCGGCCGCGGCGAAAGCGGCATCTATACCTACGCGATTTTTTCCCACCCCGCCGCCTATGGCCCAACCAGTATCGGCGAAAGCCGTTTTATCCTTTCGGTCAACCGCGACTTTGACTGGATTTCCGTAGATGCGGACCGCAATATGCTCGAGTGCGCGCCGACGGACTGGGGTACCGGCGTGGTCGTCCACGCCAAAGAACAGCGCATCATGAGCAAGGGTTACTACCAAAATTCCGTTGAACACAAATACAGCTACTCGGCGGTGCAATACAAAACCCCGGCTTACGGCTGGTCGAGCACTGCGAACCACCTCGGCATCTGGTTCATCAACCCGACCACGGAATACTTGAGCGGCGGCGCCTCCAAACAGGAGTTGGACTGCCACTTTGGCGACAACGCGAACCCGCCGCCCATCTTGCTCGATTATTGGCGCGGCACCCATTACGGCCGCAATACGCAGTGCGCCATCGCCGCTGGCGAGGAATGGAGCAAGGTCATCGGCCCAATTTTTGTTTACGTCAACGCGCTCGATAGTTTCCAGACGCCCTCGCAGGCGGATATGGACACGCTCGCGGCCACCGCCGGCAACCCGACCGTTCCTGCCGCGTGGAAGGACAACGCCACCGCCTTGTGGCAGGATGCGCTGAGCCAGGCCAAAATGGAAAAAGCCAAATGGCCCTACGATTGGGTTAACGGCGTGGACTACCCGCACAAAAACGAGCGCGGCACTGTCACCGGCCAACTCGTCCTCAACGATCCCCTCGCGCCTCAACCCGCGACCACCAAATTACCCCACCTGACGGTCGGCCTGGCCCATCCGGATTACCCCGGCACGGGCCCCGGTTATATGGCCAATACGGTGGATTGGACGCGCGACGCGAAGTATTATGAATTTTGGAACGACGGCACCGAGGACGGCAAATTCACCATCGCCGAAGTGCGGCCCGGCAATTATACGCTCCATGCGTTTGCGGATGGTGTCCTCGGTGAATTTGCCCAGGCCAACATCACTGTCGCCGCCGGCAAGACGCTCGACTTGGGTAAAATTGAGTGGAAGCCTGTCCGCTACGGCAAACAACTTTGGGACATTGGCTACCCCAACCGCGATGCGAGTGAGTTCTACAAAGGCGATGGCGACAACTACTGGCTCTGGGGCTGGAACTTGCGCTACGCCCTCCTGTATCCGAACGACCTGACCTACACGATTGGCAAGAGCGATTACCATAAGGACTGGTTCTTTGAGGAAGTGCCGCACGCGTTGGATCTCTCTTTTGTCACCCCTTCCGCCAAAGATCCCGCCAACCAGCGCTTCGGCTGGGTCAAGGCCGAGTCGCTGGATCAATACCCGCAAACCGACCAACGCGGCCCGTGGGCGGTTTATGGTCGCGGTCGCGCGACGACCTGGACGATTAAATTCAACGTGGACAAGGCTGTAAAAGGTTCCGCCGTCTTGCGCGTCGCGCTGGCCGGGGCCGATGGTGGCGGTGGCGGCGGGAGCATGGGCAGCGGCCTTGAGGTGGCCGTGAATGGCCATGATGTCGGCACAATTGTGCCCATGGGCACCAACGCCATTCGCTATAACACCACCAAGGGAGTCTGGCAGGAAATCAATTACACTTTCGACGCCACGTTGTTGAAGCCCGGTGAAAATCAAATGACGCTCACTGTTCCCGGCGGCGACCTCCAAAGCGGCGTCGTGTACGATTACCTGCGCCTGGAGCTCAACGAAAAATACAAAGCCGACGGCTCGCCCATTGCGGCGTCGAATTAGCTCCCTTTAGCCGCCCGAAAAGGTAGGGCCCAGCGTCCCCGCTGGGCCTAGTTGTTGTTTTTCCTGTAGGGGGACGCAATCTTGTTGTGCCTTAGCCAATTTGATGGAAAATAGCACCATTATGAACGTCCCTTTAGACTTGCCCGGCAGGGTGGGGGAAGGTTAACTAAACCTTCCGACCTATGGGGGTATAGCTCAGTTGGCTAGAGCGCATCCTTGACATGGATGAGGTCACTGGTTCGAGCCCAGTTACTCCCACCAGATTTTAATCAAACAGAAGAGTACTTTCGCTTTCAGCGAATTTCCTACCTGCTATGAATATTCCAACGACAATCGTGGTTGGGCTTTTAAGTGGAACTGCAGGCGCAATCGGCGGGGTTTGGTTATTGCGCACATTTTTAGGCGCAGGAATCGAACATTTTTTTGCAATCGCTCTTCAATCACGCGACCGTGTTGGAACTTCTGCTTTGGAGTTTCGCAAACAACAGCTCGCGGAATTTTACGGTCCAATTTATGCTTATTGTAAATTATATGATCAAGTAGTTGACCTCTGGACAGCCCGCAAGCTGCCGGATATTGATTTGGGTGTAATTGATTTATTTAAGCGCCAGCATGAGAAAATCATTGAAATTCTTACCACGAAACTTCACTTGGTAGAAGGTGGCAGCCCACCGCCGGAGTTTACTCAATTCATGACAGCGGTTACGCTTTGGAACTTGTACACCGCACGACCTGGCCAGCATTGGGTGCCGGCAGAAGTGGAAGCGCTTCCACAAGCAAAATTTCCAAGAGAATTTGATGAATATATTTTCAGAACTACCGAGAAATTAAAAAAAGACCTTGATGACCTGCATAAGAGATACGGCATCACTTAGAATCTGAAGGTTGCTTCAATGGCTCGCGCTGACCGCCTTGCACCAACGGCTGAGCCAAAATTATCGAGCCCAGTTACTCCCACCAGTTTTTGAATAAATGCTGAACGAATCCCGCGTTCACCAGGTTGCTGCCATCGTTTGGTAGATTTCGTCCCCCATCCAAAAGCATGCGAGCGCGAGGGCTAAGAGCGTTCCCGCCAACCAAAGCATAGTACGGTAACGGCGTAAATTTTCAGGGGTAGCGGACCATAATTGCAGGATCATGTCCGCTCCATAAGCAACGCAGTAGCAAAGATTGGCGAGAACAGCCAGTCCCAGTAACAATATAAACGTAAAGAAGTTGAGCGCCGGGCGGAAATGCGGCCAGGTGACTACGACCCAGCCGAGGACGAGGAGGGTGAGGAGGATATTGTAAGCAATACGGCGCCGTTCCCAAAAGCGCACGGCGGAAGCAACGGCATCGCGTAAGAATGGGCCTGGCTCACGTGAAGATAGGGGTAGGGAATCGGTCATGTTGCTTTAAGCTTTGCGTAACAAAGTAAATAAGTCAAGCGGCATTATTGTCTAAAAAAATGAGCGGACGACACGGAGGTCGTCCCTCCATTACCCAGAACATTCTAAAAACATCTGCAACGCGCCTTGGAGCAGTCCATGGCAGAGAGGTTGTTTGCTGCGGTTCAGGATTTCCGCCTGCTGGAGGAATTTCGCGTAGGCGGGTGGGGCGTCGCCGGGGAAGCCGTGGAACCACAGCGCGAAAAACTCCCGATTCGTTTGTGCTGCCGCCAATGGCAATAGCACATCGCCAATCAATGTATCCAGCCGCGCGCCTTGCCAGGCATCGGCAAAAAGCTCCTTCGCCACGCGTTGGCGAAAGGCCGTGAGTTTATTTTTTCTGCGAAACGGCGCAGAATCTTCCACGGCGGTCGCACCTTCCGGCCAGCCGTGGGCCAGGCTGACTAATTTCCGCGGCCATTCCGGATTCGCCGCCATCACTCGTGCATACTGCTCCAGCCGCAGCTTCGGATGGTTTGCCGGACGCAATCCGGCCAGTTTCCAGTGCTTTTTCTCCTCTTCAAACAACAAACCCGGCAAGGGTGGATGTTTTGCCCAACCGGCGAGCGGATATTTCAGCGCCAGCGCGGACATCGGTGCGCGATTACGGCGAAAGCCCAATGCTTCGAGCGTCATTTGATGGCAGGCTTCGTCGAACCCGGCCTTGGCAATGCGTTGCACGGCGAAGGCGCGTTTTTGCCGCCAGCGGTGCAGTGCGCGGTCGAGCAGCCGAGCCAGGCGGTCAGCGGGCTGGCGTTTGAGGAATTCTTCCAGCGGCCCCAGCGGGTCACGCCCCTCGGCGGCCAGCAGTGCTTCATCTGCGGCGTAATCCTCCAGGTCACGTTCCAGATGTTCGATAAGCACCACTTGCTCCGGCGTTTCGCCCTCGTTGGTTTTAGCCAATGGTTCGTTCTTCGTAGGCGGAAACAGCAGCACATGCAACGCGACCTTGGCATAATTCGGGTCCTGCCCATGACCGTGCGCCGCCCAATCGCGTGCGTGGAAGTGAATTTCAATGTCCCCGCGCACGCGCTGGCCATCCAGTTCCCATTCGCCGCCGCGAAAGTCCGGCCCCTCCTGCAAGTTCCAGCGGCCGGGATGTCGCACACGCAAGGGTTTGCCGGAAACGGTGCGCAGGTTCGTGGCGCGGTAATCGCCCCGCAGCCAGATTTTCTGCACCACCCGTTCGGAAACAGTGTACGGCCCATACCAGCCTTGCATCTCGGCAACGGCGGGCGCGGCTTCTGGTGTGGCGTGGTACACGCTCATCACCGCCAGACTTCACCCAAAACACTTAAAGGACGCAATAATGTTTTATGCGCGGCCCAAGTAATTGCCGTCCTCGGTGCTGACCTTGATGATGTCGCCCGTTTTAATAAACAGCGGCACGCGCACGGTCATCCCGGTTTCGACAGTCACGGACTTCTGCACATTGCCCGAGGTGTCGCCTCGAATGCCTTCGGGGGCGTCGGTAACCTTCATGGTGACGGATGCGCCGAGGTTGACGGTCAGCGGCTTGCTTTCCACAAAGAGAACATCATAGGACTGGCTGGGGACGAGGTAATTGAGCGCGTCGCCCAGGATTTCCTTGCTCAAAGAGACTTCCTCAAACGTCTCCGGATCCATGAAAGTAAAGGCGTCACCATCGGCATACGAGTATTCCAGTTTGCGCACGTCGGTGGAGAGAATGTCATACGACTCACCCACGTTGACGCGCAGGGGGGTGACCTTGCCGGTGCGGATGTTGCGCAGGGTCATCTGGCAGAACGAACGCATGTTCGGCGGCGTGCGGATGGCGTGGTCCACGACGAGGCACGGCTCGCCATTGTAGCTGATGACGTTCTTTTTGCGGATGTGGGCGACGACGGGCATGGCTGGAGGGGGAGGAGCTAAGGCGCTGAGATGTCCAAAGCGGTAAGTTGAGTAGGGGGAAACGGGTTATGCTGCCAAGGACAGCAAAATTGTCAACGGCGAATGCCCCACACTTTTCTAAGATTGTGCCAGCAGGTAATTTACGTTTAGCAATAGCGGGATGGGGCCAGCGACCATGCAAATCAGGGTGTTTCAACCCGCGGATGAAACCGCGGTCATCGGCTTGTGGAATGATTGCGGACTAATCCGCCCAACCAACGATCCGAAGAAAGACATTATTCGTAAATCGAAGGTTAACCCCGAATTGTTCCTGGTCGGCGAAGTTGGCGGCAAAATCGTCGCCAGCGTCATGGCGGGTTACGAAGGGCACCGCGGCTGGGTAAATTATGTTTCGGTCAACCCGCAATGCCGGCGGCAGGGCTATGGCCGGAAGATCTTGGCTGAGGTGGAGCGTTTGTTGCGGTTGCGTGGCTGCCCGAAAATCAATTTGCAAGTCCGCGCCACGAATCACGAGGCGGTCAAATTTTATGAGAGCCTTGGCTTTAAGGTTGATGAAGTTATCAGCATGGGCAAACGTCTGGAAAAAGATAGCGTGCAGCCTTCGAACCGTTAGTTTTACAAAATGTATACGGATAAAAAAAATAAAAAAGAAGTCCGTGGCCTCAGGATTGGCCTGACGGGCGGCATGGGCTGTGGGAAAACCACCGCGGTGGGTATGTTCCGTGATTTTGGATTCGGCGTGCTCGAAAGCGATGTCATTGTGCGCGATTTGTGGGAGACGGATGCGGAGGTCAAAAAGGCGGCGTTAAAGCGCTGGCCATCCATTGCCGAAGCCAGCGTTCAGAACCCAGAGATAAAAATCTCCCGCCGCAAGGTGGCGGAAATTGTCTTCGCCGACCCAAAGGAATTAGAGTGGCTGGAGAACCTGCTGCATCCCCGGGTGCGGCTCTGCTGGCAGTCGGCCATGGAGGTAGAGCCGGAAAAGGACTGGGTGGTCGAAATCCCCCTCCTCTTTGAAAAAAACCTTGCCTCCGGGTTCGATTATACGCTTTGTATAGCCTCCAGCCCAGCCCTTCAGGCGGCCCGCCTGGCGGCACGGGGGCTGTCTCCAGCCGAGATTACCGCACGGCAGGCCCGCCAGTGGCCGTTGCGGGAAAAGATTGAACGGGCGGACTGGGTGGCGCTCAATGATGGCTCGGTTGATTTTTTACGCCGCCAAATTGTTCACTTTGCTTCACGGCTCCGCAATTCTTCGAAATAATCCACCCTTACTTCCATCCCCACACCTGTCGGCAGGCAAATAAATGCAACTACCGACTGATTTGATGTTTTATTAAATAGCCTCCCTTGGGTTGGGCGGCCTGCTCAAATACCCCGCGTCGGCCTGCGCGCCGACCCCTCTCTTTTTTTACTACTATGACTGACTCGGAAGACCGCTCTGCTGATGCTGCGCCCAAAAGGCGCGGGCGTCGCCTCAAACCCGCCGGTGCCAGCAAACCTGTCGCCAATGAAGAAACCGGCCCTGTCGGTGATAACAAACCCGTCAAACGTGGCCGGCGAGGGAAAGCACCCGCAGAGGAACAAGCTCCGCCTCCCGTTGCGTCGCAACCGGAAGAACGCAGGCCTGCGCCAGAGACTTTCAGCACTTCGGATGATGATCTGCACGAATCACCGCGACGTTCAGAAGAACCACCGCCGCTGGCAGAGCAGCCGCCGCAACGCGGCCCCGAAGGTGCCGAAGGGCAGGGTGCTCCGCCCGCGCAAGGCGCTGGTCAGCCGCCTCGCCAAGGTGAGCAATATCCCCAAGGCGGTTATCGTGGCGACCGAAACTATGGTCATGGTGGTGGACGTCAGTGGAACAAGCCTTGGAAACAGGAAAAATTTAACCGCGATTTCAAAAAGAACAAATTTGTTCCCAAACAATATGGTCCTCCCGGCGGTGGAGGTGGGAATTTCAACCCTGGTAACAAACCTCCACAGCAACAGCAATTCAAACCGAAGTCATACGGCCCGCCCAAGCGCGCCTATGATACCGACGCTGGCAGCCTGCAACTCGGCGAATTGCCCGTTTGGGAAGCGCTAAAACAAATCGAGGAAATTGACCGGATGGCGGCGGAAGCCACTGCGGCCGGTACCAAGGCTCTTGATTTCAATGAGCTTTATATCCTGACGCTCACGGAACTTGAAGACGCGACGAAGAAAGCTGATTTGCCAGTTCCGGCAGTGCCGTTGCGCCGCCAGCTCATCCGCGATTTACTCAAAGACCAGCGCGTGAAAGAGAAGCCGATTAAGATCACCGGCATTCTTGATTTATTTGAAAACGAACATGGCATCCTGGCCTATTCGGTGGACAATTACCGCCTGCGCGGGCTCAGTTGCTTTGTTCCCCAACGGCTGATTGACCGCTGGGGTCTGCGCCGAGGCCACGAAGTCGAAGTTTGGGCGCATCCGCCTCGCGAGAACGAAAGCTGCCCCTTTGCACTGAAGATCATCAGCGTCAATGGCCGCCCGCCCGAAGACGTCGCGCATATCACGCCTTTTACCGAATTGACGCCTTATTATCCCACCGAGCGTTTCATGATGGAGACGAAACCGGATGCAAAATGGGACAACAATTCCATGCGCATCGTGGATTTGCTCACCCCGGTGGGCCTCGGCCAGCGCGGGTTGATTGTCGCCGCCCCGCGCACGGGCAAGACGGTGCTCATGCAAGGCATCGCCAGCGCCATCCGCGAAAACCGGCCTGAAGTACCGATGATTATCCTGCTTGTCGACGAGCGTCCTGAGGAAGTCACCGACTTCCGCCGATCTGTCCAAGGCGCCGAAGTCATTTCCTCCACCTTCGATGAACCTGCTGAAAGCCACGTCCACGCCGCGGAAATGGTCATCGAGAAAGCACGCCGCATGGTGGAATATGGCCAGCATGTCGTCATCCTGCTCGACTCCATCACTCGCTTAGCACGTGCGTATAACACCCTCATGCCCAGCAGTGGAAAAATCCTTTCCGGTGGCGTAGAGTCGAACGCATTACAAAAGCCCAAGCGCTTTTTCGGCTCTGCACGCAATATTGAAGGCGCCGGTAGCTTGACCATCCTCGGCACCGCCCTGGTTGAAACCGGCAGCAAGATGGACGAAGTGATATTCGAAGAGTTCAAAGGCACCGGCAATATGGAACTCCACCTCGACCGCGCCTTGTCGGACAAGCGCATTTTCCCCGCCCTCAACTTTGAAAAGAGCGGCACGCGCAAGGAGGAATTGCTCTACCACAAGGACGAACTGCAAAAAATTTATTCATTGCGTCGCGCAATGAAAGGTATACCTTCAACCGAAGCGATGGAGATGTTGATCACCCGCGTGAAGAAAACCAAATCCAATGCGGAGTTCCTGATCAGCCTCAATCGCTAAAACCTCCCCACCTCAACCCCTTAACGACCCCTCGCGGCATTCAACGGCGTGACCTCAGCTGACGATTTCGTTCTTCAACTACTTCAGGACAAAGGCTTGGTGACAACCGAGGCCGTGGCATCTGCCCGTGGCCAGGTTAAGCCCGAGACTCCATCCGACCAGATGGATTCGGCCACCCTGGAGGTGCTCTTCGAGAGCAATAACCTTACTGAGGAGCAGGTTTACTCGGCCCTCAGCAAAGAATTCCACATGGAGTTGACCAATCTGGCCGAGGTGCGCCCTGGTGAAGACCTCCTCAAGATGCTCAACCGGGACCTGGCCATGCGGTACAAAGCCTTCCCGATGTCGCTGGATGGCAAACAACTCGACCTCGCCATCTCCGACCCCCTGAATGTGGATGCGGTGGATAGCTTGAGCAAGATGCTCAACGTCACGATCACCACCTACCTCGCCAGCCCCAAGCAAATCCAAGCCGCCATTGATGAAAATTACGGGGTTCCGGCGACTTCGGCCTACGGCGACCTTTTTGGAGAAACTGAAGCCAAGGATGCCTCCACTGCTGATGCGGCCAAGACCAAGGCCGCTAAAGAGGCCGAAGCGCCCATCATCAAGTATGTCAGCATGCTCATCACCGAAGCCGTCAAACGCCGCGCTTCGGATATTCACCTTGAACCTTTGGAAAAGCGTTTCCGCGTCCGCTACCGTATTGACGGCTCTTTGCTTGAGGTCGAAAACCCGCCGAAACGCCTCCAAGCCCCCATCGTCTCTCGCCTCAAATTGATGGCCAATGTCAGCCTCGCGGAAAAACGCATTCCGCAAGACGGGCGTATTCAGATGAAAGTCGGAGCCAAAGACGTGGACTTGCGCGTTTCCGTGCTGCCCACCGTGTATGGCGAAAGCATCGTCATGCGAATCCTCGACAAGGAAGGCCTCAAACTCGGCCTGCCCGAATTGGGCTTTTTCTCTGACGACCAGGTGGTGTTTGAGAAAATTGTCGGCATGCCCGACGGCATTTTCCTCGTTACCGGCCCCACCGGCTCCGGCAAATCCACGACTCTTTATTCGGCACTCAATTACATCAATCACCCTGACCGTAAGATCATCACGGTTGAAGACCCTGTCGAATATCAGATGAACGGCATCAACCAGGTGCAGGTGCGTCGTGAAGTGGAAATGACTTTTGCCCGCGCCCTGCGTGCCATGCTTCGCCAAGCCCCGAACGTCATCATGATCGGGGAAATTCGCGACTTTGAAACCGCTGAAATCGCCATTAACGCCTCGCTGACCGGTCACATGGTGTTTTCCACCCTGCATACCAACGACGCCCCGAGCGCGGTCACCCGCTTGGTGGACATCGGCGTCAAGCCGTTCCTCGTTTCCGCCTCTTTGCGTGCGGCTTTGGCCCAGCGCCTGGTTCGCCGCGTCTGCGTCCAGTGCAAGAAACCTTATCTCCCGGACGCCAAGGATCTGATGAGCATCGGCCTCAATGAAGTGCAGGCCGCGCAGGCCACTTTCATGAAGGGCGAAGGCTGCCAGCGCTGCCTCGGCATCGGTTTCCGTGGCCGCATGGGCCTTTTCGAAAACTTCCTTATTAACGAAGAAGTGCAGCAAATGATTTATGAAAGTCGCTCCCTCGTTGAGTTGCGCCAGAAAGCCCGCGAGTTGGGCATGAGAACCCTGCGCGAAGACGGCGTGCGCAAAGTCACCAGCGGCCTGACCACCGTGGACGAAGTGATCTACGCCACCATGGCCTGAGTGGCCCAAACGTTTTTAGCCTGACGCTTGGAGTTGACTCCCATGAGCTACGAAATGAATGACTTGTTGAACCTGATGGTGGACGAGGGCGCCTCGGACCTCCACCTACAGGTTGGCCAGGCGCCGACGTTGCGCATGTCTGGCGGCATGTCTCCCGTGGATGGTCCGAAGCTCACACCGGAGGACACTGAGCAGCTCATGCGCTCGATCGCCTCCGACCATCACCAGCAAAAGGCCAAGCAAGTCGGCGGTGCGGACTTTGCCTTTGCGTTTATGGATAAGGCCCGCTTTCGCGTCTCCGTTCTCAAGGCCAAGGGCAATTACGGCATGGTGTTGCGGATGATCCCGCACAAAATGTTTTCGATGCGCGAACTCGGCCTGCCCGACCGCATCAAAGATCTGCTCACCCGCCCGCGCGGCCTAATCCTTGTCACTGGCCCGACCGGTTCTGGTAAATCCACCACGCTCGCCTCGATGATCAACTGGATCAACGAAAACGAGGAAGGCCACATCATCACTTGCGAAGACCCGATTGAGTATTACCACAATCACAAGAAATGCATCGTGACCCAGCGCGAAGTGGGGGTGGATGTGTCCAGTTTTTCCGATGCCATCCGCGGCGCTCTTCGTCAGGATCCTGACATCATCCTCGTCGGTGAAATGCGTGATTTGGAAACCATTGAGGCTGCGGTCAGTGCTGCGGAAACCGGTCACCTCGTCTTTGGCACCTTGCACACCACTGGCGCCGCGCGCACGGTTGACCGCATTGTGGATGCCTTTCCCGCCAATACCAAAGACCAGATCCGTACCCAGCTTGCTTCCTCCGTCATTGCTGTCATTTCCCAGGCGCTCTGCAAAAAAATTGGCGGTGGCCGCATCGCCAGCTACGAGATCATGATTACGACCGACTCCATCGCCGCCCTCATTCGCGACAACAAGACCTACCGCATCACCTCCGACATTCAGACCGGTGGCGCCTTGGGTATGATCACCCTCGACGCCCACTTAATGAGCCTCTATGCTCGCGGGCTCATTACTGCCGAAACTGCGATTGAGAAATCCCAGATCCCGGAGGAAATGCGCAAGAAAACCAGCGAAACCACTCCTGCCACCAAAGCCTAAACTCTTTTCTCCAACTTTTCACCCAGCTATTTAGACCAGCCCCCAACCCTCCCTGGATATGTTCGAAGACCACAACCAAGCCATTGCCGACGTTTTTCAAAAAAGCGGCCAAGTCACGCAAGTTCAGCTCGATGAACTGCTGCAAACCGCCCAACAAACCGGCAAGAGCCTCGCTGACTGTCTGATTGACACCGGCGTCGCTGATCGCCCCGCGCTCTTGAAAATGGTGGCGGAATACCTTCAGTTCGAGTTTCTACCACAGGTACCCTCTGCCCTCGACGAGGCGGCCACCAAGGTAATCAAGTCGCAGGTCGCCCGCATGTATGGCGTCGTGCCCTTCCGCATGGATGACACTTCCATCACCGTTCTCGCCAAGGACCCCTTCAATAATCGCGTGGTGGATGACCTGACCTTTTCCCTCAACAAGGACATCAAGATCATGGTCATTGACCCCGACGTGATTGATGGCCTGCTGACCGCCACTTATGGCGAGGAAGATTCCTCCCTCGACGCCTTGTTGGCCGAGATCAAAGGCACCAAGGTCGGTGCGGATAGCGATGCCGACTTGGAAGCCAAAGATTTGGAAAACCTCGCCAACGAAACGCCCATCATCCGTTTCGTCAACCTGATCATGCAGCAGGCCATTCGCGACAAGGCCTCTGACATCCATTTCGAGCCGTTTGAAGACCAATTCCGCATCCGCTACCGCATTGACGGCGCGCTTTACGAAATGGCTCCGCCGCCCAAGAGCCTCGCCATTCCTGTCATTTCCCGCATCAAGGTTTTGTCGAACCTTAACATTGCTGAGCGTCGCATCCCCCAGGACGGTCGCATTAAGATGACCATCGCCGGCCGCCCGGTTGACTTGCGCGTTTCGACCCTGCCCACCCAATTTGGCGAAAGCGTCGTCTTGCGCGTGCTCGATAAATCCGTGGTCAATCTTGACCTCGCCAATCTCTCCATGCCTGCGGACGTACTGGCCCAAATCCGCAACCTCGTCAACCTCCCCAACGGCATCTTTATTGTCACCGGCCCGACCGGCTCTGGCAAGACCACCACGCTTTACAGCGCCCTTCGCGAGGTGAACACCATCGACATCAAGATCCTCACTGCTGAAGACCCGGTGGAATACGAAATTGACGGCATCATGCAAGTCGCCGTTAACCACCAGGTCGGTCTGGACTTCGCCAAGGCCCTCCGCTCCTTCCTTCGTCAAGACCCGGACAAGATCATGGTCGGCGAGATCCGCGACTTGGAAACCGCCCAGATCGCGGTGCAAGCCTCGCTCACGGGCCACGTCGTCTTGGCCACCCTGCACACCAATGACGCCCCCGGCGCCATCACCCGCATGATCGACATGGGGTTGGAGCCATTCCTTATTGCCGCCTCGTTGGAAGGCATTCTCGGCCAACGCTTGGTGCGCAGAATTTGCAAGACCTGCAAAGTGGCCTACGAACCTGACCACGAGATGATTGAGTTGCTGGGCGTTGACCCCCTCCAAATCGCTGACAAGCAGTTCTTCTACGGCAAAGGCTGCCCCGAATGCAGCCAGACCGGCTACCGTGGCCGCCAGGGCCTCTTTGAACTGATGGTCGTCACCGACGCCCAACGCGAGCTTATCACCAAAAAGGCGCCCACCTTGGTGCTCAAGCAGAAGGCCATTGAACAGGGTATGAGTACCCTCCGCGATGACGGCATGCGCGCTATTTTCGACGGACTCACAACAGTGGAGGAAGTTTTGAAATATACGTGATAGTAGGGAGTTGCCCCTAACTCCCTGCCGTACCCCCAGAATATTCTCGCCAATCCGCCCTAAACCTCCAGCATCGCGCTACCCTTTATAACCCCCATCCGGCCCGTTCGCCCATGCCTAAATACCGCTACAACGCCATTGATGCCTCCGGCTCCCAAAAATCCGGTCGCATTGAAGCATCCTCGCCTGACGAGGCCAACGCCAAGCTCTCCCAACAGGGGTTGATGGTCGCCAATATGACCGAAGAGGGTATGCCCGCCGGGAAAGCCGGCAAACCCGGCGCCAAAAAGGGCTTCAGCATCAACATTGGCAAAGTCATCAGCACGGAAGCCCTCGCGGTATTCACCCGCCAAATGGCCACTCTGTTGCAAGCTGGCCTGCCCCTGCTGCGCAGCCTCGAGGTGATGATTCGCCAGGAAAAGAACCTTCGTTTTAAAGCCATCCTCGTCTCCTTGGCTGACAATGTTCGCTCCGGTAACAATCTTTCTGATGGCCTCCAACAACACCCCAAGGTGTTCGACCGTCTCTTTATTAACATGGTCAAGGCCGGTGAAGCCGGTGGTGTGCTTGACGTCGTCCTTTCCCGTCTTGCCCGATTCATGGAAAAGACCGTTAAGACCAACAAGAAGATTAAGTCCGCGATGGTTTATCCTTCGGTGGTTGTCACGGTTGCTCTCCTCATCGTCACCCTGCTGATGACGTTCGTTGTGCCCAAGTTCCAAAAGATTTTCCAGGACATGCTGCACAATGCCGCCATGCCTTGGCTGACCCAGCAGGTCATCAATATCAGCCATATGATGACCCCTTCCTCCTGGACAGTGGGCTTGGTCGAGCTTGCCGTCCTCGTCGCCGGCTTTTTCGGCTTCCGCTTCTTTATCCGCAGCAAAGTCGGCAGCCAGTTGATTGACCGCGTCATCCTCATTACACCCAAAATCGGCGATTTCGCCACCAAGGCCAACGTTGCCCGTTTCACCCGCACCTTTGGCACCCTCATGTCTTCCGGCGTGCCGATTCTGCAGGCGCTCACCATCACGCGTGACATTATTCAAAACAGCGTCATCGCCAAGGCCCTCGACCGCGTGCACGACCGTGTCCGCGATGGCGAGCCGCTCGCCGCCCCCCTCGAGCAGCAGAAAATCTTCCCCACCATGGTGACCTCCATGATTGACGTCGGTGAAGAAACCGGCGAACTGCCCGAAATGTTGAACCGCATCGCCGATAATTATGACGAAGACTTGGACAACGCCGTCGCCGGCCTCACCTCCATCATCGAGCCGGTCATGATTGTGTTCCTCGCCTTGGTCGTCGGCACCATTGTCATTGCCCTCTTCCTGCCCATCATCGACATCATCAAGAACATGTCCTCCGGCAAGGGCTAAACTTCGCGCCTCACCCGCGCCCAACAAAACCGCCTCCGAAATTTTCCGGAGGCGGTTTTGTTTTTATCACGTTAAAAAATCGACACATATCCATCTCTTTCCCGTGAGAATATAATGGACTGTTAACCTTCCTGGATGCCTCGTCTTCTTCGCGCCTGGCTAGTCCCATTCATGTCTAAATCTGCCCTCCCGCTACTGCCGGCGACACGCATTCAATCGCTGGAAGTCTGCCGGGGTTTGGCGGCGGTGGTAGTGTTCTTCAACCATTACCTCTACGCGTTCACTCCAGGCGCTACCGCGCTGTTGAGCGGGACACCCCTCTACACCCTGGTCAACGGGCGGAGTGCCGTAATTTTCTTTTTTGTCCTTTCTGGCTACGTCTTGACGTTCCGATTTTACGAGTCGAACGACGGCGCGAGCTTGGCCAAGGGCGCATTAAAGCGCCTGCCCCACTTGGCGGGCACAACGACGCTGATTACGCTCGCCTCCTGTGCGCTTTTTCTAACCGGGGCCTACCATTTTGCGGCGGCGGCGGCAATTAACCGATCGGGTTGGCTTGCGACTTCGGGATATGCGGATTTCCCGGCGGGTTTTAGGCCGAATTTTTGGGGAGCGTTCTGGCAGGGATCCCTGGGCACGTTTTTGCGGGGCGACGACAACTACAACACGAACCTCTGGACCATGAACGTGGAATTCATGGGAAGTCTGCTGGTGTTCGGCTTGGCGTGGCCGCTGCGGAATCTCTTCGGCTTGAGAGGGTATCTGCTGGCGGCGGTGCTGGCGGGGCTGTTCTTTATTTTTCACGAACCCATGCTGCTGCCATTCATTGGTGGGACGACTATGGCGTATGCGCATTCCCGTCGTGCGCCCACGCTTGGGCTCAAGGCGAAGATGCTGGCGGCGGCGGTGTGTCTGGTTTTGTTCAGCTACAACCCTTCGAGTGCAAACGGAGCATGGGATTTCGCGCGACCGGAGGACGCGGCCAACCGGGCGCTATACGACATTTTCTTCCCGACCTGCGCGGCCCTGCTGCTCATCCAAGTGGTGGCGAGCAAGGGGCAGATCCGGCCGGTTGGGCGCATGACGCGGTTTGGTCGATGGCTGGGGGCGGCGTCATTCCCCCTCTACCTGTGCCACACGCTGGTGATCTGGTCGCTCTCGAGCTGGATGTTTGCGGAACTCCGGCCAGCGCACGGGATAATCATGACGACGGCGGTCATTCTTCCCGTCACAATCGGCGTGGTCCTCGCGGTCTCTTGGGTGCTGACGGCGTTCGACCAGTACTGGACGAGGTTGATCAACCGCGGAATGGTGACGGTATGGCGGCGATTTGGCCCACCGCCGGTGGCCATTCTTGCCGCAGAATTAAAATTGGTTGAGGCCAAAAAAGGGCAGTAATTGTTGGTGGTGTATTCGTTTGAAATCTGAAATTTGAAATTCCGCTTGTCGGGTGGATTATGGTGAAGGAGGCAAAGGGATCAGGTTTCAATTATTGTAATTCTTCGATAGTTCTCTAGCTTATTCACCCGGCAGGCATAGCGCGGGATATGCTCGCTCGACTTGTCCTTCGATTGCCCGCCATGATGCGCTCATTGTTTTCATGGCCGCCCCAGCGCAATCCATTCCCTTAAGCGATTCCGGCAAACGGCTGGTTCCCTGGCTCGTCGCTGTGGCGTTTTTCATGGAGTCACTGGATACGACGATTCTCAACACCGCCGTGCCAACGATTGCTGACGCCCTGCAAGTCGCGCCGCTCAGCATGAAGGCGGTGCTGGCGAGTTACACCTTGAGTCTCGCGGTTTTCATCCCCGTCAGCGGCTGGGTGGCGGACCGTTTTGGCACGCGCCGGGTCTTTTCCTCCGCCATTGCCATTTTCACGTTCGGCTCATTCTTGTGCGGCATTTCTCGCAACATTCATTTGCTCGTCGCCTGCCGCATCCTCCAGGGCTGCGGCGGCGCGCTGATGTTGCCGGTGGGCCGCCTCACGATGGTGCAGACCTTTGCCAAATCCGAACTCATCCGCGCCATGAGCTTTGTCGCCATCCCGGGCTTGATCGGCCCCATGCTCGGCCCCGTCGCGGGCGGGCTCATCGTCGCCTATTTTCATTGGAGCGTCATCTTTTTTGTCAATATTCCCATTGGCCTCCTCGGCTTGTATCTGGTTTACCGGCACCTGCCCGATTACCGCGAAGCGGATACGCCTCCACTCGATGTCGTCGGGCTCATTCTCTTTGGTTCCGGCGTCGCGCTGCTGTCTTATGTGCTCGAGGTCTTTGGCGAGCATACGCTGGGTGGGCTGGAAATTCTCGGCCTGCTGGCCATCGCCATGCTGCTCCTTGCTGGCTACGGGCTGCACTCGGGGCAGGTCAAGTATCCCCTGCTGCGCCTCGGCCTCTTTCGCATTCGCACCTTTCGCGCCGCCGTCAGTGGCAGTTACATCACGCGCATCGGCATCGGCGGCATCCCTTTTCTCTTCCCCTTGCTTTATCAGGTCGGCCTAGGCTTCACGCCCATCCAGTCCGGCCTCATGATGATGCCCCAAGCCATCGCCGCCATGAGCCTGAAGCTGACCATGCCGGGCATTCTACGGCGCTTTGGCCACCGCGCTGTCTTGATTTCGAACACCGCCATGCTCGGTTTGTTGATTCTCCTCTTTGGCACCATCAGCGCGTCCACGCCCGTCTGGCTCATTGTCATCGTGGTGTTCTGCTACGGCTTTTTCACGTCGCTGCAATACACCAGCATGAACACCCTCGTTTATGCCGACGTCTCCGACGAGGAGACGAGCAAGGCCAGCACCATCTCCAGCACGATGCAGCAAATGTCCATCAGCTTTGGCGTTGCCGCGGCCTCGCTCGTCACCGCATTTTTCATCCCCGACCGTTTTAATTCCACCCCCGCGGAAATGATCCACGGCATCCACCTCGGCTTCCTCGTCCTCGGCCTCTGGACGATTTTGTCCTCGCTCATTTTTTGGGAACTGAAGCCCAAGGACGGCAACGCCGTCAGCCGCTACCAAGCCACGATACCATCCGGGTAGGATCGGACCTCTCCTTGTAACTTTATCCGCCCACTTTGGGGTTCCCTTTTGGGGCGGTGAGGACGCCGGGGTCGGAATAGTGATGGTTTAGTGAGCCATTGATCCCGGGGGTAAAAGTTTCTTGTAGTAACTGGACATTATTGATGTCGAGATAATCAAGGGTCAAGTCCTTGTCGTGTATCGTAAGGTTGACATATCCATTCGCCGCAACTGACGTATTCTCAATCGTTTTGTAAACCCGTTTGTCATAAAATCTAAGTGGGGCCTTGGTTGCGTCAGGTTCAGCCAAATCTACCGGCATTCCTCCGTGACCTAGACAACGGCCATAAAAAGCAAATCCTTCTGGTGCGGGGTATCTGCTATATATGCCAAGGCGG
>Ga0206809_1076_pt1 | contig 18518 bp, 12 predicted proteins | sample Alteio_BWOrgCont_55_FD_152903 | JGI IMG/M metagenome (GOLD analysis project Ga0206809, IMG submission 152903) | Enriched cells from forest soil in Barre Woods Harvard Forest LTER site, Petersham, Massachusetts, United States -... | ecosystem: Environmental > Terrestrial > Soil > Temperate forest >... | reverse complement strand
GCCTTTTAACGGCTTAAAACCTAATAGACAAATACAACTTACTAACGAGGATTATGATGTAATAAGAGATAAAATAAAAGAAATTGATAACTCCTCGGCTATGTTTCAGCATAGAGAAAGTAAAACACTTTCGTATAAAAAAGAGCACGCGGGGTTTTTGGTTCGTCCTGTTATGCCCGACCATCAAATTTTAGAACGTGCCGCTATGATTAAAGGCAGGTTTTTTAATATGAACGACATTAATAGTTATGGAAAAGTTTGCTCTATTGGCAAACCGGTTGAAGAGGCATTATTTAAAGGCGAAAACCCCGTAGGTAAATATATAGATGTTGGAGGTTCTAAGTATATGGTAACAGGTGTTTTTGATGACCCGGGCAATGGCGATAATAATAGAATTTATATACCCATAACAACCGCGCAAAAAGCTTGGAACGGAAAAAATTATGTAAACACTATGTGGTTTACTACAGGTAATGCAGGTTTAGAGCGAAGCGAACAAATAGCCTTAGAGTTACGTCAGTTAATGGCAAAAAAACACAATTTTAATCCTAAAGATGAAGATGCCTTAGGAGTTTATAATAACAATGTGCAGTACGAACGTACCATGGGCATGCTCGATGGCATAAAAATATTTGTAACCATCATTGGTATTTTTACTTTAATAGCAGGCATTGTAGGCGTTAGCAATATTATGATGATTATTGTAAAAGAACGCACTAAAGAAATTGGCATACGTAAAGCTTTGGGCGCAACACCTTATTCAATTGTAAGTCAAATAATTTTAGAAAGTGTTTTTATAACCGGCACCGCAGGTTATGTTGGTTTGGTATTGGGTGTAGCTTTAATAGAGGGCATGCGTTCGGTAGGTGTTAACAGCGATTTTTTTAAAGACCCCGAAATAGATTTTGGATTGGCCATTTTTGCTACCATATTATTAGTTGTATCGGGTGCGTTGGCTGGTTTAATTCCAAGCATTCGTGCGGCACGTATAGAACCCGTTATTGCTTTACGAGAAGATTAATTTTTTAAATGAGTGTTTTAGATAGAGATAATTGGCAAGAAATTTTTGCAACTATTAAAAAAAATAAGTTGCGCACCACGCTAACCATGTTGGGGGTAGCTTGGGGTATTTTTATGTTGGTTATTATGTTGGGTGCGGGTAATGGTTTAAGGCATGGCATTATGGATGGCTTTGGTGGCTTGGCAACCAATAGTTTTTTCTTATGGACTCAACCTACTACTAAACCCTACAAGGGTTTAAAATCGGGCAGAATTTTTATATATGATGATAACGATGTAGAAGCCTTAAAAAAATCTCCGAGCATGGATATTGTTTGTCCGCAAAACCAATTGGGTGGTTTTAAGCAGGGCAACAATGTTATACGCGGTTTAAAAACAGGCAGCTTTAATGTAATGGGGCAGTACCCCGAATTTATTAAGGTTATAAAAAAAGATATTGTAAGAGGGCGTTTCATTAATCAAAAAGACATTGATGATAGACGTAAAATTTGTGTCATAGGTCCGCGTGTACAAGAAATTTTATTTAAAAAAGGCGAAGAAATAATGGGGCAGTACATTCGCATTAATGGGGTGTATTTTATGGTGGTGGGTTTAACACGTCCTAACCAAGGCGGACAAGATGGGCAAGAAGATGCACAAACCATTTATATTCCGTTTACCACTTTTCAAAAAGCATTTAACTATGTAAATAAAGTTGGTTGGTTTGCTATAAAAGCAAAAGATAATGTTCCGGCAGAGGTAGCCGAGGCAGAAGCCATTGCACTTTTAAAAGAAAGACATAAAGTAGCCCCTGATGATAAAGTTGCCATTGGGCATTGGAACATGGGGACTGAGTTTGGTAAACTTAACGGCTTGTTTTATGGTATCGAAGCCTTAGTGTGGGTAGTGGGCATAGGTACATTATTAGCAGGTGTTATTGGCATCAGCAACATTATGCTTATTGTGGTAAAAGAACGTACGAAGGAAATTGGCGTAAAACGTGCACTTGGTGCAACACCAAGTAATGTAGTTTCTCAAATTTTATTAGAGGCATTATTTATTACTGCCATTGCAGGTTACTCAGGTTTAACTGCCGGCATTTATTGTTTAGAAGGATTAAATGCTGCTATTGGTCATGAAGAAGGAGCCATGTTTACAAACCCAACGGTTGATATTGGCATCGCCATGAAAGCCTTAAGTGTAATTATAGTAGGTGGTTTAATTGCAGGTTTTATACCGGCACGTAGGGCAGTTGCCATTCACCCCGTAGAAGCATTAAGAACAGAATAACAACAACATATATATGATAAAAAAAATAATTAAAATCAGTTTGCTAATTATAGTGCTTGCCATTTTTGGTTACACCATTTTCTTTTTATACCAAAAATCGCAAAAGCCACCTGTGGTTTTTCAAACGGCTTCTCCATTCGATACCGTTATCGTTAAAAAAACAGTAGCCACGGGTTCTATCATTCCGCGTAAAGAGGTTAACATGAAATCGCGCGTATCGGGTGTGGTAGAAAAGTTTTTTGTGGTTGCCGGACAAGAAATTAAAGAAGGCGATGTAATTGCCCGCATAAAAATTATTCCTAACATGGCAAGTTTGCAAGGTGCCGAAACACGTATCAGTCAGGCTAAAGTTAGTTTCGATAATGCGGCTATTGAATACGAGCGTAATAAAAAACTGTTAGACCAAGGCGTAATTTCTAAAGCTGATTTTTTACCATCCGATTTAAAATACAAAAGTGCGCAGGTAGAAGTAAAATCTGCGGATGAAAATTTACAAATCCTAAAGGAGGGCGTTAGCAAAAACATGGAAACTGCCTCTAACACCATTATAAAATCAACCATTAAAGGCATGGTGCTTGATGTACCTATTAAAGAAGGAAGCTCGGTTATAGAAAGTAACACCTTTAACGAAGGCACAACCATTGCCATAGTAGCCAACATGGGCGAAATGATTTTTGAAGGCAAGCTCGATGAAAGCGAAGTTGGCAAAGTAAAAGAAGGCATGCCTTTGGTGTTAACCGTTGGTGCTATAGATAATGAAACCTTTAATGCAAACTTAGAATATATTGCCCCAAAAGGTGTAGCCGAAAACGGTGCCATTCAGTTTTTAATTCGTGCAGCAATGAACAAAGAAAAAAACAGTACTTTTTTACGTGCCGCCTACAGTGCCAGTGCCGATATTATTTTAGCTAAAAAAGAAAACGTACTCGCTATACCCGAAAGTGTTTTACAGTTTGATAAAAGCAAACCTTTTGTTGAGGTAGAAAAATCGCCAAACGTATATGAGAAAAAATACATTAAAACCGGTTTATCAGACGGAATAAATATAGAAGTGCTTGAAGGTTTAACTAAAAAAGATAAAATTAAAATCCCTTTATTAAACGCTCCTCCTGCTGATAAGAAGTAGGTTTAGCCTTCTTTTGTTATTTTATTCACACTTGTCATTTCGACCGCAGGGAGAAATCTGTATTTGCATTGAATTTATCAAGCTGCACAATCAAAAGTGTTGTAACAATCTAATTTCCCTATACACTTTGCTATTGTTACAACACTTTTTACGCAAAGCACAAGTAATAAGTAAGTACAAAAAATTAAATATATCGTTATAATAATAACAAAAGCCCTATGTATATATATTATTACGCTACTTTTACGCAGAGTATAAGTAATGGATTAGTACAATAACCGTTGTAATAATAACAAAAGCCCTATATGTTATATTTTGTTACAACACTTTTACGGTAGTTCTGCTTGTCATTTCGACCGCAGGGAGAAATCTGTATTTGCAAGTAATCTAATCCCAAATAAAGATTTCTCAGTCGTTCCTCCTTCGAAATGACAAGCTGGATAGAAAGAAAATATTTTGCTATTTTAGAGTTATGATAAATGAAGTTATAAATTACTTAAAAGCGACTACCCAGCCGCAATCAATCGAGGAAATAATGGTTGGTATAAAAGGAGAGCAACATAAATATGATAATAAGTTAGCTAAGCTAGTTAATCAAGTAATTGATAAATTAGAGAAGGAAGGATATTTATTATCAAAGAAAAGAGAAGAAAGTAGGACTGATGGATTGCCATATGTTTCAGGAGCTACTACATACTATTTAAATTATGATGGAGAGCAGATTAAATTTAGTTATACGATAAATAAATTTTTAATCTTTTTTAAAGAGCCGAAAAATTTATTAAACCCAATTATTGGTTTTTTGAGTGGTGTTATAATAAGTAATTTAAAATTGATTTTGTCATATCTTCATATTATATAGAGTTAAATGAAAAGAGGCTGCCAAAATTTTGGTAGCCTCTTTTCATTTCAAACAATTTAATTTTTATGCTTCCGTAGTTTGTTCTTCATGCGTTTTTTCAGGGCGCATTTGCGGGAAAAATAAAACCTCTTGTATAGATACATTGTTGGTTAACAACATCGTTAATCTATCAATCCCAATTCCAATGCCTGCTGTTGGTGGCATAGCGTACTCAAGCGCACGTAAAAAATCCTGGTCAATAAACATAGCCTCATCATCGCCGCGCTCTTGTAATTTCACTTGGTCTTCAAAACGCTCGCGTTGCTCAATAGGGTCATTAAGCTCGGTGTAAGCGTTTGCAATTTCCTTTCCATTTATCATTAACTCAAAACGCTCAACTAAACCTGCCGTAGTGCGGTGCTTTTTTGTAAGCGGACTCATCTCAACAGGGTAGTCCGTAATAAAAGTTGGTTGTATATAATTGCCTTCGCACTTAGCACCAAAAATTTCGTCAATCAGTTTGCCTTTGCCCATGCTTGGTGTAACCTCTATGTGCAGTTTTTTGCAAGTGTCGCGTAACTGGTTTTCATCCATGTTACTAATGTCAATGCCGGTATGTTCTTTAATGGCATCGTACATGGTAATGCGTTTAAACGGAGCTTTAAAATCTATTTGTTTATCGCCAACGGTAACAATGGTTGTATCATATAAATCAAGTGTCACTTTTTCTAACAGGTTTTCCGAGAAAGTCATCATCCAGTTATAATCTTTATAGGCAACGTAAAATTCAAGTACGGTAAACTCAGGGTTATGCGTTCTGTCCATGCCCTCGTTTCTAAAATCTTTAGCAAACTCAAACACACCATCAAAGCCACCCACAATTAAACGCTTTAAGTAAAGCTCATTAGCTATACGTAAGTATAAAGGCATATCGAGTGCGTTGTGATGTGTGATGAATGGACGAGCCGCTGCACCACCCGGTATACTTTGTAAAATAGGTGTTTCAACTTCTAATAAACCGTGGTTGGTAAGCGTAGTACGTATAGAGTTCATTATTTGTGTACGCTTAACAAAAGTATCTTTTACAGCGGGGTTTATAATTAAATCTACGTAACGCTGACGATAACGAAACTCCGCATCGCTAACCACATCATGCGCTTTACCTGTATCATCGGTTTTTACAATAGGCAAGGGGCGCAATGCTTTCGATAGTAAAGTAATGTTGGTAACGTGTATCGATATTTCACCCACCTTAGTAGTAAAAACATAACCTGTTAAGCCAATAACATCACCAATGTCTAATAGTTTTTTCCAAACGGCATCGTATAAAGTTTTGTCTTCACCCGGGCAAATTTCATCGCGCTTAATATAAAATTGTATGCGCCCGGTTGAATCTTGTATTTCAGCAAAAGCAGCTTTGCCCATATCGCGCACGCTCATTAAACGACCCGCAATGCTAATATCTTTATAATTTAATTTATCGCGCTCGTAGTTTTCCTTTATATCGGCAGTAGTAACGTTCACCAAAAATTCTTCCGGTGGATATGGGTTGATGCCTAAATTTTTTAATTCAGTAAGTTTATGACGACGTAAAATTTCTTGTTCTGTTAGTTCCATTTTTTAAAAATTGTTTTGCAAAAATACATTTTTATTGCATCTAAGTATAGGCTGTGGATAAGCAGTGAAAGAATAAAATGTCGCTTAGTTAATGCGTATTTTTTGACCCACACGCAGGTAAAAACGCCTGTCGGTTCCATTCATCGAACCAAGCTGACGCGTAGTTAAACCATAGCGTTTGGCAATTTCGTACCAGCTATCTCCGCGTTGCACAGTATATACTGTTGCGTTTGATGGGAAAGCCGCCACACCGTAACGTGACTTACGAATAATAAGCGTATCGTTAAGTGTTTTGTTTTCGGTAAACGAAATAAAATTAGCAGGGTTAAGTGCATGTCCTTTAAAACGAACCTCAAAATGTAAATGGTTGCCCGTTGCGTGTCCGGTTGCACCACCTAAACCAAGTAACTGACCCGATATAACAACTTGCCCTGTTTTCACTTTTATTTTAGATAGATGCGCGTACACAGTTTCCAATCCATTGTAGTGCCTTACAATAACCACATTGCCATAACCGCCATTATAACGTGCAATGCGCACCATGCCACCAAAAGCAGCGTGTACTTGGTCGCCACGGCGCAGGTTTATATCCATGCCCTTATGCATGCGGTTATCTCTCCAGCCAAAGTTCGATGTTATAACGCCGCAAGTCGGTGGAAAATAAGCCCCTAACGAATCGTTACTAATAACCAGCTTCAGCGTATCTGGTAAGCTTTGCTCAGGCACAGGTACAAAGCAGGTTGTTTCATCAAACGAATCGTAAAAATCTAGGGCAGGTAAACTGCTTAATGCTTTTCTCTCTTCTTTTTCTTTTGGTTTGTTAAGCTCGGCACTATATAGCGTAAGCATTTCAATGGTTTTTAACGAAATGCTGTCTAAATCTAAAATGCTATCAACCATATAAACCAACTCCTCTCTCGAAATAGATTTTACTATGCTAATTGCAGTAACATTAGTTATGGTACTGCATGTATCGTCGTTTATAGTTTTTGCAATAGTTGTGGTAATGCAAGTATCGCAGGTCGTAGACTTTACAACCGGCTTATCATCGCCTGTTTTAGCAAATGTAAAACTTGCCAAAGCAAAGCAAAGCAAAACATATATAAGTGTTTTCACCATTTAGCGGAGGGCTAAAATAGTAAAAACCTACAATTTTTAAATATTTTATTAACAATTTAATGTTAAACTAACATTCGTAGCCTTTTTCCTTCAAAAAGGCTTCCCAGTCGTGCAACACTTTGCCCTTCAAAACACGAGGGAATTTAGTTTGCGGACCCACTTTTGCTTTAGTTCGCACTAAAAAATCAATAAAAAGCTGGTGGGGTAGGGCTACTACAAAAATGTCTTTAAGGGCAGCTATTCTCTCCACTCTGTAATCATCATTTAAAACCTTTAAATGCGCATCAATTTTTTCTTTCAAAACAGTTGTATCAATTTTTTCATCGGCAGATACGTACCATTTATGCGCAAAAAGGCGTTGATGTTTTATACCACACACACAATATTCTTTAACCTCAATTTTCATTTCGGCGGCTGCCAAACTAAGGGCTTTGTTCATATTATCTACACTTAAATGCTCCCCGCATAAGCTCAAAAATTGTTTTGTTCTGCCTGCAATTAAAATTTCGGCGTCATCAACCGATGTAAACTTTATAACATCGCCAATTAAATAACGCCATGCTCCCGCACAGGTGCTAAGTAGTAAAGCATATTCTTTATCCTCATCTACCTGATTAATAGTAAGCGTTTGCGGGTTTGCTTTAATGTTTCCTTCTTCATCAAAATTTTCATCTGTAAACGGCACAAACTCAAAGTAAATGCCATTATCGGTAACCAGTTTCATGGGTCCCCCAATGTCTTGATTGTCTTGATAAGCAATGTATCCCTCCGAAGCCAAATACGTATCTATAAAAATTAAAGGTCGCTCTGTTAGCTTTTCAAACGAACTCACATACGGACCAATTGCCACACCACCACTCACATATATGCGCAAGTTAGGCCATATATCGTGTATGGTTTTTACCTGATAATGATTAATTATTTTTTCGAACAGAATTTGCACCCAAGCCGGTACACCGCAAACAATGCCAATGTCCCAGTTTTTGGCGTTAAGGGTCATCTCCTCTAATTTGGCTTCCCAGTTCGTGTAACTCGATATACGTGGTCCCGGCTTATAAAAAAACTGAAACCAAAACGGAATCGTTCCGGTAGTTATACCGCTTAAATCGCCTTCAAAATAAGTGCCGTTGTAATTTAAGTGCGTGCTACCGCCAATCATTAAAATGCCTTTGCTGTAATGTTCTTCGGGTAAATTAAAATGTGCTGTACTTAAAATTTGCCTAACCCCAACACGCCGTATAGCCTTTAACATATCCTTAGTAACAGGTATATGTTTACTTGACGATTCTGATGTGCCTGAGCTTAACGCAAAATATTGTATCGGTCCGGGCCAGGCAACAAAGGGCTCGCCGTTTAACGAGCGGTACCACCAGTTTTTAAACATAGTGTTATAATCGTGTACAGGCACATTATTGGCAAAGGCTTTTACCAAGTTTTTTTCGGCAAGTATTTCGGTAAACTTATAATGCTCTCCAAAAGCGGTAAACTGGGCTTTTCTCATCAAACTACGGAGTACCTTGGCTTGTTGTTTAAACACACCTTGGTTGCGGTTTCTTTTAGGAATTTTCTCGCCAATCTCAATCGTCTTCTTTATAACTTTTCCTAGTAGGGTCATGGAGTACAAGGTAAAAACAAAATCAGAATAATGCAAACCATTGGATGTTATTTTTTTGAACGGTTGTTATTTTAACTCGTAACTATCTTTTTTTACGACCTTATTTTGCATATAATTTTTTATATTGCGTTCGAAAAATTAAAAACTCATGATGAAAAAATTACTTTTACTAACCTTTATTCTTACTTTTTTAGGTATTAAGGCACAAACCCCCGAAGAAAAAAAACTTTTATTGCAAGGTTTCGATGAAACTAAAACAAGAAAAGAATTAACGCTACACCATTTAAATGCAGACGAGAATATAGATAGAATGCGTCGTAGTTATATGGCAAAACGTGCTAAAGAGTTAGGTCTTATAACAAAGCAAAACCTGCCAACTAATACTGGTACAAACCAAACAACTGCCAAAAACGGAAATAGTCATAATACTATCCTAAACTCTGCCTGCTCAAACTCAAGTTTTCAGCAGTTAAATTTCAATGGATGGAGTGGTGTTACAGGTGATGCAAATGCATTAGCTACATGGACTTTAGCTCCTTCCTATACCGCCGGTATTGTAAGTTATACACCACAATTACTTAACTCACCTTTAATTGAAGGCCCTGGCGGCCCTGGTGTTACACTATATGACCAAAACCTTAATCAAATACCGACTATCAATCGTCATAATATAATGAATGCGCCGCCTGCAAATAACAATCCTTCAAGCGCTTCATTTTCTGGTTACGATTCTTTAGCTATTAACCCAACCACTCATCTTTCTGATATACCCTTTGTTTCACCTAATGGTAGTGGCACTTCACTGCGTTTAGGCAATGCCAATGGAGGATCGGAAACCGAAAGTATAACTTATTCTATTTCGGTAACAAGTAGTACGTCATTATTTACGTATCAGTATGCGGTTGTTTTAAATAACCCGCAGGGAGGTCACACTTCGGATGAACAGCCTTATTTTAGTATAACAACAACAGATCAGTATGGGCATCAAATTGACAGTACTACGTCTTGTGGTACGTATAATGTAAATACAGATGCTGCCGCTACAGATACCACTTTTATAGAAAATACTGGAGATATGTATAATGGCCTTGCTGATGTTTTTTATAAAAAATGGACATCCGTTTCGGTTGATTTAACAAACTATATTGGTCAAACGGTAGCCATAACCTTTCAAACATTTGATTGTTCTTTAGGCGGGCATTTTGGTTACGCATATATAGATGCCTTTTGTGGCAGTCCAAGTTCTGCATCTAGTGTTGTAGGCTCTTGCGGTACAACTAATAGTAGTGTAAGTTTGGTGGCGCCTCCGGGCTTTGCCAACTATCAATGGTACGGACCAAGCCCAAATAATACTACAATTGCTACCGGCACAGGTGTAAACACACAAATCCTTACAACAAACGCGATAGTAAACGATACATTTACGGTAAAAACGGTTTCTCCATCAGGGTGTGCTTCAAGTTTTAAAATTGTTGTTACACCACCAAAAATTGTTTTAAGTACAAATTCTAATTCAACCTGTAGAGGAGCTTCCAATGGCTTGGTTTCAACTGTTGCAGCAGGTGGTGGCTCATTTAATTATAATTGGACAGGTCCTTTAGGTGCACTTGGTACAAATACCGTAGTTCCTAATTTACCTGCAGGTTCTTATACGGTACATGTAGTTGATAACACAGGCTCATGTCCTTCAAGAGATACTGTTGTACAGGTTGTAAGTATAAGTCCTCCTATACAAAACACTACTCTATTATTTTGCGGTACACAAGCAGCTTTAAGTGCTCCCACAGGTTCATCCTATCAATGGTACGATAATAGTAACTCACTTACTGCTGTAACAACCCAAACTAATGTGGTATCAAATGTAAGTAATGGGGAGCACTATACAGTTACCTTTAAAGATCCTACAACCCTCTGCGAAGATTCTTTAAAAATAACTTTAACTCAAACCCATTTAGTATTTGATACATTAACATCGCATCCTTGTGCGGGTGGTAATAATGGTAGCATAACATACACAAATGTAAGTCCAAATAGCCTTTATAATTCTTATAATTGGGCAGTTACAGGTGCTACAAACAATAATGGAACAACTGCTTCATCTACCCCAATTAATATAAGTAGCCTAAGTACTGGAACTTATACCATGATTATTAGTGCTCCTGGAAACCCAACATGTAGCGATACAATTAAAAATAAATTAATAGCAAATAATGGAGTAGTAATCCCTAATAGAGATAGCTCTCATGCAGTTTGTAATATGGATACGTTGACGATAAATTCTGTAAATCCAAACGTTACCAACAGCTGGACAGGACCAGGAGCACCTCGTGGATTTAACACATCAGCTACCTTCACTATTGCGCCTGTTTTTACAAATACAGTAACAGGCTTTTATACATATACTGATTCAATGCACACTCCTCTTCCTGGTAATTGTTTAAGTATAACAGAATATGTTATTAAAATCAAATCGTTTAAACCAACAGCTATAAGTGTAGTCGAACCTTTAAAATGTTTTCACGATTCTACCGCTAAAATAAAAGTAAGTGTGGTATCAGAAAAAAATGGACCTATTAACTCGCCTGATAAATATACATTTACTTGGTCTTCAAACAACCCAATTAATCCTCTTAATACTAACCCAACTTATGGAAATTTTCCTACTTCAAGTAGTATATCATATTTAAAAGCTGGTACATATACTTGCGAAATAAAAAATGGGAATTGTATTGATGAAGTTTCTTATACATTAAAAGATGGACCGCAACTGCCTAATGATAGCATATATGCCTACTACTGCCCTAAAGATTCTTTAGCTTTATTAATTGCTGATTCAGGTAACACTAATTATGTATGGCATCCAAGTAATTCGGGCGCATCAACTACCGGCGATTCAATTCATGTGCTTGTGCAAAATGTAAACAGTTACTATGTTACTTATAAATACAATGGTTGCGCTGATACCGGTAATATAATTATTACAATAGCTCCAAAACCGTTTGTGCCAAATGAAATGGTAAACGTATTCTCCCCTAACGGCGATAAATCAAATGATTTATTTTATCCGTTTTATTCTTCCAGTTTAAATCAATATGAAATTGGCAAACAAAGCAATGATACATATTATGAGTTAACTATTTACGACCGTTGGGGCATATTAGTTTATAGCGCTACAGACTATAATAAACCTTGGGATGGTAAAACAAAAAGTGGGCACAATGCTGATAGCGGTACTTATTTTTACATAGTAAAATACAAGTCTAATTGTGGTGGTGGTGGCTTTGAAGAGAAAAAAGGATTTGTTGAATTGATGAGATAATTGGCAGAATTTTTTAGTTAAAAGCCACGCGATATTATATCGCGTGGCTTTTTTATTCTTAAAAAATTAACAAATAAATTATTGATATTCGCACAAAAATTAAATCAATGCGTAAAATTTTATTGGCGGCTACTTTGGTAGTTTGTTTTTGTTTCTCGGCTTTATCTCAAAATGATGCAGCTCTCGAAAAGAAAAAAAAGAGATTTACTTTTTATGGTATGTGGGGTTATAACCGCGAGGCTTATACCAGAAGCACCATTCACTTTAAAAATAATGGAACTGCAGGTCCAAACGACCCTGTGCATGGTTCGTACGATTTTTATATAAATAATGTAAAGGCGCATGATAGCCCTGATTTTGATAAAATAGCAGGCTCATGGAGCGATGTGGTTAACTTAACCATACCGCAATTTAATTTTAGAATAGGTGCTTATTTTAACGATGCAAAAGATTTTGGCATTGAGCTTAGTTACGACCATGCTAAATATGTAGTAACTGATGGGCAGGGCATAAATTTTACAGGTACCGTGCAAGGCAAATCAATCAGCAACCCCGATTCTTTTCCAACACGCCAGCAATTCCATTTCGAACATACTGATGGTGCAAATTTTTGGATGGTTAGCTTTATTAAACGTTGGAAACTATATACCAGTGCAAACAAAAAACATAACATAGGTTTTATTGTTAAGCCGGGTGCAGGCATGGTGGTACCACGTACCGATGTAACCATTTTTAGCACGCGTTTAAATAACTACTGGCATATTGCAGGTGTTATTGCAGGTGTTGAATCAGGGTTTAGAATGCAGTTTTGGAACCGTTTGTGTGTAGAACTTACAGCCAAAGCATCCTATGCTGATTATATGCAATGTCTTGTGCAGTATGTGGGTAATGGCACAGCTAACCATAAGTTTGGTTGTGTAGCAGCTATATTAAATGTGGGGTATCAGTTTGGCGCAAACATGCCAAATTTCCATAAGTTTAAAAAGAAAGGCAATCAACAATCGTAGCCTTAAAATTATTTGTAGCAAATAGCATAAATTAAATTAAGCGTACTATTTTTAGTACGCTTTTATTTTGAACGAATTTTTACAAAACATACTCCAAAACATTATTTCTTTTCAGCAAGATAAACCCTTGCTGTTTACGCATTTATTTTTCTGGTTGTTTTTTGCGGTAGTTCTTTTTTTCTATTCGTTTTTATATAAGTTCAGCAAAGCACGCACGGTATATTTATTTGCAGTGAGCTTGTTTTTTTATTACAAAACAAGCGGTGTGTTTATTGTGCTTTTACTTTTTACCATTTGCAGCGATTACTGTTGGGGCAGACTCATATACAACGCAAAAAAAGATAACATAAAAAAACTGGCAGTTACCTGTAGTGTTTGTATAAACCTATTGTTGTTAGGTTATTTTAAGTACGCCTATTTTTTTACCGAAAGCTCAAACCAAATTTTTGGTACACATTTTAAATTCTTTAATCACTTTTCGCATTTCAGTAATTCATTTTTTAGCACAGGTTTTAGTGTCGATAAATTAATTCTACCCGTAGGCATTTCGTTTTTCACCTTTCAGTCCCTATCCTACATTATTGATTTGTACCGACAAAAAGTACAACCTGTAAACAACATTTTTGAGTATGGTTTTTTTGTCTGTTTCTTTCCTCACTTGGTTGCTGGTCCTATTGTAAAGGCACACGAATTTTTATACCAAATACATCAGCCTTATAATCTGTTGAAAACCGAATTTGGTTTGGCTCTGTTTTGGATTTTAAACGGACTGGCAAAAAAAGTAATGGCTGATTATGTAGGCGTAAATTTTGTAGACCGTATTTTTGAAAACCCAAATTACTACAGCGGCGTTGAGGTTATTTTAGGCATACTGGGTTACTCCTTACAAATCTACGCCGATTTTTCTGGTTACACCGATATTGCCATAGGTGTTGCCTTACTCTTAGGTTTCCGACTAAAAACAAATTTTAAATCGCCTTACAAAGCGCAAAGCACCAGCGAGTTTTGGCAACGCTGGCATATATCCTTATCAAGCTGGCTTAAAGAATATTTGTATATCCCACTCGGTGGTAATCGTAAAGGAAGTGTAGGTTCATATATCTGTATTTTTATTTTATGCAGTGTTTTTATTTTGCTTAGTGGCAATGTTTGGTTGTTTATTTTACTACCCATATTGGGTTTAGTATTAGGTGTGCTTATGTACTTTTTTGCAGGCTTTAAAAAAACATTAAACACCAACATAAATTTAATGATAACTATGCTGCTGGGTGGTTTGTGGCATGGCAGCAGTTGGATGTTTATGATTTGGGGCGGACTTAACGGCTTGGGTTTAGTAATACATAAACTGTGGCTAAAAATTTCTCCGTTTAAAAACTCAACTAATTTTATGGTGAAAGTTTTATGTGTGCTTGTAACCTTAGCATTTATAAGTTTTACACGCATTTGGTTTAGGAGTGATGATTTAGAAACCGTGGCTGAATTATTCGATAGAATTCAAAACCATTTGGGTGCTGATTTAATTTTACGTGTACTTGTGTCCTACAAAACAGTTTTATTGGTAATGTCAGCAGGTTACCTGATACATTGGTTACCCGAAAGATTTAAAAACGGGTACCGCACTATTTTTAGTAAAAGCCCTGTACCTGTAATGGGGTTAGTAGTGGTAGTAGCTGTATTTATATTATACCAAGCCATGAGTGCCGATATGCAGCCCTTTATCTACTTTCAGTTTTAAGACAACAATAACCCTCCTTTGTCATTTCGCTTGTGGGTTGTCATTTCGACCGGAGGGAGAAATCTGTATTTGGGATTAGATTTCTCAGGCTCACCCTATAAGCTGGCTCTTCGCTAAAAATATCCACAGGATATTTTCTTTACGCTTAGCCCTCTCCTTCAAAAAGACAAATGAAAAAATCTAATCCAAAAAAATTAAAATTATTTGCTGTAATCAGCTTTTAAAAACTCTTTCCAATCGCCAAGGTTAGCAATTACTTGCAACTGACGATACGCTTTATGAAAAGCTTCGTCATTCTCTTGCGCGTTAAGTAAGTTTATACGATAGTTATCGTAGTTATGCAAAGCACCTTTTTCTTCAGCAGTCAAGTGTTTGCCCGAAAATTCTTTATCGCGCAAATCATTTATGCTCGCTTCCCCACCAATAGTTTTCTTGGTAAAAAAATCACTTAGGTTCTGTATGTTCGAATTCAATTCCACAACGTAAAGTTAAATCAAAATTCTCATTTTTAGTTTTTAAAGATATAAACTTTATAAACAAAGCCTTGTTAGGTAATTAGTGTTTTAATGTACATGTAAGAAATTATCAAATTTTGTATTTTTTTTAATCGTTAAAAAAGTAAATGTGCCAAACAAAATTTGTACCTTTAGTATAGGTTATCAGAATTACAAATAATATGGTAAGTTCCGTTAAAAATAAAGAAGTCAGCATTGTAGCGTGGGAAATTTGCGGGGCATTTACCGTTAAGCTTCGTAGTGATGGAATTTTACACTCCCACACCTCAAGTGCCATTAATTTTGATATCGAATCAATGAAACAATTTAATGTGGTAATGGCAAAAATGTTAAACAATCAACCTGCTCCTTTATTAATAACGCTTGATGAATTTGCCATACCACCTGATGATGTCCGTGATTATTGGGCAAAAAAAGAATCCTGTCCTTTATCCTTAGCTGATGCCTATGTTGCGGTTAGTTTAAGTCATAAACTAATAGGCAGTGTTTATTTAAAATTTAATAAACCCGGGCGACCAACTAAAATATTTACCAATAAAGAAGACGCTGTTGACTGGCTTAAAACTTTTTTGTAGTGGATGATTGAATTATTCTATATCTAACTCCTTTAACACTTTATCCATTGGCTCAACAGGCAACCCATCCGCTTTAAGAGTTTTAAAATCGCTTATTATCATTCCTACCCATGATGAATAATTTGGAAGATTTTGCCCAATATGTTTTTTGTAAATTTCAATTGCTTTAGAATAATTACCAGTAAACAAATAAGTGTGGGCTAGATTTCCTAAAAGAAACAAATCAGCCGAATCTCTTTTTAAACCTTGTTGTAAATAAAAAAGAGCATTATTATAATCTTTAACTTCCAATGCACTCCATGCTAAACTATTAAATCCTTTGAACGATAAATCTAATGAGTCAACTTTTTTCGCATAGACATTCCCACCTTTTATTTTTAATCCACTTACTTTATTAAGACTATCTAAATAAATACTGCTTTCAGTTGGATATAAATAAGTGAAAAAATCTGTATTAGATGTAAAGTGCATTTTACCAGATCTAAAATTTGGTGTGAAGCTAGGGTCATACGAATTGAACCAAAGACAGTTATCTTTTTTAATAATAGTTCTGGTTGTACCATCTTCTTTTTTATAAATCCCTGTATAAGTTTTTAATATTGTATCTGGTACTTGTACAACTTTACTCATATGAAATACTGGAACTTTACTGTCAAGAATGTGAAGTGCTATATCATCAATTCGATTAACTGAATTTGACAAAACAACAATCCCTGTTTTACTCTTCAAATCAAACCCGAAATATGCAGAACACCCATATGTGCCTCCGTTATGCCAATAAATTTGTTTCCCATTATTTTCAATAAAACCCCAACCTAAAGCATCGGTATTTGAATCGTGAGTTCTATGAATTAATTCTATGGCTGTATCTAAATTTGTTTTTATTAAGCCCATATTGGCTGCAGCATAGTTTAATAAATCATTTACACTTGAACGTAATGCCCCACACCCATTGAGAACAGAAAAATCAAGATACTGCACCTCTTTTTCATTTGCATCATATCCTGTTGCTAAATTTTTCTGTAACTCAGGTGTAATTGATATAACTGTTCTAGTCATTTTTAAAGGAGTACATATAGTCTCTTTTACTAATGTTTCATAACTCTTACCTGAAACTATTGTTAAAATATGCCCCAAAAGCCCAAAACCAACATTGGAATATTCGTATTTAGAACCAATGTCCCGAGTAAGAATATATCTAGAGAGAAAATTGTAAAGTTGTTTTTCAGTATAATTTACATAGGGATTACTTGGATTTTGAAGATCAACATTATCAGGCACAAATGGTAGTCCAGATGTATGTGTTGCTAAATCGGCAAGTGTAATTTCTTTTCCATTTCTTGTAGGCGTTTTAAGTATTTTAGGTAAGAATTTTGAAATCGGGTCGTTGAGTTTAAGCTGCCCTTTACTTACCATATCTGCTAAAATAAGAGAGGTAAATGTTTTAGTTACTGAGCCAATTTCAAATAATGTATTACCATCAGGTTGTTTAGTACTATTGCTGTTTACTTTTCCATATCCAAAAACCTGCCTTTCATTTTCATTAATGATTCCAACAATCATTCCTTGACTTCTACCATTATCAACAGACCTTTTAATAATGAATTTAGCGCTATCAATAGATAATTGCCCAAAGGTAATTTGCACGTTTAACAACAATATGCATGTTATTAAAATACTCGTTAACATCCAATTCAGTTTTATCATATAAGTGATATAATTTGGTATCCTTTATCAAATTTAATATAATCCTTAATAACAAAAAAGCTCCCTCAAAGAAGGAGCTTTATATATCTATCTAATGCTTATTTATTAAACATCAATTTTAGCATACTTAGCATTTTTCTCAATAAAATCTCTGCGTGGTGGCACTTCATCGCCCATTAGCATAGCAAACACACGGTCAGCTTCCGCAGCATTCTCAACTGATACCTGGCGCAATGTACGCGATTCAGGATTCATTGTTGTACTCCACAATTGCTCTGCATTCATCTCACCTAAACCTTTGTAACGTTGTATGCCAACACTCTCCGGTTTATCACCACCTAGTTCTTTTACAAAACCATCGCGTTGTTGCTCGTTCCAGCAATAACGTTGTTCTTTTCCTTTTTTAACTAAATAAAGCGGTGGTGTTGCAATATAAATGTAACCACGTTCAAATAACTCCTTCATATGTCGGAAGAAGAATGTAAGAATTAATGTAGTGATGTGAGAGCCATCCACGTCAGCATCACACATAATAATAATTTTATGGTAACGTAGTTTTTCAATATTCAGTGCACGCTCGTCTTCTTTAGTACCACGGTAAACGCCCAGTGCCGTAAAAATATTTTTAATCTCCTCGTTATCGTAAATCTTATACTCCAACGCTTTTTCAACGTTCAAAATTTTTCCGCGTAAAGGCAATATCGCTTGAAAAGCACGGTTACGACCTTGCTTTGCAGTTCCACCTGCCGAATCTCCCTCAACTAAATACAACTCACAAACCACCGGGTTATCATCAGCACAATCTGCCAATTTACCCGGTAAGCCTGCACCCGTCATAACACTTTTACGTTGCACCATTTCGCGTGCTTTTTTAGCCGCGTGGCGGGCAGTAGCAGCCAAAATAACTTTATCTACAATGGTGCGTGCTTGTTTTGGGTTTTCTTCTAAGTAATTATTTAAGGCTTCGCTAATAGCCATATCAACAGCACCCATAACCTCGTTGTTACCAAGTTTGGTTTTTGTTTGTCCTTCAAATTGTGGCTCTTGTACTTT
>Ga0206809_1075_pt1 | contig 19072 bp, 19 predicted proteins | sample Alteio_BWOrgCont_55_FD_152903 | JGI IMG/M metagenome (GOLD analysis project Ga0206809, IMG submission 152903) | Enriched cells from forest soil in Barre Woods Harvard Forest LTER site, Petersham, Massachusetts, United States -... | ecosystem: Environmental > Terrestrial > Soil > Temperate forest >... | reverse complement strand
ATAAACGAAATAAATTCATGAAATTCTCCCCCGCTGAAACAGCCGGACCACCTACTATCCGATTCATTATGAAATGACAATAGGCGTTTTAAGGTGCGCTCATCCAGGCAACAGCTGCCCCCCCTACAAAGTCTTTGGCTCTCTGGCTTCAACAGAAAATTGGGTAATGGCTGCTATTGGAGCATGGAGTTCTAAAGGCAGCTCTGTAAACGAGTTCAAGTTCCCGATGCGTTTTTTTGCGTTGACGTAAGAATCAGTGAGCCTGTGAGATCTCATCAGTCCATCTTCATATATGCTGAAATCTTCTGACTTCCATAGGACTCTATAGCGCATATTTTATTATGAATACTGCACAAAATACGCATATTTTCGACCGTCGTCGGACCTCCCTGGGCAAAAGGTATCACGTGGTCGTACTGGATCGCGTTCATTGAATTACATTTACGTCCGGTAGCGCTGTCTATGTACTGACACTTGCCGTTGTCACGTTGATAGACTGCCCGTTTCACTTCTACCGGAATGTATCGAGATTCTCTTAGCATTTTCTCATTTCCTACTCCGGCGCCGGAGACGGAGACGGGAGCAGACCTCTCCACATCAGAACGTTTGTCTGCCTGTTTGTCTGCTTGTGATGATGCTTGATGATTCTCTTTGCCTTGTTCTGCGACCTTCTTCTTCGGCGATTGCGAAGGGGGCTTAGGCTCAAGCTTTTCCAGACTCAGTTTTGCCATAATCGCAAACAACTCAGCTAGGGTAAGACGAGGATGCTTGTTTGCCAGCAAGCCTTTTATCTTTTCCAACTGATCTAACAATTCCTGCTCAGCAACAAAACGAACTTCTGAATGACTGGGTGTGAGTGCTGTTACTTTGTCAGGCTTTTGCAATTGCACGGGCTGTGACGAATGCTGAATAAGTTCCTTCTCGGCTTCACGTGTCGATAAATTGGCTAAACTTTCAAGAATGTCTTTCTTCTTTTCGTGTGAAATCGGCTTATCAAGCTTCTCTTCTGCTTTAAATAATTTCTGTGCTTGAGCGGCGTTGCTTAAATTCAAATCTCCCTCCTTTATTCTGGCCTCTATTTCCGGAAATTCCTCCAAAAGCATCATAGCTGATACTCGCCTTTGACAAGCTCCATCGGAATAGCCGAGTTCCCGCTTGCCATAATCATGAAGGGAAGAAAATCCCTTCGTTGCGTACAATCGCCGCCTAAAAATTTCTCTCAGGTGATGAAGTACCTCTAAAGTAATTTCTCTTTCTTTGGCTGCTAGAGCCTTTGTTCTTTCCAACAGGGTTTCATTATTCATTTCTCTAATTTCATTGTAAGTTTGATTTGTCATGAAGGCACCGTAACACGGGTTTTAAAACTGAAATTCTTGTGGTTTATTTAAACACGAGGGACGCTCATAAAAATGCCCGTCATCCCTCACAAAAGTTAAAAAATTACCTTTCCAATAAGCTCTAATAGCTTTCAAAATGGCATATAGAAGCCCAGCAAAACATCATCGCTATAGGGCGAAAAAACATCGAATTTCTGTCAATCGAAAAGTAATACTAACGTAAAAAAACGCATAGGGAACTCGAACTCGTTTAAAGAACTCCCATTAAAACTCCATGCCCTCACCCCCTTCGCTGAGTCCCTCCGGAATATCAGCAAGTATGACGGGCGGTAGCGCAAAAAAAATCTATCCCTTGCGGAGAGAGATTTTTTTGCGCGTATAGCCGCCCAAAGCCCAAATCTAAGTCGGAGTCGCTAAACTAAATATTCTGACTATCCCAGATCCACACCTCGGCCCAAGCATATGACCGCGAAGGGGACAGTTTGAATTAAACTCCGTGTTGGAACGGAATATATCTCAAATCGCATTTGACAACGAGCAGCACATCATCTAAGTTCCGGGCGGCTCCGAAAAGCCACGCATGGCGCCAAGCACGGAGCAGAGTAAGGGGAGGGGTAGATTGTGTCTAAGTATCCAATAGGTTGGTATAAATTCGAAGAATCAAAGAAAATTAAAAAAGGAAAACTTTACACGATCAATCGCTTTGGAAAAGCATTTGTATGTTTTCGTTCCAGCGATGAATCAGTACATATCTACGATGCCTACTGTCCTCATCTAGGAGCCCATTTGGGTGTTGGTGGCAAAATTGAAAAAGATAAAATAGTTTGTCCTTTCCATGGTTGGAAATACAACACTGCGGGCGAATGCGTGGAAATTCCCTATTGCAAGAGTATACCCAAACGAGCCCAGCTTCAAAGTTACCCATCAGTAGAAGCGGCTCGCGGCATATATGTGTACTTCAGCGAGGATTTTAGGAAGCCTGAAGAATCAATTCCTGCATTCCTGCAAAAGCCTGATCTCGACTTTAGACAACTCGACAGCTTGCAAATCGATTGGAATAAATATGAGAAACTTTCGGAAATTGCGGTAAACTCCAAATTCCCTATTCAGGCTAAAGGACCCGGATTATTTATTAGCCAAGAATCAAATTCCTTTAAAGATTTTCAAATGATTATTTCTGGCACTCCGCTCAACGATCAAGTTTTAGATCTGACCTTTTCATGCTCAATCGATAGGAATTTGAATCCTTTTCAAAAAATGAAATTCAAGAGTACTGCCAAAAATCAGGTCGAGAAGATTCTTCAACATCTGCTTTAGTCAGAACGGGGGGAGACAATGAGCAAGTATCCTGATACCTATCGATATCCTTTCACACCTTTTCCCACGGGGTGGTACAGGGCTGACAATTCCTCCAATGTAGTAGTTGGACAATCTAAAGTGCTTCAACTTTTAGGAGAAAAACTCATCCTAAAGCGCGAATTAGATGGTCAGTTGATACTAAGCAATTCCGTCCGGACTTTTCCAACGGCGGAGGTAAACGGCCTCATCTTCTTCTATTTTGACAAGAACGGTTCCGAACCTTTCTTTGATCTGCCCACGGTTAGTCAATTCCAGGATGAATCCTGGTACCCGCCATTCCATCTTTCTTGGAACTGTAGAGTTCATATCCAAGAAGTGGCCGAAAATGCCCTTGATCTATCTCACTTTTGTAAAGTTCACACTTACAAGAAATTACCCTATCTTTCCAAGTTTGAAACTGCTGCTCACCAATTCAATGTGACCATGCACTCCAAGCGCAATGTCCTAGGATTTGTTGCGAATACTACAATGGACATCACATACCACGGAATGGGAGTCGTCATCTCAAATGTAACTGCTTCAAGGGGAATTGAGTTGACCGTCCTTCTCAATACAACTCCAATTGATATCGAAAATGTAGAAATTAATATGGAAGTAGCCGTGAAAAAGACCAAAAACCCCATTAAAGACGCAATTGTGCGACGAATATTTCCAAAAGAAATTTGGAACGAATTTTATCGCGACATCCCAGTATGGGAATCAAAACTATACCGTAGCAAACCTGCCCTTTGCAGCGGTGAATCCGACATTATTCGAATTAGAAACTGGGCAAAGCAATTTTACTTAGATCGATCAGCTATTCCTCAAAAATACATGGAGCTTGCAAGCGAATGTTAGACATTGCTAAAATACCGGAAGGTTGGTATCGCATTTGCAAAATTCCACGCCGAGAAAGCGAATTCGCGGAAGAATTCAACCTTTTCGGCGGCATCGTTCGCGTTTCGAATAGCCACCACTCCGGGCCGAAGCCCCTAGACTCTACCTTACCTCGCTGGTCCGCGACCTTTCAGAAAGACCAAACCCGGAAGCCCAAAGCTCTCACCCTCTGCGAAAAACCACCGTTTCTACTGGCCTGGTTCCCGGAAACCACAACGCCCAACTTTGATATAGTTCCCTTGAGCCCATTGATTCGAGATCACTGGTCCGCGCCCTTTCATCTCCGCTGGATTGTGAAATCCAATCTCTTGGAAATCGCTGAAAATGCTGCAGACATGGGTCACTTTACTTCAGTCCATATCTATAAAGAACACGCGCAGCTTTCAAAATTCCTGACCGAAGACCATAAAATGAGCGTTTTTTTCAAGAGCGCAAGGCGAATATTAGGAATTCGCGTACCGGTGGAAATAGAACTCCACTATCAAGGCCTGGGTTGGGTAGAGAGCAGAGCCAAATCTCCGATGGTCGAAGTTCACGTTGTTTACACTCCAACGCCGATTGACTCTTCTCATTTAGAAATCAATTTGTCTTTGAGTTTCAAGAAAACTAGAAACCCACTTTTTAATTTAATTCTTAGACTCATTTTACCATGGGAAGCCGGACGGGACTATCAACGGGATATTCCTATTTGGGAAAACAAAATTATTCATCAACATCCCAAACTCTGCTCGGCAGATGGACCTATTCTTAAATTGAGAAGATGGGCGAACCGGTTTTACTCTCCTCGAATCGAGGGAAACTCTGCCCTCCAGGACCGAGTCTGTAGGTTGAGTGAACTATGACTTCCCGTTATCCCTTTTCCTCCTACCCATCGTCTTGGTATAGAATTGACCTAGCAAGAAATATATTAATAGGGAAGTTGAACCTCTATCAGTATTTCGGAAAATCTCTCGTTTGCACTCGCGATACAGACGGCAAAGTCATCCTTCAAGATGGTAGAACGTTGCTCGGAAACTCAATTCACTATCCCATTCACGAAGCCAACGGGATCGTCTTCGCCTACCACAGCGATACCCCGCAAACTCCGGATTTTGACATTCCGGAAATAGACGAATTCCGTGACCCGCAGTGGAGCAAGGTACGGACTATTAATTATCAAGCCACAAGTCACGTTCAGGAATTTGTCGAAAATGCTGTAGATACCGGACACTTCGTTACGGTTCATCAAATGCCATCTATTCCGAACGTCGAGAAATTTGAACTCATGGGGCGAACTTTTGCTTTTCAATCAGTCGGTAATCGAAAAGTTCTCGGGTTCAATACATCCATGGATATTCGCGTTCGGCCAGTGGGATTGGCAGTCATCATTGGGTGGACGTTGACACGAATGCTGGAAGTACGAAACGTCCACTGTGTCACTCCAATCAATGAAAGCAGGGTTCAAATCTCGGTATCATACGTTTTTAAAAAGAACTGGAACCCCCTGCGCACATTTATTCTACATTTAATTTTAAATAGAGCACTTTACAATTTTACCAGTCCGGATCTTCCGATCTTTGCTGAAAAAAAGTATATACAAAAACCCATGTTGTGTGGCAAGGATGGCCCGATCGCACGCGTCAGGCACTGGGCCCAACAGTTTTATTAGGAGTAACCGATGTTAGATACGTTAGCTTATTTTTTACCACTTGGAATTTATCTCTTTGTTATTTTTTTAAGCGCAGTTCTGCCGGGTAAATGGGTGAATGGCTACGCTATTAATCCGCAGACCAATCAACCTTATCGTTATCGACTCAACGGAAAGACCGTCTACTTCATGATCTTAGGAATATGGGCCTTTACCTGTTATCAGAAATGGGTCCCCTGGGACCTGTTTTACCAAGTACGCTGGCAAACGGCGATTGGAGCTTGTATCACAGGCCTTTTAGTGAGTGCCTGGATTGTTTTCTCAGCTCCTAGGAAGCCCGGGAGTTCTCTCGGCCAGGATTTCTACTTGGGACGATTAGACAACCCGCAGTGGCGGCAAGGCAAACTCGATATGAAGCTTTGTCTTTATCTTTCAGGTGCAGTGATGCTCATTCTCAACACACTCTCTTTTGCTGCACACCATTGCATCATGTACCCAGATCACATTTCGTCGGGCGTCATCCTATACACGCTCCTATTTAGCTTCTTCGTCACTGAGTACGTAATTTTCGAGAACGTGCATTTATATACTTATGATTTTCTGGCTGAAAAAGTCGGCTTCAAGCTCGCATGGGGCTGTTTATCATTCTACCCGTTTTTCTACCAAGTAGGTCTTTGGAGCGCCGCGGAACTTCCCGATCCAAATTCCTCGCCAAATTATCTCATTGGCTGCGCCGTGGTATTCTTTATGGGTTGGATTCTAGCTCGCGGAGCGAATCTTCAGAAATTTAGTTTCAAAAAAGATCCTAACCAAAATTTTCTAGGATTCTTCGAACAACGAGCCATGACCAGCGATCAGGGAAAATCTTTATTGATCAATGGCTTCTGGGGTTTTTCCCGGCATGTTAACTACTTAGGTGAAATACTTATGGCGGTAGGACTTGCCTTGAGCTTGGGATATCCTACTTTCTGGGCGCCTTGGCTTTACCCAGTTTATTATATATTTCTTCTTTTCCCCAGACAGAAGGATGATGATCGGCGCTGCAAGGCAAAATACGGAAGTCTTTGGGAAGAATACTGCACCCAGGTTCCCTATAAGATTATCCCATTAATATACTAAAATGAGCATAATCGCCAAATGGAGCAACAATAGTAGAGAAGCCGCTTCGAAGTGGGCGGCCCAAAGATGACCTACAAAATCAAAACCGGTCAAATTGATGCCTACAAAAAGGAAAAGGAGAGCCCCGAGTTTAAGATATTTCCATTGGTTTTTACTTAATTCGGTCATTGCTTCTTGGACAACTAATATTGCTGCAGGAATGCTGAGTACAAAATACGGCTTCCAAATCAAATGCGATGGAACGATCAAAAGGCCGATGGCAATTGCAATCCATTTTCTGTAAGAAAAACCCTGCGAATCATGGTTTTGGCTGGAAGCGCTAGCTCCGCGCAATATCCACCCCAACGTAATACCTAGAGTAACCAATGTCCAAGCAACCGATAAAAGTTCGATCTGCATCGGCGTAAGAAGATTCATACCGAAAAATAAGGGTCCCCCCTCTGAGCGAACAGGCGTCGAGCATCCACTCAAGTAGTGATGTAAGAGTGCTATAAAACTTTGATTATGAGATTCAAGAGGCAAGCCTCTCGCTAAAATTGCTTCTCTCCATTCCAAAAAGAGTGCCCACGTACCACTCCAGCCCACGCTGATTACTGGAATGAAAAGCGTAACTAAACCCGAGAGGAATATCGCTCTCCGCTCGATCTGAAGCTTTCTCTCATCTACCTTTCGCGTGATAACCCAAGGTACCAGCAAAAGTGGAAGCGGAAAAAGCTTAGCCAATGCAACAAACGTTAAAATTCCCCATCGAATACCATCTTTGAAACTACTTGTTTTATTTTCAAAATGACCAAGCAGGGCCCAAACACACACGCCTACAATAAAAAGATTGACCTGCCCGTATTCAAAATCAATCAATAGCGGCCTAGAGAGCATGACAACGCCCCAACAGGCAGTACCAAGTGATACCAACCGATTTCCGGCAAAAGTACTATCGGGGCCAGATTTACTGCTCAGTCGGCTTACTAAAAAACCAACAATAAAAACCTTCGCAAGACACCAAATCGCAAAAGCACTATTTTTTGGAAAAACCGCAAGTGGGCTCAGGAGCCAGGCAAATCCCGGTGTGTAAAGAAAGCGATCCACCGTGACATGAAAAATTCTTGCCCCATTTCCATGGAGGACATAACTCCATGCTTCATAAAAAACTGAAAAATCATTTCCGCCATGACTGAATGCTCGATAAATTCCCTGCAGCAAAACCGCAAATAGGACGACGATTCCTGCCTCACAAAAAGCCTTCAATCGAGGATTTACAGTCATTAATTATTCACCGAATTTCACCGATATTGGCCAATGAGTTCTACGCTCGGAGTCAGAAATGAAAATATAGGGCTACAATACTCTTCTTCCAAAACATTTAGTCGACGTTTGAGCTTCAATTCGGGTTGATTCGGGTCAATGGCACCCATAAAGCCTCCAATAGAATGGGAGGCAAAAACGCGATGACACGGAATTAAAATGGGTAGAGGGTTTTTTCTCAATGCCTGTCCAACTGCACGCGAAGCAGATGGCTGCCCAAGCTGACGAGCCACCCAACCATAGGTTCGAGTCTCGCCATGTGGAATAGTCGAAATCACCTGATAGACTTTAGTTTGAAAGATCGACCAACCACTTTGATCCAAAAAATCCCATGGGATATTGCTCAAAGGTTCGCCTTGATAAAAATAGCTTCGAATCTCGTCAATCAGATCTAAAAGCGAAGCTGGGACCTTGACTCTCTGATACAATGCAAGCCGATTCTCAGACCATTCGATACGACTCAACAATCCTTGAGAATTCCAGCTAACGAGTATGGATCCGAAACTAACTGGAAATTGAAAATAGTTCACTGTATTGCCGTCCTTTTCGTTGGCATCGGTCAGTGTGACATTCGTTGGGTGGAATTTCAATTCGTTTATGTTATCAGCTAAAAAACATGCAACTAGAAGTTCAGCGGGGTTTGGTATATGGGACTTGAGCACTCACGATCGGCAATTGCTTTGAGCGAATGGATAGTCGCTATCTTGGTTGTTATCATAACGGTAGCGATCACTACTAGCGTTCGAGCGATTTTAAAAAATCTTCGCGAAGATCGGTATATGCCTATTTTTCGGCGACTGGGCCCAACTGCTTCAAATATTCTTTATATAATAGGTTTTAGATTAGCCATTGACCTCGCTCCGTTCCATGGGAAAGTCGAAACATGGGTTTCGGGAGGTTTCTACGTCTTAGCGGTTTGGATCTTTCTCAATTTCATCCGTAAAGCCGCATTGATTGCGCTGGAATGGAGTTCCTTAAGAACGAATAACTCCGAAACTCTCCGCTTTGGCTTTATCCCATTGTTGCGTAATTTAATTACTCTATTCGTTTATTTTTCGGGCGTCATCATGGTGTTGAAACACTTTGATTATGACGTCATGTCATTAGTTACCGCATTTGGCGTGAGTTCTTTGGCCGTCGGCCTTGCGGCAAAAGACACTCTATCCAATATGATTGCTGGTTTCATTCTCATTATTGATCGCAATCTCCGACCAGGCGACCGAATCAACCTCACAGGGATGGTTGGGGACGTAAAAGAAATTGGTCTGAGAAGTACACTGATTAAGGTAACTGACGGAAATACTCTGATTGTTCCAAACTCAGATCTCGTGAACACAAAGATTCTCAACCTTTCACTTCCGACACGCGATACCGCGTGTTCAGCCTGGATTCGCGTTCCATACTCTATCCCTTTCGATAGAGCGAAGAGCTTGTGTGTTAACATATTGAATCAAATACATAAAACGTCTTCTGGGAAATCACCGTGGGTTAATTTGGTAAGCCTCAGTGAAGGCCACCAACTCATACATATTGGTTTTTGGGTCTCTGATTTAAATGATGCAAACACTGCTGTTTCCGACTTTCACGAACGGTTATTGTCAGCCTTTTTAAAGGAGGAGATTCCTCTACTCCCGCCATCTTCTTCGCTTGCGCTGCGCTAAGTTCTTGAAATAAAACACTAGTATTTACGCTTGTTTATCAAATTCAACCGAGATAATGTGCCGATCTCGTTCATGAGGAAGAAGCAGGAGAACTATCAGAGTGTCTTCATATGTAGTACTTGCAAGAAAATGGCGCCCGGCGCAGTTTTCTGACATTGTTGGGCAGAGTCATATCGTTCGTACCTTAACGAACGCAATTCGTCTCCAGCGCATCCATCATGCGTACCTTTTCACAGGCTCCAGAGGCATCGGAAAAACCTCCATTGCGCGAATCTTTGCAAAAGTCCTTCGGTGTGAAAAAGCCCAAGGCGATCCTATATCGGATACTGAAATACGTTCCTGCGACCAATGCGCAAGCTGCTTGGAAATTACAGCAGGAAATAGTGTGGATGTGAATGAGATTGATGGTGCCTCTAATAATGGAGTCGAAGCGGTCCGAGAGATCCGAGAGAACGCCAAATATATGCCCGCTACGGGTACTCGGAAGATCTATATCATTGACGAAGTGCACATGCTCACCACGGCAGCCTTCAATGCTTTATTAAAAACCTTGGAAGAACCTCCTGCACATGTAGTTTTCATTTTCGCAACCACTGAGCCTCATAAAATTCCAGCCACTATTCTTTCGCGTTGTCAGCGCTTTGATTACAGGCGCGTTACATTGAGTCAGATTCAAACACGATTGGAAGAAATTTCTCGAGCCGAAGGCATTCAAACGGAAATAGGTGCACTATCGCTGATTGCCCGCGCGGGAGAAGGTAGCATGCGCGATGCCCTGTCCTTGCTCGATCAAGTCATTGCATTCTCTGGGCAATCCGTTTCGATTCAATCTGTTAGAGAGAGCATTGGACTCATCGGCGGTCAGGTTCTCATTGGAATTATCACTGCCATTTTTCAACGCAAGCCTCTGAATGCTCTTCATTGGATTAATGAAGCATATCAGCAGGGGCATGACCTCCGGGTTTTGACTCGCAGCTTAACCGAATTTCTCCATGCAGTTTTACTCATTCACGTAAACGCCCCACTTTCTTCTACAAACGCCATTTCAGAAGAAGAGTGGAAGGAGTTGCAAGCTATTGCCCCGAGTCGAACCATCGAAGAGATTGAACTCATTTTCCAAGTTCTCCACCATGGGCTGGAATGGATCGCACGCTCCCCACAACCCAAAACAGTACTCGATGTATTAGTCATTAAATGTGCAACAGCTGAAGCATTGATTTGTACGACGCCAAACGGCGCGGAGGCCCCTAGCTTTTCTCCGGTGACTTCGGCGATTCCGGTTTCGGCTCCTAAAGTATCTGCACCTACTAACACGAATACCACTGCTCCGCCTGTGCCTCTCCAGACGGCTGCATCTACTTCTACTTCCACAAAAACTTGGGAAGGATTAATTGACCATATTCGTAAATCACGCCCACTTCTGGCTTCGATTTTAGAACACGCTACAAATAATCGACTTCCCCAATTTCAAAATTCAGATAAAACTCTTTTCATTTGCTTCTCTCCGCAGGAAGCTTATTTCCGGGAACAACTTCAATCGCGTGTTTATCAGGAGCAGTTATCCCAACTTTCGAAGGAGTTTTTTGGCACTCCAGTGCGACTCCAAATCGATCTGAGAGACGCTGGAGAAAGCGTGGCGGCCCGTAAAGACCGAGAACAGAAGGAACGAGTGGCATCGATTCGAGAACAAGCACAAAATCATCCGATCATTCAGGAGGCAAAGTCACTCTTTGGAGGAGAACTAGGTCCAATCGCTATAAGGGAAAATCATGCAAACCTCTCGACATGACGCCGTGTCTAAACTCATTTTTGAACTCTCCAAACTTCCTGGAATTGGGGAAAAAACCGCTACTCGCCTTTCCTATTTTATTCTTAAACAAGACGAGACTTATGCTCGCGCTCTTTCTGAAGCCATTCTCCATGCTAAACAAAAAATAGGACTTTGTAGCCAGTGCTTCACATTCTCAGATTCAAATCCTTGCAGAATTTGTTCAAATCCAAACCGAACGTCATCTATGATTTGTGTTGTTGAACGTCCGGCTGAAGTCCTTGTGATTGAACAAACAGAGGCTTTTAAAGGGGTCTATCATGTGCTCCATGGCGCGCTCTCCCCTCTCGATGGCATTGGCCCAGAGGAGATTAAGATCCAAGAACTTCTGACACGGATTCACAATCCAAACTGTCCTGTCCGTGAAATTATTTTGGCAACCAATCCTAGCGTTGAAGGAGAAACCACAGCGCTCTATTTGACAAAGCTCGTCAAGCCATTTGGAATACGACTCACTAAACTTGCCCATGGACTTCCTGTGGGAGGTTTGCTCGAATATACGGATAAACAAACTGTAGGAAAAGCCTTAGAAAACCGAATGGAGATGAATTAAGTGAGCTTCATCAACTACGCGACTAAAGAAATCAATTGCAAGATTATTTACGTCGGTGCCGGACTGAGCGGAAAAACAACGAACATTCAATACATTTATGAAAATACGCAGCAAGATCAAAAAGGTAAGCTTGTCACTTTAAGTACTGAAAACGAGCGAACATTATTTTTTGATTTTCTCCCGCTCGCGGTTGGAGATGTCCGAGGTTACAAAACTCGCTTTCACCTTTACACAATTCCTGGGCAAACTTTTTATGAAGTTTCTCGACAATTTATTCTTAAGGGAGTCGATGGCATTGTTTTTGTCGCAGATAGCCAAGCAGAACGAATGGAAACTAATATTGAGAGTTACGAATCACTTGAAAAGAGCCTAGAAAAGCAAGGCTACGATCTCAATAAGTTACCGTTGGTACTTCAGTACAATAAGCGAGATATGCAAGGCATCGTGACCATTCGTGAGCTAGAATCAACTTTCAATCCGGTGCATCGTCCGTATTTTGAAGCCATAGCCAGCAGGGGGCAAGGGGTTATGGAAACTCTTCAAACAATCAGTCAACTAGTAATCCGTGAACTCAAGGGGGGAGAATAGCAAAATGAGAAAAGATACCATCAAGAAGTTCAAAAAGATCTTCGAGACACAGCGCGATCGGATTTTGTATAATAGCAGGGTTGTTCGCGAGGACTTTAGCGTTTGTCCCGATGACCGATATGATGAAATTGATCAGGCCACAACCGACATTGAGCAGTCGATGCAAATGCGCCTGAGAAACCGCGAGACACTCTACATCAAGAAAATCGACGAAGCTTTGAAGCGCATTGAAGAAGGTACATTTGGAGAATGCGAAGATTGTGGGGAAGATATTGAAGTGCGCAGACTCGAAGCAAGACCCACAGCCACTCTTTGCGTCAGCTGCAAAGAAGAGCAGGAACGAAAAGAAGTTCTGACTGCAGCTGGAAGAGAGCATAAAAGCTTGGGCGCATCTTTTTCCCGAAAGTTTGCGTAAATTTTCCACGGGGTCAGTCTGGCTCTATGGTAAAAAATTATCAGCTATAAGCATGTAGCTATCAGCCTTCAGCTAAAACGCTGTCAGCGATAAACTTGTGCGAAAACTCGTAATTTTCGCATGGTTTTTAGCTAAATAGCATTCGCCTGTTGGCTGATAGCTCCCATGGCATATCACTCGCATTAGCGCTTCGCCGAGAGCCAGGGGGATAAAAAGAAATGAATACAACATACGTTAGAAACCAAGAATCAAGAAAATTGAGTGCTGAACAACTCATGAAGTTCAAAATGCTTTTTGAAACCGAGCGAAAAAACATCATTCATACACAAGGTTATAATATTGAGAATTTTCATGTTCAACAAGACGATCTGTTGGATCTTTTGGACCTCACTTCGAGTGAGCTTGAAACCACAATGAGAATGAAACTTAGAAATAGAGAAACCCTTTATTATAAAAAAATCGAAGAAGCACTTCGCCGCATTTCGGACGGAACATTCGGAGAATGCCAGGACTGCGGACAAACAATAGAACTCAGACGCCTTCAAGCAAGACCTACCACTTCTTTCTGCGTCACTTGCAAGGAAGAGCAAGAGAAAAAAGAACAGCACCACTTTGCAAACTATCAGCACTCAGCTGTTAACTTTCAGTAATTCCGGCCCTGCAGTTCAGGGTGAGAAGAAAGTTGGGGAGAGGTTCTAGACCTCCCCCCACTTTTCGCTTAAAGTTCGTCCGCGGCTTTGAGAGCCTTCAATACGTTAATACGACCTCCAGTTGACACCTTTCCATCCAATGAACCAATTGGATCGACGGTTTTCAATAGGAGCGCCTTTACCTGTTTATAATTCCAAGAAGGATGTCTTGACCAAAGAAGCGCAGCCGCACCGGCTACGTGCGGGCAAGCCATAGAAGTACCAGAAAGATTTCCGTACTTATTACCCGGAAGAGTACTGTACACGTCCACTCCAGGAGCTGCCACGTGCGTTGTCGTCTTGCCATAGTTTGAGAAATAAGCAAGTGAGTCACTTTGATCCGTAGCTGCGACTGAAATAATATTATCTTCATCAAATGCTGCCGGAAATGAAGGAGCCGAGTCATTGTCGGTACCATCGTTCCCAGCGGCCGCTACAAATAAAACATCCTGTCCTTTTGCACGGTCAATCGCATCCTTGAGAGCCTGATTATCTGAGTCACCAGGACCACCCCAACTATTGCTCAACACTTTAGCTCCATGCTGAACGGCGTAATCAATTGCGCGAATTGCATCCGCTGTGGTGCCATCTCCTTGACTCGTAATAAATTTCAAAGCCATCAAAGAAATTCGCTGTGCCACGCCAGACGTACCTATACCATTTCCCCCAACGGCTCCTATAGTCCCGGCAGTATGAGTCCCATGCTCGTTGTCATCAAACGGAAGTCCGTCGTTATGCACAAAGTCGAAACCTACAACGTCCTTATTCGTAGCGTCCGGATGTGGATTTCTCCACACGTTGAATGCAAGATCTTCATGATTATAGTCAATTCCGGTATCAATATCCGCCACGACGAAATTCTTATTACCACGCCAAGTCTTCCAAGCTTCGACCGCGCTCACTTTCTTTAATCCATATGATTTATCTGCGTCGGGATCATTTACCGCCGGGGTTATATCACTGGGCGCATCTTTCAAAGTTGGACGAGTTGTAGAACTGGAAGGTTGACTTGAATCTCCATCATCGCAACCCGGGGGAACTGGTATCCCCGGAATCCAACAAGCACGCGTCGGATTGAAATTCAATTCTCTGTTATCTGACTTTAAAATAGGCAAAACATGCAAAATGTAATTAGGCTGTGCATATTCAACTGTACGATCTTTTTTCAGTGAGGCGATAGCGTTCTGAACATCGACGTTCTGCTCTAGAACAAGATGTTCATAACCTTTCATCAGACCGGAATAACGACGCACGTTCTTAACGCCTATTGCATCGTAGAGCTTATTAGCTGCAGCGCGAGTTCTAAAAAAACCATCTCTGTATTTTACAATGACTTCCCCAGGCCGAAATTCAGCACCTACTGCGAAATGAGCTACTAAGAAAATCGAGAATATTAGCGCAGCGTTTTTTGGTCCGAACATCTTGGATGTCCCCCTTATCTTGTTACAGTTCTATTAAAAAACTAACCTAAGAAGAGTAGTGTATCGACCAACCTACAATTTGCAAATTTAACGCGTGCTTTTATTTTTTGATGACCATATTGCCTTTTGGAATAAATCGACTAAACTAGCGTTCAGCAATAAAAGTTATTCTAAGAATAAAGAAGTACACTGGATGTCGAATCCGAACTAAGTTGCCTTGGCATCATACTTCCCGCTCCTGCTGGCGTCGCATATAGGTAGGAATATCGTATTCATCGTCTGTCAGATTCGTAATACCCAATCTCTGAGCAATTGCCCGGGCCCGAGCCAACTCCCCACCTTCTGAGCCAGTCGTTAGAGTCGGTCCAGACATCGCGGAGATTCCGGCAACCAATGGAGGAACTTCCTTACTATTATTTTCTTCAACATCCATTGCACTTGAAACATTCAATTCCGTCATGGTTGGACTTTGAACCTTAGATGTAGAAGAAGCAACGACGTTTGCTAACATGACAGGACTCGGCTGTGGCGGAATCTGAGTTGGCAACGGGACACTCGTCTGAGGAGTTAGGTTTTGCTGAGCGGACGCGTGCGATTGCGAATTCATGTGCACTTGAGGTGCGGGAGGAATATGTACGTGCAATGGTTGCTGAGGAGTTTCTTCAACTAACGTCTGCATCGACGGCGGCGAAATGATTGAAGCCACAGTCGGCTTTTGTTCGACCCGAGGAGTTTCAATCATGGTACCAGTAGTTACTCCCGCAGCCATATAATTGGAAGGTACGGCACTCGAAATGGTATGCGAAGCGTTTGCCGCAGCTGACAATGCTCCACCTAGACCTGTCGCAATAACAGTCACCTTCACGGTATCTTTTATGGATTCATCAATGACGGTACCGAAAATAATTTCAGCATCATCATGGGCCGCTTCCATAATCAATGTAGTAGCTTCATTTACTTCATGGATTTTTAAATTTGATCCGCCCGTAATGTTAATAATAATACCGGTCGCACCATCAATCGAAATATCTTCCAACAAAGGACTTGAAATGGCGTTTGTCGCCGCCTCCACCGCCCGATGCTCACCTTCTCCGTAACCGATACCCATCAATGCTAATCCTTTATTTTGCATGATCGTCTTAACATCCGCAAAATCACTATTAATTAGCCCTGTGTGGTTAATCAAATCCGAAATACCTTGAACAGCATTTAGAAGTACTTCATCCGCCTTTTTAAAAGCTTCGACTATCGAAAGAGTTGTGCCGGACAATGCCAACAACCTTTGATTTGGAATTGTGATTAGAGAATCTACGCTCTCACGTAAACAGAACATTCCTTGTTCCGCGTGCCTCATTCTCTTTTTTCCTTCGAACAAGAACGGCTTCGTAACAACCCCAACCGTGAGCGCCCCGACTTCTTTTGCAATCTTTGCGAAGATCGGTGCCGCCCCAGTACCCGTACCTCCGCCCATGCCGGCGGTAATAAACACCATATCAGCACCAGCCAGGGTTTCAGAAATCCTAGCATAATCCTCAAGTGCTGCTTTGCGACCCACATCTGGATTTGCTCCAGCACCCAACCCTTTGGTCAATTCTTGTCCAATTGGTAATTTTGTCGGCGCCAAAGAAGCATCTAAAGCTTGTTTATCGGTATTCGCAGTGATGAACTCGACACCTTCCAATCCAGTTCGAATCATCGTATTAACGGCATTGCACCCACTGCCGCCTACCCCAATCACTTTAATTTTCGCACCTTGAGTTGCCTGTTGATCAATTTCAAACATTTGGATGTGAGCCCCCTCTATTAAAACAAATCTTTTATCCAATTTCGCATGGATCCGCGTACTTTGTCGTAAATATTCTTTTCACGAATTGGAAATCTGGCTTTCGCCAAATTCCGAGCACCATATTTCAAAAGTCCTACGCCTGTTGCATACTTCGGAGAATTTACAACATCACGCAAGCCCCCGATATTCTGGGGAAGCCCACGTTTCACTGGCATTTCAAAAACAAACTCCGCTAACTCCGGCATTCCTTCCAGCAAGGTCGCTCCACCCGTAATGACAACTCCAGCAGAAAGAAGTTCCTGATATCCGGATTTCATAATTTCTCGTTGAATAAGAGAAAAAATCTCTTCAACACGAGGTTCAATGATTTCCGCGAGTAATCGTCTAGAAAGTACTCTTGATTTTCTTCCTCCAACGCCTGCAACTTCAATCATTTCATCCGGTTTGACCATAGAAGTCAATGCACAACCGTGACGAATCTTAATCTTTTCGGCTTCATTTTGAGGAGTTCGCAAGCCGACAGCTATATCATTGGTAATATGATTTCCTCCTATTGCCAAAACTCCTGTATGAACGATTGCGCCCTCTTTGAAGAGAGCGATATCACTCGTACCCCCGCCAATATCCACTAGAACCACTCCCAATTCCTTCTCATCCTGACAGAGAACTGCCTCGCTAGAAGCAATAGGTTCTAAACAGATTTCAGCAACATTGAGGCCTGCCTTATTTGCGCATTTAATAATATTCTGAGCCGACGAAACAGCTCCCGTTACTATGTGAACCTTTGCCTCAAGCCGCACTCCACTCATCCCAATAGGATCTTTGATTCCTCCCTGGTCGTTGATCAAGTATTCCTGAGGAATTATATGAATTGTTTCACGATCCAAGGGAATTGCAACTGCCTTTGCGGCATCTATAACTCTTTGAACGTCCTGTTCGGTAATTTCTTTGTCCTTTACAGCCACTACACCTGTCGAATTAAAGGATTTAATATGGCCCCCGGCAATTCCAGTATAAACCGTGGAGATCTCGGCACCCGCCATCAATTCCGATTCTTCTACTGCTTTAGTAATGCTTTCAACAGTAGCTTCGATATTAATGACCACACCTTTCCTCAGCCCGGACGACGGAGCCGTACCAATCCCCACTATATCAATTTTTGGATAAGGACCCCGGTCTACGACTTCTCCGACGATACAACAAATCTTCGTAGTACCAATATCTAATCCAACTACAAATTCCTTTTTGGACATAAGTAAATCTCCCCTATGAACCGGGAATTGTTTTTACAACAATCTTTTTTCCAGCGTCTGCCCAGATTTGACGCGAAGCGATGGCTTTGCCGCTTAAATACCGTATTACATTCGCTAAACGAAAGATTTTCCCATTTAAACTTTCGTCAATATTCTGACCGATATCAACCATCGTTCTTGCCGTCGTACTTAATTGGGCCCCCTTACTTCCTATGGGATAGCCGACTAGCATTCGGTAGCCCTTTCCTGAATCCCAAACCACTGACGAAATCCAAGAAAGATGAATCAATTCGGAACTTTCCCAACGATCAACCAATTGAAGCGCTTCCTGTATCTTCGCCGCCGATGAAAATCCTACCAAAAGCGGCAAATCATTTGGACCCACCAAACTGACCGATCCAAATATTTTGCCACGATTATCTACATAAGCCAAATTTCCTTTCGAACTTTGAAAGATCGCTTTAGGTTCCCGAGTCGTAACGATCAGAACCAAGGTATCTGGAAATTTCTTTTGAATTTTGAATTCCTGGACCCATTCTTGAGCTATTAACTGCCGCTCGATAAAAGTGAGGTCCAAATCAAACAAACTTACTTTCCCCACTGGGATTGCAGCAGCTTTTAGAATTGCCTGATCATCCGTTGAACTATGAAAAAGGGGGCTTGAATTAACATGAACAACCTCAACCTTTTTCAGTAGAAATAGCGAGGAATGGAGTGACTGCCTCACCCCAACCCATACACATAAAATCGCCAGTATTGAGAGGAAGATCGTTATAGCCTTGATAGATCTCTTTACGAACGTCATATTCATCATTTTACTCTCGGATCTATAGACAGTCGAGCCTTGCTTATGAGCTTAGCATGTGAGAATGACGAACAATGAAATTCATTCTTCCATCCATAGGCATGGCGATCAATTTGGCACTCGATTCGGCGACCCGTTTAGGTTTATGCGCAGGGTATCAACTATTCAGGGTAGCTTTAGCCTCTGCTATGACTTTTTTAATGCTGACGAATCCGGAATCGGTTTGGGCGAAGGATCAAGACTCCCTTAAACAAACATTACCCTTTTTTGGAAGCACTGTAGTTCAGCGTTTTACCTTAAAAAACGGACTGAATATTTTGGTGGTCGAGGACCATACCTCTCCAACTTTTGCTTACCAAACTTGGTATCAAGTAGGTTCCAGAAATGAAGTTCCAGGCAAAACCGGGCTAGCCCATTTATTTGAACATATGATGTTCAAAGGAACAAAGAATC
>Ga0206809_1073_pt1 | contig 20212 bp, 16 predicted proteins | sample Alteio_BWOrgCont_55_FD_152903 | JGI IMG/M metagenome (GOLD analysis project Ga0206809, IMG submission 152903) | Enriched cells from forest soil in Barre Woods Harvard Forest LTER site, Petersham, Massachusetts, United States -... | ecosystem: Environmental > Terrestrial > Soil > Temperate forest >... | reverse complement strand
AGCTAACCGGCATTTTGCGTGCCGAACGAAGATTACAACCCGGTACCGAAGATAGTTTTGCCTTAAACGAAACCAGTGTGTTGAGCAAAGGCTTTGATGGTTTGTTTGATGTTATTGGCACCGTTGGGTGGATAATTGGTGGCTTCTCTATTTTGGTGGGTGGTTTTGGTATAGCTAATATTATGTTTGTATCGGTTAAAGAGCGAACCAATTTAATTGGCATACAAAAATCATTAGGGGCTAAAAATTATTTTATACTGTTTCAGTTTTTAAGCGAAGCTATTTTTCTTTCGCTTATTGGTGGTTTGTTAGGTTTACTAATTATTTGGATTATAACACTTTTTGCCGGAGATGCTTTTGGCATGGAAATAACACTAACCTTATCTAACACCGTTTTAGGATTAACCATTTCATTTTTAATTGGCATTATTTCGGGCTTTGTGCCTGCTTATAGTGCAGCGCAGTTAGATCCGGTAGAAGCCATCAGACAATAAAATTGAATTTAAAAAAATGAAACGCCCGCTTATACTTAGTATTATCTGTGTGATAGGTTTCCTTTGGGTGGTGGTAACATTTCCCGGGGTGTTTTCTCCGTCGGTAAAAAAACTGGGTGTATTTATGCCAGCTGTTTACGGGTTAATTGTAGCGGCAACCTTTATTTCGTTTATTGGTGTATGGCATCTTAAACGCTGGGGCATGGAGTTATATGCACTTAGTTTTTTTTGTAAGATGTTATTTTTTATTCTGACTAAGTCGTTTGAAATTACTAGTATAGCGGGTATAGTTTTTTCAGTTTGGTTTATAATAACCTATCTGTTCTTTTATAAAAAGATGGACGCTAATTTGTAAGCGGAAATTAATTTTCTTTAACCAATTCTCTTAACCAGTCTATTGCCATTTTTTCATCCGAAAAAATGCGTGCCGAAGAGGATGGTTTGTGAAAATTAATAAAGAAGTTGCCGAGCAGTTTATTAGCTAACGAATTAGTTACAATGGCAACTGCTATTCGTTTTTTAGATTTAGCAAATTCTTCTCGTGCTTCAAAGCTAATACTGCCTGATTTAGTTGCATCAAAAAGTATGGTGTACTCACTTCCACCTGACATTTCAAGGGCTTCTGCAATCATGTCTTTGGCATCTTGTTGCTCTAACTCTATACCATCAATTACAGTTAACCTTATTATTTTTGGTTCAATAAGTTGTAGTGTAAATTTTTTGGAATCGAACATTAATAGAGCTAATAAGTAATTGTTCCGGTAAGGATATGATGCCCGGCACCACCGACTACCGAAATATTGGAAAAGCTAAGTGTGTTATTAGGTGCTGTGCCCGATGTTGCCACATTTACATAACCCGCAGAGGCGGTTGAAGGAGATGTAGCACCCGTATCTGAATAAGTAAGTGTACATTTTCCATAGCTAACTGTACCTGTAGTTATAGGGTAGGTGCCATAAGAGGGTGTAACAGTACCAGAAAAAGTTACTTGTAATTCAGGATTAGAGCCACTTGAGTTATAGGCAATCACACCAAAGTTACTGCCATTAACAAAAGAAGAATGAGAAAGGTTGCTTATTGCCACACCATCAACACTTAAATTACCTATTGATGTAGGTGCCGGAGTTGGTGTTGCAGCTGGAGTGCTTTTTTTGCAGCTAAATGCAATAAATAATCCCAAGCCTATAGTTATGTAAAAAAGTTTCTTCATGAGTTTAACTATAACTAAAGTAACAAAAATAGTTTACCAACCCAATATCCAGGCAAACATAAGTGGTGCTACAATGGTAGCATCGCTTTCTACAATAAATTTAGGTGTGTTTATATCCAATTTACCCCACGTAATTTTTTCGTTTGGCACAGCTCCAGAGTACGAACCATAACTGGTAGTAGAGTCAGATATTTGACAGAAGTACGACCAAAAAGGAACATCATGCCATTCTAAATCCTGATACATCATTGGTACAACGCATATTGGGAAATCGCCTGCAATGCCACCACCAATTTGAAAAAAGCCAACGCCTTTGCCACCACTATTTTTGCGGTACCAATCAGCTAACCAAACCATATACTCAATTCCGTTTTTAACGGTGTTTGCTTTTAATTCGTTTTTAATAACGTAACTCGCAAAAATGTTTCCGGTTGTGCTATCTTCCCAACCCGGACAAACAATAGGAATATTTTTTTCGGCCGCAGCTACAATCCAGCTGTCTTTTGGGTCAATTTCATAATATTGTTTTAAATCTCCGCTTAAAACAACGCGGTATAAAAACTCATGCGGAAAATAACGCTCGCCTGCCGCTTCAGCATCTTTCCATTGTTTTACCAAGTGTTTTTGTAAACGACGAAAAGCTTCTTCTTCCGGAATGCAAGTATCAGTAACACGGTTGTAATGGTTCTCTAATAAATCCCACTCATCTTTTGGGGTAAGGTCGCGGTAGTTTGGTACACGTTTGTAATGTGAGTGAGCCACAAGGTTCATCACATCTTCTTCTAAGTTTGCACCTGTGCAAGATATGATAGCAATTTTATCCTGACGAATCATTTCGGCTAACGATATGCCTAACTCAGCCGTGCTCATGGCACCTGCCAATGTAACCATCATTTTACCACCTTCGGCTAAATGTGTTTCGTAGCCTTTAGCGGCATCCATTAAGGCTGCTGCGTTAAAATGGCGATAGTGATGTTCTATAAATTTTGAAACCGGACCTTTACTCATATCTTTAAAATTTTGGCAAATATATTAGAAATTAATGGATGTGTATTTTAAGTTTTCTACAAATTTAACTAAGCGATAGGATGCAATGCATTAAGCCCAAATCGTCGAACGTAATGGGTTTAGCAGGTTTTCTAACTCCTTTACGGTACAAAGCTGTTTCGGTAGCTTCGCCCATGGCTACTGCTTTGTAATGCTCCTGCCACTTGTTTTTTTCAAAAAAGGCATCCACATTACTTGGCGATGTAAACACAATAATATTGGTTTTTGTATCAATTACTATGCCTTGCTTAAGTGTTTCGTACACCACTAAGTTTATAGTGTTTTTACTAAGTTGTTGTTGCACACTCTGCATGCTTTCTTTTGGTACCGGAAATAAAACCTTTGCACTGCCTACTAAAGATGAGAATTGTTTACCGATCATTTTAGTATCGGTGCTTTGCCCTATAAAATCTGCACGATGCCCATACTGTCTCAACTCTGCCGATGTTTGTTTGCTTATACAACCAAATTTTACTTTACCAATTTTTGGTTTTTGATTAAAGAAATAGCGCACCGCATGTTTGCTGCTAAAAAATATCCACTCGCTAATGGGTAAATAATGCATTTCAACTTCTTTAAACTCAATTAAACTTTTGGCAGTTACATCAAAGCTTAATTTTTTCAGTGCTTTTTCTAAGTAATCTTTTTCTCTGAAGGTTTTGGTAATAAAAACTTTTTGAGGTGTAATGCCATTTATTTTTTCTAAAATCTTTTCGGGTAACTCATACGCAAAACCCGATTCAAAATATAACTGAACAGGTTGTTTATCCCATGCTTCTGCCTTGCTAACCCAAACTTTAAAAATGTACTTATCTTTTTCGTTCATTTCGGTTTCGCAATAAACACCCAAGGGCATTTGGCAACCACCTTCAAATAAATTCAACACACGTCGCTCCAGGTTAATGCGCGTTTGTACATCCTCGTTATTTATTTTCCCAATTAAAATTTCAAGCGATGTATCATCTTCACGTATTTGCCAAGCTAACACACCTTGGGCTGGTGCCGGTACAAATTCTTGTGGACTTAATTTTACTACTTTTAAATCATCACCCAAATCAATTTCTAAACGTTCAACACCGGCTGCTGCCAGCATAATGGCATCGTACTCGCCACTTAAAAGTTTTTTTATGCGTGTAGGTACATTGCCACGCATGTCTTTTATTTCAACGTCTTCTCTAAAAGCAAGCAGTTGTGCTTTTCTGCGCGATGATGAGGTGCCAACAATGGCTTTTTGTTTCAGGTTAAATTTTTCTTTTTCGTCAACCGCTTCTTTGCGAATAATTAATAAATCACTTGGGTCTTCTCTATCAGATACGCCTGCAATCATTAACCCATCCGGACTAATAGTTGGTAAATCTTTATGTGAGTGAACGGCTAAATCTATTTCATTTTTAAGTAAAGCTTCTTCAATTTCTTTGGTAAAAAAACCTTTTCCTTCCAGTTTATCAAAACTGGTATTCCACTCTTGTGAGCGGTCTCCCTCGGTAGAAATTATTTTTATTTCAACTTCACACCCTTGTTTTTCAAGTAGCTGCTTTGTATAATTAGCTTGCCAAAGTGCTAAATCGCTGCCACGGGTTCCTATTTTAACTTTTTTCATAGTGCTGCAAAAATAGGGTATTTTTTCTGCCTAAAGCTGCGAGTTTAAGGTGAAAAAACGGGCAATTTGTAAATCGAAAAAAAAATACCGGTAAAACGGTTAAGTAAGCAAAAAATGGCTACATTTATTGTAACCTTTTTGATATTTGTGCGTAGGAGTATTTAAACCTCAAAATTTTTGCCTATGAGACAGTTAAAAATTACCAAACAAGTTACAAACAGAGAAACTGCTTCGCTTGATAAATATTTGCAGGAAATTGGTAGAGTTGATCTTATAACGGCTGAGGAAGAAGTTGAACTGGCACGAAAAATTAAGCAAGGCGATGAAACAGCTTTAGACCGATTGGTGAAAGCTAATTTACGTTTTGTGGTATCTGTATCAAAACAGTACCAAAATCAAGGGCTTAGTTTACCCGATTTAATTAACGAAGGAAATTTAGGTTTAATTAAAGCCGCACAACGTTTTGATGAAACGCGTGGTTTTAAATTTATATCGTATGCCGTATGGTGGATTCGTCAGAGCATTTTACAGGCTTTGGCTGAACAAAGTCGTATTGTAAGGCTTCCGCTAAACAAAATTGGCTCTATTAACAAAATTAATAAAGCCTATGCCAAGCTCGAACAGCAATTAGAGCGTGAACCAACACCCGATGAAATTGCCGTTACCATGGATTTAATGCCCAGCGATGTTTTTGAAACCCTTAAAAATAGTGGCAGGCACGTATCAATGGATGCACCCCTAAGCCTAAATGACGAAGGTGGAAGCATGTATGATGTAATGGAAGAGAAAGACTCGTTGAGTCCTGATAAAGCATTATTAGTAGATTCTTTACGCCAAGAGATAGAACGCTCCTTAAACACCCTTACAGCACGTGAGGCAGATGTGGTGCGTTTGTATTTTGGCTTAAACGGAAACCAATCATTAACCCTAGAAGAAATTGGTGCTCGCTTTGATTTAACACGCGAGCGTGTTCGCCAAATAAAAGAAAAAGCGGTGCGTCGTTTAAAACATACATCGCGTAGCAAACTGCTTAAAACATATTTGTAGTAAAATTTTATGGATAATAAAAAAGCCTATACATTGTATAGGCTTTTTTTGTTGTAAATTTTTTTAAGAAATAATTACTTCAATAAATCTAAAGCTTCTTGTATAGATATTACTTCGCCTTTAAAAGTTCCTATTACAAATGCACCTGTAATTCCTTTTTCAACTAAGGTGTTTTTGTATTTAAGGGCTTCGTTATAGTCTTTAAACTCTCCGGCTGTAATGCGCATCAATCCACTTGCGGTAGGCTCTTTATCTACATCTTTCAGTTCTTTTAACTGCTCATCTAACGATGTATCGTCCATTTTTTTCAATGCCCCTAATTGTATTTTAAAATTAACCAACGATTTATCTACCGCACTTACGTTGTTTGCACTTTCGTTCAAATTCTCTTTATAATTTTTATCTTCAAAAGTAGCTCCTACTTTATTTAAAGGTACACGTTTACCTTTTTCGTAAGCTGTAATAAAGGCATCTTCATATCCTTCATATACAAGTTCAGCTTTGTAGGCGGCTGCATCAGTAAGTGTTTTGTATGAACCCGATGCATATTTATAAAGCCCATCCTCTGTTTTCAATTCAATTACCTTACCTGCATGTTTAAACATAGTTGGCGATAATTTATTATGGTAAGCCCCTAACTGCACGCGGTAAATAATGCCTTTATTGGCTTCTGCTGTACTTTCAGTAATAGGGTTGTTTTGCAGTTCACCTTTTTTGTTTGCTTCAGCAATTTCTTTTTCTAATTCAGCATCGCTTAGCGAAGTATATACTTCTCCTTTAAACAAGCCAACCCTCGAAGATTTCAAACCTTCTCCAACATACTCATCACGTCTTTTAACTGCGTTTCGTACATCTTGGTAGCTACCTGCTGCATATACTACAGTTGTATCATTGTAATTAAAAGAACGTATATCACCAATGCTTAATAAATAAGCCATTTCATCTGCCGGGATGCCACCTTTATAACGAACTAACTCAACTGTAAAGTCTTTTGGGCGTGTTTTAGAATTTATGACAGGAGTTTTTCCATTCACAACAGGTCCGCCTAAATCAACTACCTGAGAAAACTGCCCTGTTGAATCATAGTATCTATTATACCAGTTTTGATAATCTTCAGTGGTTATGGCAATTCCTTTATCGTTGGCAAAAACTCCGGTGTCCATTTTGGTTGGTAGTTCTTCATCACGATAATCAGGTGTAAGGTCTTTGTCGCTATCAACAGGGCAACCATGTTCATCTACCTTTGCACCTGCCGGAGTTCCATGACATAAATCATCCATGTCTTTAACACCATCGCCATCTTCATCACCATTATCAATAGCCAAAAAGTCAATGCCATCATAATGGTTATGTGGTAGTGTATCCATTCCATCTTTTTTCCTGGTAACTAAATCATAATGTACCGATGCGGCAAACATTAAAAATTTATCGTTTTTAGTACTTCCTACTCCATCTATATGGTTGGTAAAAGTAAAGTGCATAGTAGCACCCATTTTAAATTTAATATGTTCACCCGCATTCATGGTAAAACCTGCACCAACAGGTAAAGCCCACGAGCTTTCTCGATATTTACCATATCCGTTTTGGTTTAGCTCGCGTATATCCGTATCGTACGTATAATCGCGTACTAAGGTTGTGGCGTTTTGAGAACCTACCGAACCTTGTGCCATATTTTTTATAGTACCATCGTTCCAATAATAATATTTATTGCCGTGCTTGTCGTACAAATCTGTTTTAGACAGAAATTCAAAACCTTCAAAACCTGTTAAAATATAAGGACGAATGCTGTTTTGTTTTTTTATGAAGTTAGAAAAATCGTACATTAATTGCAGACCACCTAAGCGTATTTGTGATTCAAAATTTTGATTAAGAGCGGGAGTAGCGGAACGTTCGTTAGCACCCAACTTACCAAACATGGTATAAAAATTAAGATACAAATATTTAGTAATTGGTTGCGATAAGTTTAACTCATAGCCTAAACGTGCCTGAGTCATAGACTGAAATTGCTGCCCTTTTGGATAAATGTTACCGAAGTAAGAAAGTGTGCCTACACCAAGCCCAATGGTTGGTTTAAATATATCTCCTAAATAAGGTGGGTTGTTAGTGGTATCCGAATCTGATTTTTTATTTTTATCAGTACTATTTTGCGCAACGCTATTTAAAGCGAAAACAACCGTAAATAGTATAAAAAGAAAAATATTTTTGATACGAATTAACATTTAAAGCGTGGTTTTTCAAAAGTACTAAAATCACTAATAATCCAGTAATTTACTTGTACCATTTTTGGTTACTAACCATTAGTGCTTCTTGCACTGTGATACGTTTACCGGAGTTGTATGCGGTAACAAAAGCATCTGATACGCCTTTGTTTTTAATAGTTTCGCGGTTATCGCGCGCAGTTTTATACTCATCAAACTTACCTAAAACACATTTTGTAAACCCATCTTGCATTTCAGTTTTTATGTTTTCGCTTAATGCATATTTTCTTCCTAAGGCACTTGCGCTTACCCCGTTTTTAAATGCACCAATTTGTATAGAATAATGTATGTTTCCATTTTTAGGCGCTGAAGCTGTTGTAGTAGTGGCAGGGGTTGAGTTTTCTGTAGTGGTGGTAGCAGGTTCTTTAGCAGGTTCGGTTGCCACGGCTGTGTTATTATCTGTAGTAGCAGGTGTAGTAACTACAGGTTCTGATGTAGTTTGTGTGCCTGGTGTTGCCTGACCATTAGCAATTACTTCTTGTCTGTCTAAAGCTATTTTTTTCGTTTGGTCGCCTTCTATATACGAAAATTTACTTCCTTCAATATAGGATGGGTTTTGAATGCTTGCGCCTGCATCTGGTACAAGTTTATACGAAATATTCACCTCTTCGGTTGCCGGTATCGAAGTCCAAATAAATTTAGCTTCTCCATTTTCAAAAGCAAAAGAGGAACCTGAAACACTTATTTGTTCCGCTCTATAACCTGCCGGAATTTTTTCGGATAGTTTAGCAAACCCTTTAATAGCCCCTTTTTTAATATTTACGTTAACTTCAAAACTAGTAGCATCTATAGCGGCTATTTTTCTGCTAACTAAAACAGCAGCATCCGGCTCATTAGGTTTTGAAAATGCTTGAGATGCAGATGCATCTGTTGTGGTGTTTGTTGCTCCGGTAGCAACTGGCTCAGTAGTAGCAACGGGTTCTGCGGCAGGCTGGTTTGAAACATCAGTTGCCGGTTGATTAGCAACATCTGATGCAGGTTGGTTAGCAATATCGGTAGCGGGTTGAGTTGTTGCATCGGTAGCAGGTTGACTTGCAACATCTGATGAAGAAGCTCCACCTAAATTAACCGGTATCTCTGGAAATTCAGCTTCTTGTTTTACATTATTATCTATGTACGAAAATTTACCCTTAATAGGGGTGTTTCCTGTGGCAGATGCCGGTACAGAAATATTAATTTTAACCACTAATTCTGCGTCAGATGGAACAGATGTCCAAATAATTTTTACGATTCTGCCCGATGCTGAAAAACTTCCGCCTTTACTATCAACTTCGGTAGCTACAAATGCGGGAGGAATTTCTAATTGTAATTTAGCAAAACCTGTTACTTGGGCTTTGGTTACGGTAACTTCTATTACAAAGTCTTTTCCTGCTTGTATATTATCGGGTATTTTAGCAGCAACACTTACAGGGTCTCCAAAAATTAGTTGATAAATTGCTATTGCTAAGGCGTTAATAAATACGATAATATATTTCATATAAGACTATGGTTTTTATTGTTCAAAGAAGTAATCAATCAGTTTATTAATTTTTTCTACGGTAAAATCACCGCTTCCTTCAAAGAATGAGTCTATGGTTTTGGTTATTTCATCTGCAGAAATATATCCATCTTTATTAATGTCAGCTGATCTTAACTCAACCGGAATTTTACTTGCATTAAACTTGCCTTGGTTAGCTTTTTTAGCAGCTTCTTCAACCTTTTTAAGATACTCGACACCTGGTTTTACGTTAAATTCTTTGCTACGCTCAGGTGCTTCGTTTTCCCAATCTTTTTGATGTTGAGCCATTGCTTTTTCATCAAGTGTTACACCAAAACCATCTACTTTATTACCTTTAGCTGTGTTAGGTTCATGGTCTAAATAATCAGGTACGCCATCGCCATCAGCATCAAGCGGACAACCTTTTTCATCTACTTTTACACCTTTTGGTGTTCCATGGCACATATCTTTATCATCAGGTACGCCATCACCATCGGCATCTAAATGGTCTATCGAAGAAAAATCTACCCCTTTGTATGGGTCATTGCCGCTACTCTCGGTTGTTTTACCAAACTCGTAACGTAAACCTATGTTAGCAGTAATAAATCCGGCATTAGCGCCTTTGCCTGATCCATCAATCATGTTAGATAAACACATGGTGTAGCCTGCACCAATCATGCTACTCATGTGTTTTCCGAAGTTAAAATCTAAACCAAGCATAAACGGAATAACCAAAGAACCACCTGATGTTATTTTGGTTTCGTAAGTATAATCTCTTTTGGTTGGTACTAAACTGGGGGTTGGAACAGAAGAAGTACCTGTTGAAACAGTATGAATTGCCATAATAGAACCGTCTGTTTGATATAAGTACGCTGCCCCAGTATTGTCTTTTAAATCGCTATATGTGTTAAACATCATATAACCTACACCTGCTTTAATAAACGGAGAAACAGCAGGGTCGGCTTTCATTATACCATCAAAATTAGCTACAAGCATTAACTGCCCCTGCATGACTTGTGCTTGCATGTTGCCGTAATACTGGGTGGTAGTTCCTGCTGATGTGGCAGTTACTCCTGATATATTGGTTTGATTATCTGTGCCGGCCAATTTGCCGTACGATCCAACAAATTCAACCCCTAAAACTTTACCAAAACGTTGTTCAACCGATAAAAAATAACCTAAACGAGTGTCTAACAAAGGGCTGACATTAGTGTGACTGCCTATATAACCCACGTATTTTTGACCGGTAACCCCTAACATAATAGATGGTAAGTGTTTAACTTTCTCCTTCTCTTTGCTTTGAGCCATAGCCGTAAATGTTGCCGACAGCAAAAACAAAACAGCTAATAACTTGTTGATAGTAACCTTTCTATCCATATAAATCGTTTTAAACTACGCTAAAATTAACTGTTATTTACGACACTAACAAATTTAGTGTTAAGGAAAGACGCTTTCGTCTACAGAATTTGTTTTTTTAAACAAGCAAATGTTGATAGCTGAAAATTTTAACTAATTGCGCTTACAAAACGGTTTAACCCTCCCATATCTTTAAGTAACTGCACATTTTTAAAATTGCTATCCACCAATAATTGATAAACAGCTTCGGTGTAATCGGTATGGCATTCAAAATAGAGCATGCCGTTATCAGCTAAAATAGTTTTTGCCAGTAAGGCAATTTTACGGTAAAATAAAATGGGGTCGGTATCATCAACAAACAGAGCTAAATGAGGTTCGTAGTTTTTTACTGTGTTATGCAAGCCTTCTTTTTCTGATTGCAACACATAAGGCGGATTACTGATTATTACATCAATTTTTTGATTTTTTGATTGATTTAGAATGATATCTGCAACATTTTCAGCTAAAACATCGGCTTTAAACAAATTTACATCAACCTTATTTTGAGTGGCATTGTATTCGGCAACTTCAAGTGCATCATCGCTAACATCTAAACCATACACGTTTGCCGTAGGTGTGTTTTTTTTAATGGAAATTGGAATGCAACCGCTACCTGTACCAATATCGAGTATGTTAAGTGAAGGTTGAGCTTTGAATTTTTTAATTACCATATCCACCAACTCTTCCGTTTCAGGACGAGGAATGAGTACATTTTTATTTACTTTAAATTTCAGGTGGTAAAATTCGGCTTCATCTAAAACATATTGTATGGGTGTGTGTGCTTTTAATTGACAGCACATTTGTTCCAGCAAAATTAAATCGGACTGGTTTACGCGGATAGTTGAATTTGAAATTAGTCGAGCTGAACTTAGTTTTAATTGCTTCTCAAAAATCCAGCTCGTAATATTTTGCAATTCGCTTTCGGTATAAATGTCGGCCAATTCTTTTTTATAGAATTTTATAACATCGCTCAATAAATTTGAATGAATTTCCATACTACTCTTTATCCTTCAGTAGTTTTTCGAGTACATATAATTCATCGCGTAGGCGAGCCGCCTCAATAAAATCTAATTCTTTTGAGGCTCGTAGCATAGCCGATTTTAAAAGTCCGATTTGTTTTTTTAATTCACCTTCACTCATATACTGTACCACAGGGTCGGCAGCTAAACTGGTATCAAAGTTTTCGGTGTAAGCTTTTACTAATCTACCATCAACTGTAACTTCGGTAGGCGAAAAAGCATCTTTCTTTTTTCTGCCTGCCTGGGTAGGGGTAATGTGGTGTTTAAAATTATATTCAATTTGTTTTGTACGGCGGCGTTGTGTTTCATCTATGGTAAATTGCATGCTATCGGTAACTCTATCGGCATACATGATTACACGTCCGTTTACGTTACGTGCAGCACGCCCTGTAGTTTGTATAAGCGATGTTACATTGCGTAAAAAACCTTCTTTATCGGCATCTAATATCGCAACTAACGATACTTCGGGCAAGTCCAATCCTTCGCGCAAAAGGTTTATCCCAATAAGCACATCAATTATGCCTTCGCGTAACTGACGTAAAATTTCAACACGCTCTAAGGTGTCAATGTCAGAGTGGATATAACGGCAACGTATATTCAACTTAGCCATGTATTTAGCCAACTCTTCCGACATGCGTTTGGTAAGTGTTGTAACCAGCACACGCTCATCGCGTTCAATGGTTTTATGTATTTCTTCTAATAAATCATCAACCTGATTCAAACAAGGACGAACATCTATCTGTGGGTCTATAATGCCCGTAGGGCGAATTAATTGTTCTACAATAACACCTTCGGCTTTTTTTAATTCGTACTCGGCAGGGGTGGCGCTTACATAAATAGTTTGCCCTAATAAACTTTCAAACTCTTCAAACTTTAACGGACGATTATCTATAGCTGCCGGTAAACGAAAACCATATTCAACCAAATTTACCTTACGCGAATAATCGCCACCATACATGGCATGTATTTGTGGCATGGTAACGTGACTTTCATCTATTACAAATAAAAAATCTTTCGGAAAATAATCTAACAAACAAAAGGGTCGCATGCCCGGCAAACGACCATCAATGTAACGCGAATAATTTTCTATGCCACTGCAATAACCCAACTCACGCATCATTTCTAAATCATGTTCTACTCGTTCTTTCAAACGCTTGGCTTCTAAAACTCTTCCATTATCAGCAAAATACTGAACCTGTGCCATCATATCATCCTGTATTTGGCGCATGGCTTTTTGCAAGGTTTCGGGTGCAGTTACATACATGTTAGCCGGGTAAACAATGTACTCTTTAAAGGCTTCTATTTTTTTACCCGAACCTGTATCAAATGTATGTATGCTTTCAAGCTCATCGCCGAAAAAAGAAACGCGTAACGAAAAATCGGCGTAGGAAAGATTGATGTCAACCGTATCGCCCACTACACGAAAACTACCGCGCGAAAACTCCTCGGTAGTACGTGAGTATAAAGCTTGTACTAATTGATGCAAAAATTTATTACGACTAATGCGTTGACCTACTTTAATGTCAACCAAACTCTTTTTAAACTCCTGCGGATTGCCTATACCATATATACACGATACCGATGAAACTACAATAACATCTCTTCTGCCTGATAGTAAGGATGAGGTAGCACTTAACCGCAGCTTTTCAATTTCATCGTTAATGGCTAAATCTTTTTCAATAAAAGTACCTGTGGTTGGCAAATAAGCTTCGGGTTGATAGTAGTCGTAATAAGATACAAAATACTCAACCGCGTTTTCAGGAAAAAATTGTTTTAACTCAGCATACAATTGTGCCGCCAAGGTTTTATTATGACTAAGTACCAGGGTAGGGCGGTTAACCTGATTAATAACGTTAGCTACTGTAAATGTTTTACCCGAACCTGTAACGCCAAGAAGCACTTGGTCTTTTACGTTGCTTTTTAAACCCGCCACAAGTTCTTTAATGGCTTGTGGTTGGTCTCCGGTTGGTTGATATTCTGATGTTAGTTTAAAATCCACGGCGTAAAGTTAGTGAAATTAGCTACTATAAAAACGTACTTTAAAAACCCACCGCCGCCCAATTTGTATTTAAAACTTTGTGTACAGATACTAAAGGTTACCTCATACTAATTAAAAATTTAAAAAATTAGAGTTTGAAAATCTTCCTAAACCAAACCGGCACGGGCAGTGCTTTGGTTTGGTTTTCTCTCCTTTTTTTTACTTTTCTTTCTTTTTCTTTAGTTTACTCTTCTTTCCTTTGTGTACTTTACTTGGGAGGAAACCCCGAGTAAACTTAATTTTAACGGAAAATCGCATATACAGGGCTTTTTGCCGCGTTGCAACAATTTATCCAGGTTTATGCGCTAATTCAGGGTTTACACTGCCCACCGCAAATGTCGAATATAAGCCCGCCGTTTTTTATTAAATTAAGCTCAATGTGTTTTATACTCTGTAAAATTATAGCCTAAACTTTTTAGGTGCTGTACTTTGCGGCAAGTTTTTTAGCCATTATTAAAAAGAAGTATCTTTGATAGGCAATTTTTATGAAAATTTTATTTATTGGCGATAGTATAACCAAAGGACTTTTAGTGACGGTTTAGTAACAGCATTAAACAAATAATTAAATAACAGCAACATTAAAACTATAATTGAAATAACAGGTACAATAATTGTTGAGAAAAACATTGATGCCGTATTTGCTTATATAGCAGATTTGAGGCTTGATAAACAATGGCGAAAAGAGATAAATGAAACAACCATTATACAAGAGGGCAATCAGCAAAACAGTATTGTAGCAGAGGATTCATATCTGTCTAAACGTGTTGCTAATTATAAAGCCACTTTAAAGTGCATAGAGTATAATAACAACGCAAGCATTGTTTACCAGTCGTTATCTGAAAATGAGTTTTGGCTAAAAAACAGCCGGTATGTTGAAAAAGCACCAAACAACACAACCAAAATAACGTACAAGGTTGAATTTGATGTTGCCATAGTTAAACACGGACTTGGCTTTATGTTGCCTGTTTTTATTGTAAAATACTACACACAAATAACGATGAATAAATATTTAAATAAATTAAAACATATTTTAGAAAGCACTGGTAGCAACCTATGAAAGAATTAATGGAAAATAAAAAACCGAACTTTTCTTAAGAAAAATTCGGTTCTCTGTATCCACAAAGGTTACAATACCAAACTAATTAAATAGGTTTTTAGCTAATAAGTTTTTTATAAAAACGTGTACTAATACTAATTACTCTCAATAGGGTTTAAATAATAGCAAAAATCAATTGTACCAACCAAAGAAACAGATTCAAGGTCGTTCTTTAAATCACACATTTGCTCTACCCAATCTTTCATCCAAAAAATATTGGTGTTTATTGCCGGTGTAATTTTATAAGCGGTTATTGTATCAAGAAGTGTTTTCATAATTTTAAGTTTATTATATAATTTAGTTAAGCAATAATAGGTGCGTTGGCGTGTTTTTTTGTTTCATTAAGACTAGGCTCTTTGCTATTTTTGTTTTCTCCATGTAAAGGTGTTTGATACATTTCTAACATATCAGCCCAAAACTTTTGGTTTTGTTTGATAACCAAATTAAATTGACTACGTATTTCTTCCGTAGCTTTTTTATTAGCTTCTATAGATGAATTAACTTTACTGCTGCAAGCCTCACTTAACGAATTAAAAATACTTTTAGATGCGTTTAACCTGTTTTCAACCGTTTCCATATATTTTTTGCTTATCTCGTTCCAATCAATATCGTTGCCTTTTGTTTGGCTGTTAAAAGCTAAAAGTAAATTATGGTTGTAGCCCATCATTTGTTTATACATTTTATCGAAAGAGTTAAGAAAAGGATTTGAAGAACTAACGCCCATTCCGTTAAATGGATTTGAGAATGCTTTAGATAAATCTCCGTTAAACAAATTACCACCAAAATCTTGCCCTACATTCCAACCTTTGCTATTAGCCATTATTGGGTTAAGGAAATTATTATAAAAGCCAGTCATAAGGTGCAACTGTTTATTATACATATCCATCACATTCGTATTTGCATTGCTAAACCCTTTTTCAAATGCCTTTGTGCTTTCGTTTAGTTTTTCGGTTACATTATGCGGAAATTTTTCTTTTAACTCTTTTGCTTGTCCATTTAATTTTTCATCCATGTTAAAAGCTTGTCCATCTTTACTTGATTTTGTAGTGTTCATGATTTCTTTTTTTTTAATGATTAATAAATAATTTCGTTACAAAGGTGCCGCTGTTTAATGTTTAATGTGTTGTATAATTGAAGGAAAGGCTTACACATTTCACGTGTGTTAAATTAGATGGCTAAATAACTATCATCAATTTCTACCGAAGTGCCTGACATGGATGAACTATCATCACTGGCAAGAAAAATAAACCCATTTGCAATTTCTTCGGTTTTATCAAGCGTTTTATGGGGTATAAAACCTTAATGTGTGAATGATGTAAATTATTAGCAAAGTTTTATAACACTATCAGAATATTTGTATTGCAGTTTTGTTGCGTGGAAATAAATTCACATTTAATAAAATAAGTAATGAAATATTTAACTGAATTAAAAGGAAACTGGAACGATATTAAAGAGAAACTGGAACAAAAATTTGCAATGCTTACCGATAATGATTTATGGTTTGTAGAAGGCGAGCAAGATGAAATGTTAGGTCGCATTCAACTAAAACTTGGCAAAACGCACGAAGAGATGAACGAACTAATTTTTGAATTATAAATACAAGGGTCACTAATTAAACAATATAATGCCACAATTGCAGTTTAATAAAGGAATTATTGGTTTAGCTGATAACCTTACAGGTATAATAACAGAAAAGCCTTATTACTTAAAGATTAAAATAATAAATCTTGTTTTTACTGATGGGTTTACTAATGCAGCAAAAATTGTTATTGATATAGCTGATAAAGATAAATTACTTGTTGCAAACTATATGGGAGGTGAGCAATTTCCGGGTTTTAGAACAATTGTAATCAATAAAGAATACGAATTTATTACTTCTGAATTTATACTTAAAATAGATGAAAACGAAGCAAGTAAATTTAATTTCAACCTTAATTACGAAAACATAAATGTGTAATTTAATTTTTGAAGCAACTATTTCATAACAACCAATTCTTTTTGCAACTCTTTGCAGGCTTGTTTACAAACTGCTTCAATTTTCGAAATCGATTCACTTAGCATAGCAATAGTTTCTTTTTTTATTTCGCTTTTCGAAAAATTATCACGAAGAATAATGGCTTCTTCTTGTATTTTTTTAGCTATGTTTTCAAACTCCTTATCTATGCCCATAGTTGAAAAAGATGGTATAATAGAGTGAGCAGCTATTCTTAACGATTCCCAATTTTTAGTACTGATTGCTTGTTGCATCGAACTGATTAATTGAGGCGTTTCGTCTATATATACGCCTATTATTTCTGCAATTAGCGAAGCATTGTTTTTAGTAACACGTTTTAGGTAATCTAAATTAATGCAGGTTTCTTTTTTATGATCGGTTTCTTTTTCTTTTCCCTTAGTAATAGCTGCGTCTTCATACATCGACCTTTTTAAATAACGAATAATTTTATTGTATAATATTTTTTCGTCGACTGGCTTAGATATATAATCATTCATTCCAATAGCCTTGCATTTTTCTACATCAACCGTAGTTACATCTGCTGTAAGGGCTATAATGGGGGTTTGTAATTTCATTTTATTACGTATATACTCTGTAGTTTCAAAGCCATCCATTTCAGGCATTTGCAAATCCATTAAAATAATATCGTACTTGGTTTTTTTAAGTTTCTCAATGGCAATTTTACCATTGCCGGCTATGTCCATGTCAAAGCCAAACTCTTCTAACAGGGTTTTCATTAAAAGTTGGTTTAGCGGAATGTCCTCTACTACCAAAACGTGTATATTGTTTAGCACGGTTTTTAAACTTTCGGTTACTTCCGCTTCATCCAATATTTTTTCGTTTGTTTTTTTAAAGGGTAAAATAAAACTAAAAACAGAACCTTTGCCTTCTTTACTTTTTACGGTTATACTGCCACCCTGAGGTTCTACTAATTGTTTAACAATGGCAAGTCCTAAACCTGTTCCTCCATATATTCTGGATGTTTGACTGGTTGCTTGTTGAAAATCGTCAAAAATATTTGCCAAGCTGCTTTCAGGTATACCAATTCCGGTATCTGTTATCGTAAATTCTATAGTTACTTTATCTGCATTTTCTTTTAGTTTGTTTACACGTACGGTTATTTTTCCTTTGCTTGTAAACTTTACGGCATTACTTACCAGGTTTAAAATAATTTGATGTAAGCGCACAGGGTCGCCTATTACCACATCGGGAATAGTGTTGTCGTATTCTTTAATTAATTCTAAATTCTTTTCCTGTATTTTGGTTTCAAATAAATGAAGCATAGCAGAAATGGAAGTAGATAATTTAAAAGGAGCTTGCTCAAAAGTCATTTTGCCTGAATCTACTTTTGCCAAATCGAGTATATCATTAATTAAAACAATTAATGCATCACCCGAAACTTTAATAGCATTAATGTATTCTTTTTGTTTTTCGCTCAACTCTGTTTTTAAAACCACCTTGGTAAACCCAACAATGGCATTCATAGGTGTTCTTATTTCATGGCTCATGTTTGATAAAAATTGCTGTTTTGAATTAACAGCTCCTTCGGCTATTTCTTTTTCTCTTGTAAGAAGTCCTTTTTCTTTTTGATGATAACGTGTGCGAACAGTAATATCTTCAATGGCTAAGAGAATTAATTGCTCGGAATGTGTTTTTTGAATGATGAGATGGGCATTGAGTAACATTATTTTTTCGCCTATGCCCGGAAAGGTGTGTGTAACTTCAAAATTTTGAAAACTATTGTTTTTAGAAATAATATCGTGTAACAGTTCGCGAAGTTTTGGGATATTCCATTGACTATTACCTAATTCAAACAAAAATTTCCCTTCGGTTTCTTCTTTTTTAACTAAGAATTTTTTGTAGAACGATTTGTTGGCCGATTTTACATATAAGTCTTTATTAAGCACCAACATGGGTTCATGTATAGTTGCTATAATGGCTTCTGAGTAATCGTACGATTCTGTTAGCAGATCGTTACGTGTTTGTAATTCATGATTGGTAGAAAGGAGCTCTTCGTTACTGGCTTGAATTTCTTCTTTAGATGTTTCCAGCTCTTCATTGAGTGTTTGAAACTCTTCGTTGGTTGAAACAATTTCTTCGTTAGCCGCTTGTAACTCCTCGTACGTTGTTTCCTGTGTTTCAATAATAGAATTCATTTCTGTACGGGTGTTGTTTAATTCCTCCGTCAGTTTTTTTATTCTTCTGTCTTTTTGGGTAGAATTGTTTTGGCCTCCTTTGCCATGTTCAACAAATTTTTCTACCTGTTCTTGTAACGTAAAAACAATTAAAAATAATTGTTCATCCCAATCTATTTTAAGCGGACTAACATCTAACGACATCATCCTAAAAACAGATTCAATTTCAATTTCTATACCTGATTTATATACGGTTTGTTTTGTTTTAATAGCTTTATTAAGTGCATTACGAAGTTCGAAAGCAAATTCGGGCCTTGCCATTTTTAATATATTAAGACTGGCTTTGCCTGCAGAATGTGTGAGGTATAAAGAAGCCTTGCCTCTAAACTGCAGAATTTCCATGTCCTTATTTACTACCGCACATGCAGGCATATAATGGGCAAGTAGCGCAGAGTCTATAGCGTTTTCTACCCCTGCCGGGTTGGGGTTTATGTTTTTTGCCGGGAAACCTATTTTTTTATTGTTTACAGTTGTGCGAGAAAAGTGCGGTATTATTTCCAGTATTTTTGGTGTGCCTGTATTTTTTTTGCGCGAGTAAATTTTAAATTTATTATTTATTCGACTAAAAAGTTGTGAAGATGTTCCTATAGATTCTGCCTTGCCTAACATTAAATGTCCTTTTTCGTTTAGGGCAAAATGCATGGTGGCAAATATTTTTTTCTGCGCAGTGGTATCAAAGTAAATAAGCATGTTACAGCAGCTAATAAAATCCATGCGCGAAAAAGGAGGGTCGCGCAAAATATTATGAGGCGCAAACACACACATTTCGCGTATTTCTTTTACAACACGATAATTATCGCCTGTTTTAGTAAAAAAACGATCTGTATATTTTTTAGATACAGATTTCATGTTGCTTAGCGTGTACTCGCCAACGCGTGCATCTTGTATGGCTTGTTCGCTAAGGTCGGTAGCAAAAATTTGTACCGGTATTTTTTTGCTTTTTTTGTCTTGCAATTCGGTAAGTAACATGGCAATTGTATAAGCCTCTTCGCCCGACGAACAGGCAGGCACCCACACGCGCAATGTTTCTCCAGGTAATTTGCTTTTAAGCAGTTTGGGTAAAAAAGTAGTTTTTAAATACGCAAATGCTTCGGTATCTCTAAAAAAACTGGTTACGTTAATTAGTAAACTGCTGTACAATAAATCTACCTCGCTTGGTTTTTTACTTAAAAGTTTGGCGTACTCTTTTATTGTTTTTGTGCCGCACTGTAACATTTTATGGGTTAAACGTCTTTTAATGGTGGGCATTTTATAATGACTAAAATCTACTCCTGTTTCTTTGTGCAATAATTCAAAAATTGTTTTCAAATCAGGGTTGTTATCTTCAACAACAGTATCTTTTT
>Ga0206809_1072_pt1 | contig 20415 bp, 19 predicted proteins | sample Alteio_BWOrgCont_55_FD_152903 | JGI IMG/M metagenome (GOLD analysis project Ga0206809, IMG submission 152903) | Enriched cells from forest soil in Barre Woods Harvard Forest LTER site, Petersham, Massachusetts, United States -... | ecosystem: Environmental > Terrestrial > Soil > Temperate forest >... | reverse complement strand
GCTTGATCCATTCTTGGATAAGTTGATTGAGGGACAATCCAATATTTTCCAGTTTGTTTCATCTGAGGAGCCATAATCAACCCCATCGCTAGAATACCAACTTGCGCCGCTCCACTCTGAACAAATTGAGCCGCCTGTCCGATATTTTCTGCAAAAACCAATTTATTCTTCACAGCTTCATAAAGGTCCGGGACACCGGCGACACGAGCGGACTTTAAAGCTGCAATGGCGGCCTTACCATAAGGAGCGTGCGCTGGGTTGGCAATTGCAATTTTTCGAACAGCAGAATCTAAGAGTATCGCCATTCCTTTACTCATATCGATAGTTGAGGTATTTGGCATCCACAGTCCGATCCGTCCCACCGCATAAAAAAATTCATCTTTTGAAAGAGCTAGCCCTTCTTCAACCAGCTTTTTAGAATAACTAGAATCGGCTGATAGAAAGAGATCAAACGGAGCCTTCTGCATAAACTGAGCAGCTAAATTCCCGGAAGAGCCGTACGTGACGGAAAGCTCTGCGCTTTTGAAATGACTGATAATCTCATTCAAGGCAAATTGAAGGTCGGACGCCGCAGCTATTTTCAAGACTTTTCTCTCAGTGCCGGGTTCATGAGCTTTAGATTCATTCCGGATGCCAAAACTACTCAAGAGAGTAAAAGAAAGGAAAACAAGCGCCGGACCTAAAGAGCCAGGTCTCCCTCTCCTCAATGTCCGCACAGCGCATGTCCTTCCAACCACTGAGTCTCTCCATCTTCGTAGTGCTCCTTCTTCCAAATGGGTGCCCGATGCTTCACATTCTCAATAATATATCGAGAAACTTGATAAGCTTCATCTCGATGTGGGCTCGAGCTTGCGATCGCAATACTGATTTCTCCGACTTCGAGGCGACCCACTCGATGCACCAAAAGCAAATCCAAATCAGCCCCCCATTTGGCCCTCGCTTCGTCACAAATGGATCGAAAAACCTGCTCTACCATGGGAATATAAGCGTCATAACTGACAGCAATTACTTTCTTGCCTAAATTCGATTTTCTCACAACCCCTGTAAACAGAATTTTAGCCCCATGCTCAGAGCAACCGACGGAAGACCATAATGTGTCGAGCGTACTCAACGCAACTGATGTTTCTACGACTTTAATATAAGTTCTATTCATAGAATTATCTTCCCGTTTCAACCGCCGCATACAGGAGGCAGTATCGCCAATTCCATTCCAGACTGAATCGAGTGGTCTTGAGAGAGAACCCTAGATTCTCCCTGAAATTCCGAGGCCAACACAGACCTAGACAGAAGCAACTCGACATCATTCGAGCTTTGAACTCCGGGCATCTGTAGCTCAGGATTCAACTCCAAAATTCGCTTTCCAATTTCAGCCTTGAGGTCCGAAACTGTTGCCATGCTTGATATTTCAAGATCTAAGAACCTATCTTTAACAAGATCTCTGAAAACTCCAAAAACTCGTATTCGTAAACCCATTGAATTCGTCATACTGGGATCCTTTCCATCGAATCAAGTGGATAAACATCCACACACGCCCCGAATCCCGCACCCCCAGCGGCCACGTCAATATCCGGAAACATGGCCCACGCGTTAGCTTCCAATAAAGGGCTAATCATAAAAGATGCCTGCCCGGGCAGCACAGTCACAGAATTGCCCTCTTTGCCCATCTTGCCAGGCTCACCCATCTTCAAAGTCGCCTTATAAAAACAAGTCAAATTGGGTGGGCAATTCACGTCTTCCGTCAATTTTGCTTGCAACGGAATTTCCTGCGCTCTCCCCATCCACTCCCGAAGATAGGGCTCGACTAAAAATCTCAGACCGACAACCGTCGATACTGGATTTCCCGGCAGACCAAAAACCGTTGCTCCTCCCGACAGGCCGGCTGGCAGTGTGGCCAAAAGATTCGGCTTACCCGGGCGCATTCGTATTTTATGAAAATGAATATCCGCCCCCATTTCAATCAGTGCCTCTTTGATGAAATCATGTTTCCCCATAGAAACACCACCGGTCGTAATCACGATATCAGGACATTCCAAAAGTAATTTATTCATCAGATTGATAAAATCATGAGGGTCGTCGCCAACAGAACCCATAAATGAAATCTGTGCACCTAATTTTTCAAGCATAGCTTTGAGAAATGGTGCGGTAGAATTAGGTATTTGTGAGCCTACCCTAGACTCAAGTGCGCGCTTTCCTTCTCCTTGAACGGCGTTGTTCAATAACTCATTTCCAGTGGAGATAACCGCTACTTTGGGTTTTCTAACTACACTGACCTCTGAAATTCCGACCGCGGCGAGACCCAGCACATACTCCGGAGTGATCCATTGTCCGCGCTTCAGTATCAGCGCTCCTTGGGAGAAGTCCTCACCTGGGTCGCGGTAATTTTGACCCCGTTCAAGGGGGGAGTAGATTTCAATTTCTTTGGGTTGAATAGAACTACCGCTTGGACCAGGCCGACTCTGGATCACCTGGACATCTTCAACCTTAACTACTGCATCAAATCCTTCCGGAATGGGCGCACCTGTCATAATCTCCCACGCGCCGGCATGTAGCCCACTCGCGGGCAGAGGATCTCCCGCCGAAATAGAACCCAATACCTCGAATCGAACCGGATTCTGAGGGGAAGCACGAAGAGTCATTTCAGAAACCACCGCAAACCCATCCATTGAAGAATTCGCAAAGGCGGGAATATTATGATCACAGTAATAATCACTCGCAGCCACTCGACCGACGATTTCATCTATTGGTAGAGTTTCTGATTCCCCCCGTCGAGTTGAGGCAAGTTCACGAACGATGTCAACAGCTGCCGAATACGAGATCAGTTGGCTGGGTTGTCCTGTCCTTTGCAATTTTTGATCACAGCAACTCATGCGACCTTCCTTTTGCGGTTTCGAGAGCATGTGGCAGAATATTTTCTAAAGCGCGTAGTCCCTCAATCACTGCTTTAGCACTTCCAGGGAGCGCAATCACAACGGAATCACCTATAAACGCCCCTAATGAACGACTGAGCCACGAGAACGGGGTATGTTGTGCCCCGCGGCTCCTCAACAGCTCTCCGAAACCAGGAATGAGTCGATCACTGATTTCTTCAATTGCCTCAGGCGTAACATCCCTTGGCCCTAGTCCAGTGCCTCCCGTAGTGATCACAAGCTTTGCACGATTTTCACGGATCTCTCTGTTCACTGCCATCTGAATTTGAGATCGTTCATCGGGAACCACGCAGATAGGCTGAACAACGGCCCCTCGCTTTTCAAAAAACCTGGTAATAGCTGGCCCGGACGTGTCTTCCATTTTATCCATCGAAACTCGGTCGCTAATCGTAATCACAGAAACGGAAATACCTTCAAATGCTTGTGTATCCGATCCGCCAATGAAAAATTCCGTGTGGCCAGATTGCCCACTATCGGCTTCCAAGGAAATGGCCTTCGGGTGCACCCACTTACCCTTTTTACCCCCTTCTTTGAAATTCAAACGAATATCAGAAATCGTAAGACACGGGTTGATAGCCTTGCATAAATCATAAATAGATAAGAGCGCCCCATTCACTCCGCTCAAAGCCTCCATCTCCACTCCCGTTTTCGCGGTAGTAGAGGCCTCACAAAGTACGAGGACGGAATCATTTTTTTCATCCAAAGCAAAACTCACTTTGACTTGATCCAAAAGCATGGGGTGGCAAAGCGGAATCAGCTCAGAGGCCTTTTTAGCGGCCATAATTCCGGCGACTTCTGCTAATGCGAGTACGTTTCCTTTTGGATTAGTTCCATCTCGAAGCGCGATAAATGCCTCGCTCGACATCTGAATCACTCCCTGCGCGATCGCCCGGCGCACCGTTGATTCCTTTGCTCCCACATGGATCATATTAAAATGCATTCAACCTCCCATGGCCGAAAAGGTCTGATTATTTCCATAGCGTCCTTCCGGCAGATAGTGTGAAATTTCTTTTTTATTCAATAACGCAGAGATGTGACTTTTAAGTTCTTCTTTCTGATCCTCAGACTGAAGTAAATGACGAACGGAGTAATTTCCCTCTCCAAAAAGACAGAGCCGCAAACCACCCTGGCTCGTTACACGTAATCGATTACAGGTAGCGCAAAAATCCTTCGAATACGGGGCAATAATTCCAATCTTCCCAAGATAGTCTGAATGCCCAAACTCTACCGCTGGGCCGTCCATGTCACTTGCCTTGTCGCTCCCTTGGTCGCCTCTTTTGCGTTCGACCCATCCGCTAGCGGTTAAACGCTGGTGAATTTCCGAGCTTTGAAGATGGTACTTCTGAAAAAACTTTTGATTCTGACCTGTCGGCATCAACTCGATAAAACGGACTACAATAGGCCGATCTCGAATCCAATCCAAAAAGGAAGTCAGATCTTGATTATTCCAATCTTTTAACAAAACAGCATTGACTTTAACTTTCTCAAACCCTACTTCGATTGCTCTCTCGATCCCAGCCAGCACTTCGGGCAACAGATCTTGTCCCGTAATTTGTGCAAACTTCTCAGGCGATAGGCTATCGACGCTCACATTGACAGCAGATACTCCTGCTTGTCCCAATTCTTTAGCCATCTGCTTCAAACGATACCCGTTCGTTGATAACGCGATTTTAAGTGGCGCCGTGCCCGCACGTAACTCTCCAACGCTCCGAACAACCTCTAGTAAGTCTCGACGCACTGTGGGTTCTCCACCGGTCAGGCGCACCTTCCGCGTGCCCAACTCAGTCATTGCACGAACGAGATTTTTGATTTCAGAGAGCTGCAGATCACTTCCAGCCTTATCGCCCTTTTGATATCCCGCAGGCAGACAATACGAACAGCGAAAATTACAGGCATCCGTCACAGATAGCCGCAAGTAGGAAAACCGGCGTCCAAATCGATCTTGAAGTTCCTGCATAGTATTTGCCGCCCTCATTTCTTGTTAAAAAAACAAGAAAATGGTGAAAATAAAATTCAAACTGCCCCATTTCTTGTTTATTTAACAAGATTTAAAGGTAGGGATTCCCGCACAGCCACATCCGCAAAAAATGGCCCCCTCTGACAAACATGGCGACTCCACTGGCCAGGCTGCTCCTGAGGTAAGCGCTCCAAAATCCAAGGCCCGAAAGGTTGATCCAGCTCGGTTTCGACGAGCTTGCGATCTTGTGCACGCTCCGGCCCCTCATAGTCAAGCGAGAATTTTTTTCTGGGATTTCCCGTCAAAGCCAAAGCTGGAGCCATCGCCGGCGAAGCTACCGGCCCCACGAGTGCCGCCCCATTCAAAAAGCGACTCATCACAATTGCATCGGCTTTTTCTGTGAATTTCCACGCATCACCACGAAGAGCTTCAAAATCCAAAGTCCGAGTGAGATCCCAATTCGGCCGCCGACTCGAAAGTTCAACCAAAATATCCGGAAGATGAGGCTGCCAGACCCGTGGATGTTCCTTCTCGTGCCCGAGCAATACGGCGCGCTCAATACAACCCACCCACTGTCGATAAATATTCCAGGAGTATTTGGGATTGATCCGTCGATTGAGTTCCGCATTTGCAACTAAAGAAAAAACTGAGTAGACAATAGCCCCACCCATGAGAACTCTCGCAACAGGGTTTTTTGAAAAACCACCTCTAAAGCTAACAGCAAAGCCCGAGTTTGCCCGGTTTCGCGCCCAGGTCAAAGATGCACCGACCCAAGGCCACAACATCAAATGACACAAAGTAATAAACCATACTTCGGGCTTTGTGCACCAAAGGTAGAAACTCACCCAAAAAGCAACGCCAGAGGCCACCATGAGTTCCAAGCCATTGTTTTTTCTTAGGCTCATTGCGTAAGCCGTCACGCCTGTTACGGTAAAAATCAGCAACCAAAAAACCGCTTTCGCAACGTTGAAAAACTTCGCCACTCCCGTCGGACTTCCCAACTCAAGAAAGAGACTGTGAAAAATTAAGTAAGGCGACGATACCCAATAGTTAGCCCCCCCTAATCGGAAAAACTGGGTATGCATTTGTTCCAAAAAAAGCCGGAAATGCGCTAAAACGTAAACACCCCAAGGAAGAAGAAAGAGCCCAGTAAAAATTCCGACGCGAACGAGATCTCTCAGCCATTCCTTTGTCCAATTGGGCGCCCATTTCGGCGCCCGACTGGTTGCCAGATTTGCTCCGCGAAAAGGGAAAAGACCCACAATAGTGGCAGGAACTAGGATAATGGCTTCGAAGTGCGTGTAGGCCGCCAAGGCAAGATAAAGAGAGATCCAAACACAACGTCGTGATTGGGTGGGCATTTCTCCCAATTTCTTTAAAATCAGAATCCAAAATAATCCAATCCAAATTTCGCTTCGAACAACCAGTGTGCCCCAGCGATTCACGGGATCCCAAAGTGCAGCCAGCCCCACTGCCGATGCGATCCAAATCGATCCAGATCGCTTCAAGATCCAATCCCAGAGATGCCAGGCAAATAAAACTAACCCACCCAGGCTGATCATCTTGATTGCCAAGGGACCACCAAAAACCTGCCCCAGTCCTAAGCGCGTAAACAATCCAAGAATAGCCGGAAGCAGCGGCATCATATTGTAATTTGCAGTATCGTAAGTAGGGACAAACGCTGCTTGAGAATGCATTTTCCAAAGAGGTGGCCACGAAAACAGGTCTAGGGACGGTAGATAAAACGCAGAACCATCTGGCCAAGGGACTGGGCTAAAGACGAGCTTGGAAAAAGCATAGCCGCAAAATGTTAAAAACAGCACAAACAGCGCGGCTGACCGATATAACCATATTTTATTCAATGTGGGGCTCACAGAATCTCACCAACTTTCACCGGCTCAAAGATTTAAGTTGGTCTTTTTTATCTAATGCTGCGAGGTCTTGATAACCTCCAATCAAATCATCCCCATGAAAAATTTGAGGCATCGTGCGCATTCCCGTACGACGATAAAGCTCATCCCACTGCGCATCATCCGAAAGTGGAACCAAAACTTCTTGAAAAGAAATACCCCGTTGGGTCAAGAGCCGCTTCGCCTGGGTACAAAACGGACAATTCTCCATAGTATAAACTTTTACTTTATTCGAAGAAGTCATGTTTTCCTCGAATCTGATTTCGCCGTCGGTACGGCCTGATTCGATTTTAATTGAATGGAAAGACCGGTCTGTTCTTTTACAAATCCCTCGAGAAACTGAATCAACTCAATACATCGTCCTTTATCATCTAACCAGGTCTGAGTAGTGGTATCAAAATCGAAATGATAGGCCGTACCACGAGAAGCCAACGCAACCCATAATTGCCGGACAGAGGGCTGGGCACTCAAAATACAGCGCGAACGATCCGCGAACTGAATCGTCAACGCTCCTTGAGATTGCTCACATTCCGCAATATCTGGATCAATATTCTCAAATACTCTGTCGATAGTTCCAAAAATCGTGAGAACTTTCGTTCTATATTCACTCTCGGTTTCCATAAGAGCTTGACCTCCGCGCATTTATTGCAGATACCATGAATGCATGAACGATACAAACTTATGCCCCTGTGGCTCTGGAACTGAAGTAACAACTTGCTGCCTCCCCTACATTCAAGGCGACAAGCAACCCTCTACAGCCTTGGATCTACTCAAGGCTAGGTATACCGCCTTCGCCCGGGGTGAAGTCGATTATGTCTTATCCACTCATCATTCTCGCACACGAAATGAAGTCAAAAGAGAAGAAATTGAAGATTGGTCGAAAAACTCTGAATGGCTGGGCTTAAAAGTCGTTGAAGTGCAAGCTGGCCAGGCTAGCGACGAAAAGGGAACGATCATTTTTGGCGCTCACTATCGTGCGGAAAACAAAAATCAAGAACATTGGGAAAAGAGCTTTTTCGAAAAGGAGAACGGCAACTGGCGATTCCTAGACGCCCAGGGCGTTCAAGTCGGCACGTACCGCAGGCCGGAACCCAAAACGGGAAGAAACGACTCATGCCCTTGTGGGAGTGGGAAGAAATTTAAGAAGTGTTGTCTGGCGAACCAAAAAGTAGCTAGCTAGTCGCGCGCGAAATAACACTTTTGGCTTCGGACGACGTATCAAGCCAAAAGTACATTTTGCACCACAAGCCGATCTCTTAGTCTGGCATCAGTGCTGCAGCTTTTGAGGTATGAAAAAACCCAGCTTCCGCCTGCTGCCAGCTTGTTTCTTGAGCATATTTTTACTTTCGGTAACTCCTGCTCGGCCGTATCATTCGGCAACGGATGTCTTACCCACAGGAGTACTCCATTCTGAAGTGCTCATGGAAGCTTCGCACGCTTTGAATGAAATCTCACGCAGGGCAAGCCCCGCAGTCGTCAGCATTACTTCCCTCAAATCCGGCGATCCGCAGACAAACAGCATGGGCTTCAGTACTGAAGATCCAGATAAGACTAGCCTAGGGATCGGCTCAGGAGTGGTCATTCGACCGGAGGGCATTATACTAACGAACTACCATGTCGTTCAAAATGCTGAAAAAGTAACCGTGACTTTCGACGACAAAACAAAACTGCGCGCACACATTATTGGTGAAGATCCAAATACCGATCTTGCTGTCATCCAACTAGACAAAAAGCCAGAGGTCAATCTGCAAACGATTTCCTTTGGTGATTCCGATCAGATTTCCGTCGGTGACTGGGCAATTGCCATAGGCAGTCCGTTCGGACTCACTCGAACGGTTACAACGGGGATCATCAGCGCCGTGGGACGAGGGCAGCTTGGGATGCTCGACGTTGAGGATTTCATTCAGACAGATGCCGCTATCAATCCTGGAAACTCCGGCGGCCCGCTTCTGAACGCAAAGGGTGAGATGATTGGAATCAATACTGCGATCTTTTCTCAAAATGGGGGCTTTATTGGAATAGGCTTTGCCATTCCCTCCAAAACGGCTCAATCCGTTTTTAATGAAATTCTCATCCATGGGCGAGTCATCCGCGGATGGATTGGGATGACAACTCAAAACCTCGATTCAGATTTGGCCCGTTACTTTAAGCGACCCACGAGCGACGGAGCACTTGTCAGTGAGATTCGTAATCATGGACCTGCCGACACTGCATCTATCCGTGTCGGGGACGTGATTCTTCGCTATGATACAAGACCCATTTCTTCAGCAGACCAGCTTAAAGCTATTGTTTCGAGTACCCACGCAGGAAGAGAAATTCCGGTCGAAATTTCACGGGATGGTAAAATCCAAACCCTGCAAGTCACTATCAAAGAACAACCCCAACCCAAATCTAGTTCGCATGCCCATCCCACACAACTTGCAGGGCAGGCGGCCAACGGCCAATCACCGCGCTTTCCAACTTTCGGACTTGCGGTCGAAGATATTCCACCTGAATTTAGCGAACTATTTGGTATCGCTCCACACTCCGGCGCCCTCGTTGCGGGCATCAAAGCTGGAAGTCCTGCTTCCGAAGCGGGCCTGGGCATTGGAGATATTATTCTCAATGCCAATAAAACCAAAATCCACGATGCCAAAGACTTCTTTGATTTTTCAAAAAATGCAAAAACCAACGATCCAACGGTTTTCTATGTGCAAAGGGGCCCAGCTGAAAAAGTGTTTATACCTCTGAAATCCAGTTTGGATTAGTTGCAATCTCTTAGGGACTCTAGGCGCTTTCAGGTTTGGCGTTCCAAAAAACTAACATGAGAATAAGACCGACTGCAGAGAATCCGATCATACTTGGTCCCCAGGCGCTCCACCCTGAATGGTCTAAGAGCCACCCCATTCCGATCCCCACAAATGATCCACCAATATATTGCATTCCATCAAACAAGCCTGCTGCAGTGGCTGCAGCTTCTTTTCCGCCAAAATCCATCGACGCCGTTCCCGAGAGCATGGATTGAACCATGCTTATTGCGCAGGAATTAACGATAAATGCGACAATCACCCAGTTAAGCCCGGGCGCTTTCCAAACCGTAAAGAGACAAAGTATCTGGAGAAGATATCCAATAAATGCCACTGGAGTTCTACGACCCCGAAATACCCAGTCAGACAACGTGCCTGCGAAAACAGCGCCGGCAATTCCTGCTACAACAATTGCCATCGCATTCCGTTGAAAAACCGTGGAACTCAAAGGTAACTTTTGAACCTCGACCATGTACCGAGGAAACCACTGCTCAAATCCATGTCTCACAAAACCCGTGCAAAACTCCGCCATCGCGATCGACAGAGTCACAGGATTGGTAAAAACTTTACGAATAATCGCATGTACCGAAACTTTTTCTGATTGTTTAGTTTTGCCCACCGAGGGAAACCCGCACTTTTCCGGGCTATCTTGAACCGATAGATAGGTCAGACCAGCCATAACTGCCACAATCATCGATGGAACAAAAAACAGCCACTGCCAGGGTAAAAACAAAACCAACAAAGGCCCCACAAGAAAGATCAAAGTTCGGCCCATCTGAATCATTGAACCAAAAATTGCCGAAAATACCCCTCGCTCCGTAATATCAAACCATGCCGAATTAACTTTAATCAGAGAAAGGGCTCCAAAGGACTGGAAATAGGAATTCATCATCCAAATCGTCGTAAAGTAACCTAAAAGAAAGGAGCCTTTTCCCAGAAATCCCAAGTACGCTCCCAGCCCAAACAGGAAATTACATACCACCGTGCCAACAGCCCCGATGATCATCGATTTTCGCCCCCCGATTCGATCGGAGATTGGGCCATTCAACATCGCGAAAACCCCGTATGCCAAAAGAGCTGGGCTGATGATACTTCCAATCTGCGTCTTATCCCACCCAAACGCCTTCGACAAAATCGGGTTGGCCAATGAAAGATTATATCTCCCCATATACATGGCAGAATAAGTAAAACCCAAGACAACCCAATTGAGTGCGCGACGGTGCCGAAAGGCTCGCGGGTAGATCGTTTTTGCTTCCGCCACCGCTGGGCTAGAACTAGAATGGATTCGATTACCGTCTACTAGAGTTGCTTCCGACATATTTCCCCCTACCCCTAGTGAGCACTTATATTGGCATAATCTCTACTTGCTTATTCCGTATTGTAAGCGCTCTTTTGCCCTGCATAATTGCAATCAGTTCTTCCCCAATCAGTTGTGCCGCATCCGCACTTAATATTCCTTGTGTAATCAAATCTTGAGGGTTCTTAATATCACTCCGCAATAAAGGCAACAATTTAGCCGCGGTCAAGAGGTGCTTGGCCGCAATCTTATTTTGGTCCGCCAGAATACTTACAAAACACCGTACCACATCTAAAATTTGAGCCTCTTCAACTGTCGGGACCATTGGCTTCGAAAACTTTGGCGCTACAATTGACTCTGAATCTGCTTCGGCCCGACTCAGCGCCGTAAGGATCGCCGCCCCACTATTCTTAAGTTCACCTTTGTTCAAACCCCGAAACGTACTTAAATGGGCAAGGTCTTTGGGCCTAACATGGGCCAGATCTACTAAAACATGATCGTCAGCTACCCAACGACGCGGAAGATTTAAATGGCGTACCCGCTCTTCTCTCCACTTCACTAGTTCACGAAGTGCAGCATATCCTCGCCGATCAAAACGTCCCCCACGCGCTAGTTTCTGGGTCAACTCCTCAAAATCACTTTGGTACAAAGATTTGTCTTCCCACTTGGCCGATAGCTCCAGCGCCCACTCTTTTCGCCCAGCTTTTTCCAATTGTTCTAAAAGCTTTTTTCCAACTAATACAAGATACTTCACGTCGGAATGTGCATAGTCAACTAGTTGAGGTGGAAGAGGTCGAACCGACCAATTCGTTCTGGCATGACCTTTGGTCACTGTCACATCCAGAACCGTCTTGAGTAGTTTCCCCAGCCCTATTCCGTCTCCAAGCCCGCAGAGAGACGCCGCTACAGCAGTATCCAAAGTTGGGGTGGCCACTACTCCAAAACTCGTATACAGGCACTCCTGATCCCCTTGGGATGCATGGACTATTTTGAGAATTGACGGGTCCGTGAACACTTCTAGTAGTGGCTTAAGCGCGGGATCATACCCATTCGGGTCGCCGGAGCGAAACCCTCTCTTAAAGGCCTGTGCGTCCACAAGCCAGGTATTCTCCTCAGTTGCCACCTGAATGATTTCTACTATGGGAAAAAACGTCGACTCACGAATAAACTCCGTGTCAAACGCGATCATTGAGGATTGCCTGAGGTGGGTTACTAATTCTAAAATTTCGTCTGCGGAAGAAAGCATCATTTTACTCAAAGGTCACTCAACCGTCTCAATTGGACTCAGCTGGGAAAAACAGTCCATAGGCAAATAGCTTAAAACGTTGGAAAATGCAAATTATCAGGAATTGCGTATTTACGTTAAATTTCCCGTAATCCCCTCCGATACGCATTATGTCTATTTAGAATAATTCAACTACTGTAAGGAGAACCCCCTTGAGCTACGCGTTAGAATCCAAAGATGAAACCGAACGTTTAGAGAAACAATCTGAAGCAGAAAGCTACGATTTCAAAGAGGAACTCTCCGAAGTCGGTAATCTTGAAGGCAAAATCATCTGTGATGCTGGCTCAGGTTCAGGGATTGTAAGCAGGTATTTAGCCGGCAAATTTCCGACCTCAAAAATCTATGCCTGCGACGCGTCAGATATCCGTATTCACCAAAGCAAAACAAAATCTAGCCAATTTAAGAATATCTCCTTTGAAGTGCAAAACATCACCCAGCTATCCTTCGAAAACAGCATGATCGACTTCTTATTCTCTCGGTTCGTACTAGAACACATGAACGAAAAAACCCAGGCCAAGGCAGTCGCAGAGTTCCACCGCTGTCTCAAACCAGGGGGGAAAATTTGCTTAATCGACGTTGACGGCGCCTACTACAACATATTCCCAGAAACCAAGATCCTTCGCTCCGGGCTACAAAAATTCCGGAAGGAAAAGAATGCGGACCTCCTCGTCGGCCGTAAAATGCCAAATCTCCTGGTTCAAGCTGGATTTCAAGATGTGCATTGGCGCGTTCAAACCCTCTCGTTTGCTGGAGAGTCCTTAGCCAAAGAGCGAGAGCTGATCAAAGAACGCTTCGACACCGGTGCTCATTATTTTTCAAAGATCCTAGGCTCTCCTAAGTCCTTTGATACCTTCAAAAAAGAATACTTAGATGTCCTCACTCGCCCAGGCGCCACTCTTTTTTACACAAAATGGATTGCTTCAGCCACTAAACATAAATAGTATTGATTTATTTAAAAATCGTTGACTTCTTGGCGCCCCTAGCATCACTTGTTTTCAGTCCCAGTGTCCTATAAAATAGTAGGATATGCCCAGAATTGTTGAGAATATCGTTTTCAATCCTGGACCCCAAACTTATTCTAGTGCTACACTAAAAGTTTACGGATTCACACTTCTCGAAGTCATGATTGTCATGGGCCTCATGTCAATCACTACCCTTGCAATGACTGGCTTGATGGCAAGCGTTGCAAAAAACCAAACATCAATGATATTACGAACGACGAGAACGCAATTGATTTCACGCTTTTCTACTCTGCTGAATGATCCTAATTCTATTTATATTAGTGCCGGCGAAACTGCTATTTCGCCAGTAACACAAGCGGTTCAATCATCTCTCTTTGCCTGTATAGGTAATTTTCCTACCGGTGGTTGCACCCAAACATATCCCTGCCTAGCAAATACCTACCAGTACAATTATCAAGAAGCTTGTGTTCCTACCGCCATGCAGACAGCCGGTACCTGCGGGAAGCCTTGTGCTTTGAGTGCTTGCGGAGGACTGCCTCTCGCTCAATGCCCAACAACTGGAGTGTGGGTTCCTAATTCGATAACAACTCAAGCTTCAGTCTCAAACTACTTAGACGCATCACAAAAAGCCTTTTGTATTTGGGTAGGAGCCCAGTGCGTTGAACTCACAACGAATGCCCAGATGCAAACCTACTCTACTTGCCCTACTTCAACCACTACGACGGGCTTAGCAAGCGGGGGAACAGCCTTTACTCTCTATGATCAAAATAATATTGCAGTACCGGAATATTATGACCAAAACGGCGCAAGCCTTGGCCAATCTTCAACAAATTATGCTTTTCAAGTTATACCCTATTTCTATGGAGCTGCTACTTCCGATTTGAATAGTACAGTCTATCTCTATTTCGTCATTACCGTATCTACCACTAACCCTGTTATCGCTAACTCGGGCGTTCAAGGATTCACTTCCCCTGCATATTCTTTTTCGACTCCACTCAATCTACTGTCAGCAACAACCACAAGCATGTGCACCTCCTTAGGGGGGACGATGAACGGATCTACCTGCCAGCTACCAGTTCCTTATATGAATATCTTTACCAGCTCTGGCACTTTCATCCCCACACAGACTGGAACTTACAGAGTCACAGTTGTGGGCGGAGGTGGTTCTGGAGGGAATACACCCAATTCTTCTTGGCCTAGTGGAGGGGGCGGCGGGGGTGCTGGCGGGACTGCGATCTACACAGTACAACTCATCCAAGGCCTATCCTATAGTTATGTAGTTGGGTGCGGATCATGTAGTGGGATGTTCAACTTGTGGGGTAAAAATTCAACGTTTACAGATGGCGCGACAACAGTAATTGGCGGCCTGGGATCACCAGGCAATTCCCCGGCGGGCGGCGCAGGGGGCACGGCAAGCGGAGGCCAAATAAATATAACTGGCGCCAGTGGGGTGAATGGATCGAGTGGTGACTCCGGCCAGTACAACGGAGGGGGAGGTCAGGGTGGTAGTAGCAGAGGTACTAGCATATATGGAGTAGGAGGGGCTGGAGCGCCTAATTGCTATCAAGTCGTAAATGGAAGTCCAGGCAGTGGTTATGGCGCGGGGGGAGGCGGTTCGTGCGGGGATAACAACTCTTATAATGCGAGTGGCAGCAACGGAGTAGTTATTATCGAAGGCCCGTTCTAGGTGTCACTCAATAAACTAAGCACTGTCTCAGCAAAATGATCGGAATATTCCAAATGCGCGAAATGGCTGCATTGACCTAAATCCATGATCTTCGCATGATCAAAAAGCTGCTCCACCAATTGGACCTCTTCATCTCGACTTACAATTGGATCGTGTTCACCAAAATAGACAAAGACAGGAGGGGCGTCAGCAACTTTTCCGTCTAAGTACGCCATCGGCGACGGTACGCTCTTCAAAACTGAAATAAAGGATTCGAAATCAAACCCAGCTTCCGCACCAATAGAAGTCAAGATCCCAACCCATTCCATCATGCTGTTCTGATTATGCCAGTAGTGGGTCATAAGCGCTGGATCTTGCAACGCCAAGGTGAAACCATTCAAAAACGATTCATCCCCGAGTTGTCTGATCATTTCAATACATTCTTCTAGTTCTTTTGCTTTCTGAACGTCCGATTTTTGGAAGTCCTTCAAAGCAACCCTGAGAACGTTTTTGCAACTTGTGTGTAAAGATAGGCCAGGGCAAATCATTGAAATGGAAGATAAAAGGGTCGGATATTTGCGTGCCAAAAGGACTGCGTAATGACTTCCAAATGAAAGGGCAATGAGATCAACAGGACCATTCGAATGTGCGAGCTTCAAAAACTGCCGTTCCAGAGATTCAAACGCATTCTGAAACGCATTCTCAGCTGTAAACGGACAGCCATTTGGCCTCAACCGGGAGGGTTCATTCCAAAATTCAATCTGAGCTCCCCGCTTCTGGAATGCGGCTCCTAGCATACGCTCTTCAGCGAAACTATTCATACCTGGGCCACCGTGAACTAAGAGAAAAGACTTTTTTGATTTGCTCATCATGCCGAATTAATATACTAATTTTGTCAACTTGTCTATCTAATACCGATGAATACCGGCTAATATGGATTATTAGGCCAATTTTGCAGAATTAGGTGCGACCGCCACTGAGGAAGGCAAAACGAAAATTCGGATTCGAATCTGACTCATAGGACTTGCTAAGAAGAAATCAGTCCGACCCGGGTCATTTTTATAAAGGTTATAGGCATAATCCGAAATGACTTGGACGGCCTCATTTTCGGTTTTTTGGTATTTCTCAATTTTTATTTTTGATTTAAGCCACTGGACCCCATGCGTTTGGATTTCACGTCGTAAAAAAGGCTGGGACAGAAGCTCTTCGACGTAATCCCCAAAGTCGTTTTCCTGTTTATTGATTCGATCGCGGTGCTCATGGATTTGTTGAAGAGCATTTAACTGCCCAGAACGTATGGCAATCTCCATAAATTCGATCTCATACTCGTCATGCAGGGCTTCCACCAACAAAGGCAGACCCGAATCGACAGAAAGAACAAGAGCCACAGTACTGACTTTCATGAAAATTCCCGATTCTCCTAAAATGCGCCCTAATATCTGATCGGTATTCCAGAGGTATTGCCTGACTTTCTTAACAATTCTCCGGTCTGGTGACCGTTCTAGTTCTACTGGCTTTCTTCTCGAAAATAGGGCAAATTACGCCGAATATATGAACGCCCAAAATGCTGAATCCTCTGGACAATCCGCCGGACTTGAAACCGGTCCTGAACTTGAACTTAAAAAGGAAGTCAAACGTCGACGCACGTTTGCAATTATCTCCCATCCGGACGCCGGTAAGACAACTTTAACGGAAAAATTGCTTCTTTACGGCGGGGCAATCCACCTGGCTGGGGCGGTTCGCGCGAAGGCCAATCAGCGCCATACGACTTCGGATTGGATGGAAATTGAAAAACAACGCGGAATTTCCGTCAGTTCCAGCGTTCTCCAGTTTGAGTATAATGGCTTTCAAATCAACCTATTAGACACACCAGGCCATAAAGACTTCTCCGAGGATACCTATCGGACCCTAACGGCTGCTGACGCGGCAGTCATGCTGATCGACGCCGGAAAAGGAGTGGAAGCACAGACTCGGAAGCTCTTCGAGGTCTGCCGGATGAGGGGTATTCCGATTTTCACATTTATGAATAAGCTCGATCGACCAAGTCGTGAACCCTTGGATTTGATTGATGAACTTGAGAAAGTCCTCGGGATTAGATCCTGCCCGATGAGCTGGCCCATTGGATTGGGAGATCGCTTTCGTGGGGTCTATGATCGCCAGGCGAACGAAGTTTTATTTTTTCAGACCGAAGGTGAAGCGAACGTCAAAGGGCGCCTTGAACCCAAGAAGGTTGCCGGAATTGATGACCCTGCGTTTGTGCCTTTAATGGGTGGACCTAGAAACGATTTAGATGAAGCCAAAGAGCTGCATAACCAGCTCAAGGCCGAATTGGAACTTTTGGAATACGCAGGGGACCCGTTTGACATCGAAAAAGTCCGCGCCGGACAATTGACCCCCATTTTCTTCGGCAGCGCGATGAATAATTTCGGTGTACAAAGGTTTCTCGAGCGGTTTATTGAGATTGCACCTGCCCCCGTGGCCCGTAAGACGGATGAGGGCATGATTGAGCCTGCAACGTCGCGATTTTCCGGCTTCATATTTAAAATTCAAGCGAATATGGACCCTGCCCATCGCGACCGCGTTGCCTTTATGCGGGTTTGCTCTGGTAAGTTTACACGGAATATGTCGGTTAAACATGCCCGCTTGAATCAGGAGATGAAGCTTTCCAAGCCTCTCAACTTCTTTGCCCAAGAGCGGGTCATCGTTGATGAAGCCTGGCCTGGAGATATCGTGGGTTTGCTGGATACCAGCGGGGATTTGAGAATTGGCGATACTCTCTGCGCAGGCAAGAAAATGGAGTACGAGGGCGTGCCCCGATTCTCGCCCGAGCATTTTGCCAGTGTCACGATTTTAGATCCGATGAAAAGAAAACAACTTAAAAAAGGCCTCGACCAGCTTGCTGAAGAAGGCGTTGTGCAAGTCTACAAACAACGGGGACTCGGCGATAAAGACCCCATTCTAGGTGCCGTGGGCGCACTACAGTTTGAAGTTTTGGAACATCGATTAAAATCCGAATATAATGTCCATGTGCGAATTGAACGACTCCCTTATATTCATGCCCGCTGGGTACGAGGGACAGGCCTGGACGCAGATTATTTTGAAAGACGCGAAGACAGCCGATGCCTTGAGGATCGGGACGGTCTCCCCGTCATCTTATTCAAGACAGACTGGGGCCTGCGCTGGGCGGAAGATAACTATAAGACTTTGGAGTTTCTGAAAACTGCGCCGCCGAAGGTGAAGTAATCGTTAAATTCGCGTCACCCAGTGGCGGGTGACGGCGCCATTCGTATACCATATCGTACCCATAAATGGCGTCCCGGCCTTGACGTAACTCAGGAAATGACGATCGCCTGGCCAGACGTTGAGCGACTCAAGTTCCGAAACGTCCTTCCAGTGAAGTTCGCCTTCGTCGCACGTTTTTTTGATTTCTGCTAGGCGATCTTCTGGGACGTTCGCGGTAAAAACAAAGACAATCCAGTCTTCACCACAGGCGCGCTTTGAGCCAGGAGAATCTGGAAGTCCAAGTTGAGCAGGTTTAAAATTCGGGAACTGAAGCACGCCCAGCGGAATAAATTCCGATTCGTTGAGTTCTATCCCAGCTTCTTCCAGGGTCTCGCGCTTTGCAGTTTGAGGAGGCGATTCATCCAACTCACATTTGCCACCCAGTCCGTTCCACTTACCGGAATGAAAATCGGTGCCAGCGGAGTCTACTCGATGAATCATCAAGATCTTAGACTCAGCATGGGTGCCCGTCCGGAGATAAACCAACACAGCAGGAATAACCTTACGGGCTCCGGATTCAAAAGGATTTTGCTCAGGCACTTTCATAGAACTGCTGGATTACTTGCTGGTAGCGATCCTCTATTACATTTCTCTTCATCTTGAGGGTCGGAGTCATCTCACCGTCCGCAATCGAGAATTCACGGCTCAAAATGGCAAATTTCTTTATTTGCTCATATGTTGGGAGCGTAGAATTCAGCTGATCAATATGCTGTTTGATTTCGTTCACTACGTGGGGAGCTGTAATAATCACTCCTTTGAGTGTCCCATTCGCTTTCGCAAGCTCAGCCAGTTTTGATTCAGAAAGAGTAATCAGCGCAGAAAGATATTTGCGGCCATCACCGACCATGCAGACCTGACTAATCACGGAAGCGGATTTCAGCGCTTCTTCAATAGGAAGTGGGGCAACCATTTTTCCACCGGAAGTTTTCAGAATCTCTTTCTTTCTTCCGCGGATACGAACAAAACCCCGAGAATCAAATTCTCCCAGATCGCCTGTGTGTAACCATTTGCTCTGGTCCAGTGCCTGCGCGGTAGACACGTCATCCCTAAAATAGCCGATGAATACATGTTTTCCACGGGTCAGGATTTCGCCGTCTTCAGCAATTTTCACTTCTAGACCGTCAACCGCAGCGCCGACCGTACCCAAGCAATCGACATCCCGTTTGGTCATACAAATCACGCCGGTAGATTCGGTCTGTCCATAATCCTCGTTGATTTCCAGACCGATCGAACGGAACCACAGACTTACAGACGGCGCTAAAGTTGCGGCACCCGAAGCTAGGGCTTCGGCCTTACTCAAACCCAGTGCATGTCGAACTTTGGAGAGAACCAGACGATCAGCCACCTTCCATTGAAGCCAGTCCGTAATGGCCGGCATCCGCTTGGCATATTTTGCTTCCGAAATTCGAGTGCCCGTCGCAAAAGCCCATTTCGCCATCGCTTTTTTTACTTCGCTGCCATGATCTACCTTTTTGAGCACTCCTTCCATCATCTTTTCCCAAACCCGAGGCACACAAAGAACGAGTGTGGGCTGCACTTGAGGGAGCTCTACGGAAACGTTCTCAAATTTTGTGCAATAATAAGTATTGTACCGTTGGCAGATTCCTGCTCCCACGTTTTGGAGCTTCTCCGCTACGTGACAGAGTGGAAGGAAAGAAAAGAGGCTCCCATTTCCCATCGGGAGGCGCCAATGACGAACGACTGCATCCACAGAAAAAACAAGATTCTCATGAGAAAGAATCGCGCCCTTGGGCTGGCCGGTCGTACCAGACGTATAGATCATGAAGGCCCCGGCTTGTGGATCTACTTTATTTAAATACTCTGAAAATTTCCTTGTTCCAGCTTGAGAAGCCAGCTTCTTACCTTCTGCAATGGCTTTTTCAAAACCTACCGCTTTGGAGGAGATTGATTCATCACCATCAAAGACAAGTACCAATTGAATTCTATCGGGAAGGGCTGAATCACCTTGATCGCCAACAATCTTTTTAAAATATTCCTTATTCTGCACGGCAAAAAATCGAGATTCAGTATGATTTAATATATAGAGAATATCTTTAGCCGTGGAGTTTGGATAAATTCCTGCCGACTTCGCCCCCAAGAGAAGAGGCGCTAAATCCATCTGCACCCACTGGGGACAGTTATAGGAGAATATGGTGCCAATATCCTGTGGGTTCAAACCTCGGGACTCCAAGAAAAGTGCGAGCCAGTAAACTCGATCTCGGAACTCACGTGAAGTGACAGCTTTCCATTGATCACCGACCTTATAAGATTGCGCAGGTGAATTAGGATCAGAATCGGCCCAAGCGGCCAAGCGATGCAGAACAGTTGCCATAATGCCTCCCA
>Ga0206809_1070_pt1 | contig 20724 bp, 22 predicted proteins | sample Alteio_BWOrgCont_55_FD_152903 | JGI IMG/M metagenome (GOLD analysis project Ga0206809, IMG submission 152903) | Enriched cells from forest soil in Barre Woods Harvard Forest LTER site, Petersham, Massachusetts, United States -... | ecosystem: Environmental > Terrestrial > Soil > Temperate forest >... | reverse complement strand
TGTCCCAAATGTCCACCACAACGAGCGCACATAATTTCGGTGCGCACCATCCCAAACGATACATCTTTTTTCTTAATAACATGATCGCCAATGCCGACTTCTTTATCAAAACTTGGCCAACCACAATGACTTTCAAATTTCATATCAGATGTAAATAACTCATAGCCACAAGCACCACAAACATACTTGCCCTTTTTAAAGTTATCGGTATACTCTCCTGTATAGGCAGGTTCGGTGCCTTTTTCTCTAAGTACGTGGTACTGTTCAGGGGTTAACTCTTTTTGCCACTCGGCATCGGTTTTGGTTATTTTATCGTTACTCATTTTTATAGGGTTAGTTGGTTGTTGCTGACAGCTTGCAGCTATAAATATAGCTACAAACAAACTCGACAAGATTAACTTTTTCATGGCTTTTACTTTACTATACAGACGAAAGATACGCCCAAACCTTACAACTATTTTTCTAATTGGTAATGATTATAATCTTTTAACACAGTAGCTATAAATTCACCATCTTTCATAGTAGTTACCACACCTATTTTGCTTTTTATTTTAGTTGCCAGTTTTGTAAGTGATTCGGTATGACCTGTTTGGGTAAAAAAATCGTGTACATCTTTTACCAATTGTATATCGGTATCGTTTAATAAAGCAACTTCTTTAAATACAGGCTTATAGTTTTGATGTTGTTCTTGTTGCAAAATGGTATCTTGCAAGGTAACAGCCGGTTTAATGCGTATAACGGTAGTTCCTGCAGCCATATCGCCTAAACGTTGCGAATTTCTGCTTGATGCAATACACACTATGGCAATTAAACCTTCGCACATATCAATTTCTAACAAACGTATAAGCCAGCGCAATAAATAAGAACCTACGGAGGGTTGCGTGCCATCTAACTTAACCACTTTTATTTTCATTATTTTTTTACCAATAGTTTGCCCATGCATAAAAACTTCGAACAAAAAGTCGTAAAAAATATACGGTATAAGAAACATCAAATAATAAATAACCAAAGATGTTGAACTACTTGACCTATCAGTAAAAACAGCAAAAAAACCAAATAAAATACTTAACGTAATAATAAAACCCACTTTAAATAAAAGGTCTAAAATACCAGCCAACATTCGGTTTCCGAGTCCGGCTGGTTCGTAGTCTATAACTACATTTTGCGAGGTGTTTATAACAACGGGTTCCAAACAGTAAAATTGTGTAACAAATTATGCAAAAAATTGCCATATTAGCAATAGAATTATTTTGTGAGAGAAATTACCTTTTTAAAAGAGCAAGCAAGTAAATGGCAGGACTTTGAAAAACTGCTGAACGAAAAAAATGCCAATCCGCAAAAACTGGCTGGCTTGTTTATTGAAGTAACCGACGATTTAAGTTACGCCCGCACACACTACCCTACCTCAAAAACCACACAGTATCTTAACGGCTTAGCCGCGCGAGTGCATCAGGAAATTTATAAAAACAAGAAAGAGAATAGAGGTCGGTTTTTTACCTTTTGGAAAACAGAAGTGCCTTTAATAATGTACAAGTATAAAAAGCAATTATTGTTATCATTTTTCATTTTCACAATTTTTACGTTGCTTGGTTTTATATCAGAAATTTATGATGAAAATTTTGTGCGTTTTGTATTAGGCGATAGTTATGTAGATGCTACTATAGAGCGAATTAGAAAAGGCAACCCCTTGGGCATATATGGCGAAGATGAGCAAACAAGTATGTTTTTACGCATTACCATAAACAACATTTTTGTATCGTTTATGGTTTTTGTAATGGGGCTTTTATTTTCGTTTGGCACAGCCTATCAATTATTTAGAAACGGCATTATGCTGGGGGCTTTTCAGGGCTTTTTTTGGAAATATAATTTATTTGCCAAATCGTTATTGGTGGTTTGGATACATGGCACATTTGAAATTTCTGCCATCATTATTGCAGGTGCGGCGGGTTTTGTGTTAGGTAATAGTATTTTATATCCGGGCACATACAAACGAATAGAGTCGTTAAAAATAGGGGCAAAAAATAGCTTAAAAATTATTGTAGGCATTGTACCTGTTTTTATTGTGGCTGGTTTTTTAGAAAGCTTTGTAACACGCCATACCAATATGCCCTTGTGGCTTAGCTTATTTATTATTTTAGGTTCGCTTACTTGCGTTATAGGTTATTTTGTTTTGTACCCTATATATGTTTCAAAAAAATTAACTCCCAAAATTACTACCGATGGAAAAAATTGAATTACGCAAAGCCCGCGATTTTGGAACCTTGTTTAACGACAGCGTTGCTTTTTTGCGCTTAAATTTTAAATCGTTTTTTGGCACACTTCTTTTTTTATCTGGTCCGTTTATAATTCTAACAGGTTTGCTGATGGGTTATTTGCAATTTATAGCTGAAAAAATAACTGAATCAAATATGTTATCAGGTAATTTTAGAAACACCAATCTATTTTTGGGGAGCTCAGTTTCTACTACACTAATTTTTGTTTTAATTTTTCTGCTCACTACACTAGTCTCTAATGCCTGCATCGCTTTATACTTTACCTTATATGACAAAGCTAAATTGGAAGAATTGCCTATACAAAGAGGCAATATTTCTCAATTATTAGCGGCAGCTTGCTGGCGTTTGTTTTATAATTTACTTTTATTTTCAATTATACTGACTGTTGTTGCTTTAGCTTTTGTGGGAGTTTTTTATTTACTATTCTCAGTTCCCGGTTTAAACATTGTTTTAATATTTACATTAGTTATAGCCGGGTTTATTTTTTTCCCTCCGTTGGTGTATATAATTACCGTAACCAACTTTATTGTTATACGCGATGAAATTTTAATTACCGAAGCTATCGGTAAAGCCATCGGGTATATGCGTGGCAATTTTTGGAAAACCTGGCTTTTTATATTTTGTACCTTGGTTTCCTTAAGTATGTTGTATTTACTTTTTAGTTTACCATCTGTTATGCAAGGTTTTATAAATGGTTTTACCAAAGGGGTAAGGGGCGTAAACACTTTTGCTACTAATCATACTTTAACGTATATAATTTTCTCAGCCATATCTATGCTTGGGCGAATGATTATTATTAGCCCTATACTAACCTGTTTTTGCGTGTTTAATTTTTATAGTCAGGAAGAAAGCCACGAGGGCACATCTTTAATAAATCGAATAGATACGTTTGACAAAAACTAAGGTGAGATATTTTTTATTTATATTCCTTTTTTACTGTTCCACTGCTGTTTTTTCGGTTGAGAAAAAAGTAGTTATTTACGATACAAGTGCAAGTTATGTTATAAAGAAAGCTTCCGAGCAAAAGGAGAAAGAAATTTTTGCTGATAAAGATTTTATCTATCAAAAAGAAGCTAAAGAATCTAAAAGTTGGTGGGATGCTTTTTTAGAATGGCTATCGAGGTTATTGGGTAAATCGATAGAAAAAACTCCAAATTTTTCGTACAACATACTTAAGTACACATTTATAACGGCTTTTATATTGGGGCTAATTTATATTTTATGGAAATCTAAATTTATAGGTTTGCTTACACGCGATGCCAAGAAATTAAATGGCACAGCGTTTACCGATTTACCCGAAAACATAGAGGGCATTAATATAGATGCGCTTATTGAAGAGGCTATACAAAAGCAAAATTACAGATTGGCTGTACGTTGGTGTTTTTTAAAATCACTACAATGGCTTAACAAGCAAAACAAAATTGAATGGAAACCTGCCAAAACAAATGTTGACTATCAGCAAGAATTAAAAGACAAACCGCTTAAAACAGAATTTACATCCTTAAGTTATGTATTTGAGTATGTGTGGTACGGTGAAACAAATTGCGATGAAAAACGTTGTGCAGATTATAAAAACAAGGTAGAAAAATTTATACAAACGCATGTTTAAGGGCAATAATAAATATTATTTTATTTTGCTACTGTTGTTTGCCGCAATGGTTTGGATAGAATATAACCAACCTAAGCCTGTTGATTGGCGAAGAACATACACCAATCAAGATAAAATTCCGTTTGGGTGCAATGCTTTTTACCGTTTATTAAATGAAGATATTTTTAAGAGTAAAGTAGAAGTACAAAACCAAACGCCGTTTAATGTATTGGCAACTTTGCCCACCAAAAAAACAGCTTATGTATTTATTAATAATAATCTTACTTTTTCTGAGTTAGATTGCAAGTACTTATTTGATTTTGTGAAAGAAGGCAACACCGTGTTTATGGCAGCTAATAGTTTTAGTGGCTTAGTGGCAGACACATTTAAAATTGAAACCGAATACGCTTACAACTTGTTTAACGACAGCACTAAAAAACTGGCACTCAATTTTTATAGTCCGGCTTTAAAAGCACCAAAAAGTTATATATATCCTAAAGCAATTGATGTTGCTGATTTTAGAAGTTTTGACACAACAAAAGTTACTGTTTTAGCAGGCACAGATTCTACCGCTCTATTTATAAAAGCATCCTGGGGTAAAGGCAATTTTTATTTTTTATCGGTGCCCGATATTTATACCAATTATTTTGTAGTTAATGACCCTAACAGAGAAGTTGCCTACAAAACACTTAGCTATATAGATGCCGATGTAATTTGGTGGGACGAATATTATAAGAGTTTTAGCACAAAAAAGGGGTCTTATTTTCAGTTTATTTTTGGTAACGATTCTTTATATGCAGCTTATACTTTAACTGGAATTGCCCTACTTATTTTTATGGTATTTGGGTTAAAGCGCAGGCAAAAAGCCATTGCAATTGTTGAACCTTTGCAAAATACCACCTTACAATTTGTTGAAGTAGTGGGAAGCGTTTACTATAATAGTAAAAATCATAAAATAATAGCCGAAGAAAAAATTAATTCGTTTTTTGAATTATTGCGCACCAAATTTTCTATTATAGGAAGAAATATAGATGAAGAAGGCGTTTTGCGTATTTCTAAACTATCAACTATTGATATAAGCGAGATAAAAAAATTAATTTCAAACATTAATTACGTTTTAAACAGTGATAGAATAACCGAAGAAGATTTGATACAATTAAACAATTTAATAGAAAACTTTTACAAACAAAATAAACGCTAACACATGGAAAACTTTGAAACCCGCATTGATTTAAGCGGCATTAACCAAACTACCGAAGCCTTAAAAAATGAAATAGGCAAATACATTGTTGGGCAACAACAAACCATTGATTTATTATTGATGGCTTTGTTAGCTGATGGACACGTTTTGTTGGAAGGTGTACCTGGCGTAGCCAAAACATTAATGACAAAACTTTTGGCAAAAACAATTGATGCACATTTTAAACGCATACAATTTACACCCGATTTAATGCCAAGCGATGTTATTGGAACGATGATTTACAACGCAAAAATAAATGAGTTTGAATTTAAGCGTGGTCCCTTGTTTGCAAACATTGTACTTACGGATGAAATAAACCGCGCTCCTGCAAAAACTCAAGCTGCTTTGTTTGAGGCTATGGAAGAACGACAAATAACAGTAGATGGTGTAACACATATACTCGATAGTCCGTTTATGGTGTTGGCAACACAAAACCCAATTGAACAAGAAGGCACTTATCGCTTACCCGAAGCACAGTTGGATAGGTTTTTATTTAAAATAGAAGTTTCGTATCCGAACTTGGAAGAAGAAAAACAAATTTTAAAAACCTTTCACCTAAATAAAAATACAGTTGATTTCAGCACCGTAAAAAGTTTTTTAACCGCAGCTACTATTGCCACACTTAGGCATACAGTAAAACAAGTACATGTAGAAGAAAATTTAATGAGTTACATAGCACAAATAGTTCACGAAACACGCAATCATTCTTCTATTCTGTTAGGTGCTTCACCAAGAGCCTCTTTAGCCATTATGAATGCTTCTAAAGCTTGTGCTACTTTAAGAGGCAGAGATTTTATTTCGCCTGATGATATAAAATTTGTTGCACCGCATATACTTAAACATCGCATAACCCTAACTCCCGAAAAAGAAATGGAAGGCGTTTTGGTTACCGAAGTAATCAATCAAATACTTGAAAAAATAGATATACCAAGATAGTAGATGAAACTAAAACTGCCAGAAATATACTTTACCACACGTAGCTATGCTTTAACGGCAGCTTTGGTGCTTGTATATTTATTGGGGTTTATTAATGTGTTTTTTTATCATACCGCTAATATTTTACTACTGCTTTTTCTATTTGTGTTTGCGTTGGATATTTTTATTTTATTCAGAAATAAAAACGGAGTGTTTGCCAAACGCATTACAGGTGCTAAGCTTAGCAATGGAGACGAAAACATTGTAAGCATTCAAATAGAAAATAATTATGGGTTTAAAGTTCATATAACGGTAATTGATGAGTTGCCCATACAATTTCAAATACGAAATTTTGAGCGGAAAATTATATTGGAAAGCGATAAAGAAAATTTTATCCGTTATTCACTTCGTCCGGTACAGCGTGGCGAGTATCATTTTGGGGCCATTCGTGTTTTTGTTGCATCAGTTCTAAATTTAATCGAAAGACGTTTCTCTTTTGATCAAGATGTCATGTTACCTGTATATCCTTCCTTCATACAAATGCGTAAATATGAGTTGCTTGCCATACATAACAAGTTAACCGCAGGTGGCATAAAAAAAATAAGACGCATTGGGCAAACCGCCGAGTTTGACCAAATAAAAGAGTACGTTGCCGGAGATGATATACGTAGCGTTAACTGGAAAGCCACTGCACGCCGAGATAAACTAATGGTTAATAAATATCAGGATGAGAAATCGCAATCGGTTTATTGTTTAGTTGATATGGGGCGTAATATGAAAATGCCTTTTGAGCAAATGGCTTTGTTAGATTATGCTATAAATGCTTCATTAGTCATCTCAAACATTGCGCATTTAAAAAATGATAAGCCTGGTTTAATAACCTTTACACACGAGATTAAAAGTCACATTGCTGCTGAGAGAAGAAATTCGCAAATGATGCGAATTATTGAAACCTTATATAACCAACAAACCAATTATAGCGAAAGTGATTTTGAACGACTATACATGCACGTAAAGCGCACTATTAATCAACGGAGTTTATTGTTGTTGTTTACAAATTTTGAATCGTTAAGCTCCTTAAAACGTCAACTAAAATATTTAAAACAATTTGCCAAGCAACATTTATTGGTGGTTATATTTTTTGAAAATACAGAGTTAAAAACTGTACTGACAAAAAACGCAACCAACACCTTCAGTATTTATTATAAAACCATTGCTGAAAAATTTGAACTCGAAAAACGCTTAATTATAAAAGAACTTGCTGCCTGTGGCATTCAAAGCATTTACACAGCCCCACAAAATCTTTCGGTTAACACAATCAATAAGTATTTGGAGCTTAAAGCCAGGGGCTTGGTTTAAAGTTTAACTAAATTCTTAATCGTCAATTTTAATTCGTAATTTTACGTCATGTTTACATCAGACCAGTTGAAAGATCTTCTGGAGCGCTCGCAGGCGTTGAGGAGGCATCTTTGACATCGACAACAAGCTTCACGAAATAATACAGGAAGAAGAAAAAACGCTTGCACCTGATTTTTGGAACGACTCTAAAAAAGCTGAACAGCTTTTACGTACCATTAAATTAAAAAAAGATTGGACAACCGCCTATGCCCAGCTTACAGGCTTAGTTGAAGACGTAAACACCTTATACGAGTTTCATAAAGCAGGCGAAGCCAGCGCCGAGGAAACCGAAGAGCAATTTAAAATTGCCTACAAAAAATTAGAAAGTTTAGAGTTTAAAAACATGCTTAGTGGCACAGAAGATGTACTTAACTGTGTGATAGAAATAAACGCGGGTGCCGGTGGCACCGAAAGTTGCGATTGGGCAAGCATGCTTATGCGCATGTATATTATGTGGGCTGAAAAAAATGGCTTTAAAGTATCTGAAAATGACCATCAGGATGGTGATGCCGCAGGCATTAAATCGGTATCCTTACAAATAGAAGGCAGTTATGCTTATGGCTATTTAAAAGGTGAAAATGGGGTGCATCGTTTGGTGCGTATATCTCCGTTCGATGCTAATGCTAAACGCCACACCTCTTTTGCATCGGTTTACGTATATCCTATTGTTGACGATACTATTGAAATAAATATCCCTCCCGCTGATATAGAAATTAGTACAGCTCGTTCGGGTGGTGCAGGTGGACAAAACGTAAACAAGGTAGAAACCAAAGTGCTTATAAAACATTTACCTACAGGCATACAGGTAATGTGCCAAATAGAACGTTCACAGCTTGGTAACAGAGAAAGGGCTATGCAAATGCTTCGTTCTCAATTATATGAGATAGAAATGCGTAAGCGCAACGAGGCAAAACAAGCCGTAGAAGCCGGGAAGAAAAAAATTGAGTGGGGTAGCCAAATACGTAATTATGTGTTTCATCCATACAAATTAGTAAAGGATTTGCGTACCGATTATGAAACAAGTGACGTGCAGGGTGTTATGGATGGCGATTTGGATGAATTTATTAAAGAATATTTAATGGAGTACGGAGAAAAGTCGTAACTTAATACTGTAAATTTGTAAAAAAGAGATTGAATTTATGTTAATGCAACCCATCATAAATAAGGTAAGTCGTAAGTTTATTTTAAATGAGCTTACACCTGAACGATTTGTGCGCAAAACAAACAATGGTAATAACGAAATTTATGTAATTACGCATCACAATTCGCCTTACACCATGATGGAAATTGGCCGTTTGCGTGAATTAACGTTTCGTTACGCAGGTGGTGGCACAGGCAAAAGTTTGGATATAGATGAGTATGATGTATCATCACACCCATACAAACAACTATTGGTTTGGAACCCTGAACATAAAGAAATTGTAGGTGCTTATCGTTATATAAAATGTAAAGAGGCAGGTTATAAACACGGACAAATAGATTTGGCAACTACAGAGTTATTTAAATTTTCTCAAACTTTTTATAAAAATTATTTAGACCAAACGATAGAGTTAGGTCGTTCATTTGTTCAGCCAAGTTATCAGCCCGGCGAACAATTTAGAAAAGGATTATTTTCTTTAGATAACCTTTGGGATGGCTTGGGTGCTATTATAGTTGACAACCCCGATTGTAATTATTTTTTTGGTAAAGTAACCATGTACACCCACTTTAATAAAGAAGCGCGTGATATGATACTTGCCTTTATGAAGCATTATTTTCCGGATAAAGAAAATATGGTAAAACCGATTCGCTCGGTAAGAGGTAAAACCAGAGTAGGCGCTTTTGTAAAACGGGTAGTTTATCCTACCAGAAGGAGCGCAAGGGTAGCAGCTTTTGTAAAGAGTTTAGAAGGCTTATCGTATAAAGATGGGCACATGATTTTAAATAAAGAGGTTCGCGAGTTAGGAGAGAACATTCCACCATTGGTAAATGCCTATATGAATTTATCGCCCACCATGAAAACTTTTGGAACCGCTATTAATAAAGAATTTGGAGGCGTGGAGGAAACCGGTATAATGGTTTGCATAAACGACATTTACGATTCAAAAAAACAAAGACATGTAGATTCTTATAAAAAAGAACTACAAAAATAACCATGCAAGTAACCTCCGCAGATTTTGCTATTAGTAGTACCGATGTAAATAAATGTCCGAAAACACATTTCCCTGAATTTGCTTTTATAGGCAGAAGTAACGTAGGCAAATCATCCGTTATAAACATGATTTGTAATAAAAAAGTTGCGCATACATCGGGTAAACCCGGAAAGACAAGACTTATTAATCACTTTTTGGCTAACAACTCTTGGTATGTGGTAGATTTACCGGGTTATGGTTATGCCAGTGTTTCTAAAACAGATAGGGTAGAATTTGAAAAATTTATTTCGTTCTATATTTTAGAACGTAAAAATTTAGTTTGCCTTTTTGTGCTGATAGATATACGCTTGCCTTTACAAGCCATTGATGCACAGTTTATGCAGTGGCTGGCAGAAAATGAAATTCCATTTTGCATTATTTTTACTAAAATGGATAAGCTTTCTAAATCTGAATTACAAAAAAACTTGGCAGCGTTTAAAAAAGAAATGTTGCTAACTTGGGAAGATATGCCGGATTGTATTATTTCATCAGCCGAAAAGAAAGTTGGCAAAGAAGATATTTTAGATTTTATAGAAGAGAATATACTTATTTATAACAAGCATTTGCAAAACGAAAAAAACAAAGCAGTCTAAACAAATCTTTATGAAAAAATTAATCACTATTGCCATACTACTTATTGCATCATACAACATAAAAGCACAGGATAATTATATTGTTACAGAAAAGGACGAAAAAATCGCCATAAAAGGAGATAATGTAGAGATAGACGCCCAATCAGTGTCTTTTTATAATGGAAAAAAATTTAAAGCCTATGCTGCTGTCGATTTAAAATTAATGGTTTTTAGTAATAGACTTTGGATACGATTACCGTTTAAAGATGAAGGTACATTAAGGCTTATGGAGGTAATTTGCTTTAATGACGAGTATATACTTACCAAATTTACGCAAAGCCAAAATGCATTTTATATGTTTGTATTTACTTGGGATAAAAAGCATGCCCAACCACGTAAAACCTTACACAGAAACAAAGAAAAACAACCTATAAATATTGAAGAAGATATAAAACCCTTTTTTAAAGATTGTACAGAACTTTCAAACTTAATGGCTAAAAACTTAAAAGACCCCGAAGCAAGAACAGTAATTGATGGCATTTCGTTAATTAAGTGCGGAGGCGCAAAAGAAATAGCCGACTTAATTAAATAACAAAAAAGCCAAACTGTACGTAACGATATAACATGAAAACTAAATCGCTGAAAAAAAATAAAGTAAATGTAGTAACCCTTGGTTGTAGTAAAAACATTGTAGATAGCGAAGTTTTAATGGGGCAATTACGTGCCAATAAATTTGATGTAGAACATGAAGGCGAAGACAACGACCACCAGATAGTTATTATAAACACCTGCGGTTTTGTTGATAATGCCAAACAAGAAAGCATAGATACTATTTTACAATATGTAGATGCAAAAAAGGCAGGGCATGTTGAAAAAGTATATGTTACCGGCTGTTTAAGCGAGCGCTACAAAGCCGATTTAGAAAAAGAGATACCGGATGTTGATGCCTATTTTGGCACCAGAGAGTTACCTAAACTTTTAAAAACCTTAAAAGCAGACTATAAGCATGAATTGGTGGGCGAACGTTTATTAACTACGCCATCGCACTATGCTTATTTAAAAATTTCGGAAGGTTGTGATAGACCCTGTTCTTTTTGTGCCATTCCACTTATGCGCGGCGGGCATGTTTCTGTACCGATAGAAGATTTGGTAAAACGCGCTGAAACGTTGGCAGCTAAAGGCACTAAAGAATTGCTTTTAATTGCACAAGACCTTACCTATTACGGTTTAGATATTTATAAAAAACGCGAGCTGGCTAATTTATTAGATAAGCTAAGTGATGTTGAAGGGATAGAGTGGATGCGTTTGCATTATGCTTTTCCAAGTGGGTTCCCAATGGAAGTGTTTGATGTAATGAATCGCAAAAAAAATATTTGCAATTATTTAGATATGCCTTTGCAACACATTAGCGATAACATGCTGAAAAGCATGCGCCGTGGCATTACCAAACAAAAAACCATTGATATTGTAAACCAAATTAGAGACAAAGTACCCGGCATTGCCATGCGCACCACCTTAATTGCAGGTTACCCGGGTGAAACCGAGAAAGATCATGAAGAAATGTTAGAATGGGTTGCAAAAACTCGTTTTGATCGATTAGGCATTTTTACTTACTCCCATGAAGAAAACACGCATGCTCATTTATTAAAAGATGATGTAAGTGCCAAAGTAAAAAAACAACGCGCCGATGCGGTGATGAAAGTTCAGCAAGAAATTTCTTTCGAATTAAATCAACTAAAAATAAACCAAACTTTTAAAACTATTATTGATAGAAAAGAGGGCGAGTATTTTATTGGGCGTACCGAATTTGATAGTGCCGATGTAGATAATGAAGTGCTTATAAAAGCAGATAACGAAACTTATTTATCTCCGGGTAGTTTTGTAAACGTAAAAATTACCGAAGCTACCGATTTTGATTTGTATGGAAAGCTCATATAGATTAACCGATATTAAATGCAAAAGCCTCTGAATTCAGAGGCTTTTGCATTTAATATCAAGATGGTGATCCCGTTTGGATTCGAACCAAAGACCCACAGCTTAGAAGGCTGTTGCTCTATCCAACTGAGCTACGGGACCATCAAATACTATTAGTATCTGTAAAGTTCCGGTTTAAATGGACCTTCAACTTTAACTCCAATATAATCAGCTTGGTCTTTAGTTAAAATATCTAATTCAACACCAATTTTACCAAGGTGTAAACGAGCTACTTTTTCATCTAAAATTTTAGGCAGTGTGTATACTTTTTTCTCGTAAGCTGCAGTGTTAGTCCACAACTCTAATTGAGCTAATGTTTGGTTAGTAAATGAGTTACTCATTACAAAACTTGGATGCCCTGTTGCACAACCTAAGTTAACTAAACGTCCTTCAGCTAATACAATAAGGTCTTTACCATTAATGGTATATTTATCTACCTGCGGTTTAATTTCAACTTTAGTTTTACCATGGTTTTTGTTTAACCAAGCCATATCAATTTCAGTATCAAAATGCCCAATGTTACAAACAATAGCATTGTGTTTTAACATCTCAAAATGACGACCAACTACAATATCTTTATTACCCGTAGTAGTAACAACAATATCAGCAAGTTTTACGGCATTATCCATTTTTATTACTTGGTAACCATCCATTGCAGCTTGTAGTGCACAAATCGGGTCAACTTCGGTAACAATAACACGTACTCCTTGAGAAGATAATGATTGTGCAGAACCTTTACCTACATCGCCATAACCAGCCACAACAGCTACTTTGCCAGCCATCATAACATCAGTAGCACGACGAATAGCATCAACTAAAGACTCGCGGCAACCATATTTATTATCAAATTTAGATTTAGTAACCGAATCGTTTACGTTAATAGCCGGTAACATTAAAGTGCCTGCTTTATAACGCTCGTGTAAACGGTGTACACCTGTAGTTGTTTCTTCTGATAAACCTTTAATTCCAGCAGCTAATTCAGGGAATTTATCAAATACCATATTTGTTAAATCTCCACCGTCATCTAAAATCATATTTAAAGGCTGGCGATCTTTACCAAACCAAAGTGTTTGTTCAATACACCAGTCAAACTCCTCAGCATTCATGCCTTTCCAAGCATATACTTGAAAACCGGCAGCAGCAATAGCCGCAGCGGCATGGTCTTGGGTAGAAAAAATATTACAAGAACTCCAGGTAACTTCAGCACCAAGTGCAGCAAGGGTTTCAATTAAAACTGCTGTTTGAATAGTCATATGCAAACAACCTGCAATACGAGCACCTTTTAATGGTTTAGAAGCACCATATTCTTTACGAAGTGCCATTAAACCTGGCATTTCAACCTCGGCTAAATTAATTTCTTTACGACCCCATTCGGCCAAGGACAAATCTTTTACTTTGTACGGCAAGTACTTTTCTACCATGGTATTTGACATTTTATTTGATTTTAAGTTGTTTAAAATTTTTATCTTGCAAAGGTAGCTTATAGCTTGGTAAAATACAAATATGAAATTTGAAGAAAATAGTCCTAAAATTGAGATTTTTAGTCTTTCTGAGCAGTTACACCTCTCTTTACTTAATTTGAATGAGTTTGCCCAACACTTTACATTAACCGATAAAAGAAGCATTGAAAAACAAGCTGCCAGCTATGTTGTAAAAACAATTTTAAAGAATAACAATATTGAAATTTTATATAAAGAAAGTGGGAAACCTTATTTAATAGGTGACGTAAAAATTTCAATTTCTCACTCGCATGATTGGTTAAGTATTTTATTCTCTTTTAATGGGGCTGATATTGGCGTTGATATAGAAAAAGTACGTGATAAAATTTTAAACATTAAAGATAAGTTTTTATGTAAAAAAGAATTACAAAGTTTAAAAGATGCTCCACTTGAAAAATATACTATTTACTGGGGTGCAAAAGAAGCCATATATAAGACTTTCGGTATAACAGGGTTAAACTTTGCTGAACAAATTTTTATTGAAGATTTTACTTATACACATACCGGTGGGAAAATAAATGCGATTGTAACTGGCTTAAATCCTGAAAAAAAACATACTTTGCATTATAAAGTTTTAGATAATTATATTTTAGTTTACACAGATAACAAGGGTGAGTAACATTTATCAGAAAATAATTTCGGCTCACAAAAAAAGGCAGAGACAATTAGCCGTTTTAATTGACCCCGATAAATTTAACCCAAAGTTAATTACATTAGCTAACCAATGTAACGTACATTATTTTTTTGTGGGGGGGAGTGAGCTTACTAATGGCAATATTGAAAAAACAATTTCTGTTATAAAAAAACTTTCAAAAATTCCGGTCATAATTTTTCCGGGAGATGAAAAACAATTAAGCGCTAAGGCTGATGCTGTTTTATTTTTATCCCTGCTATCGGGCAGAAACCCCGATTATTTAATTGGCAAACAAGTTTTAGCAGCTCCTTTTATTAAGCAAAAAAAATTAGAGTGTATATCAACTGCTTATATTTTAGTAGATGGCAATAAAAAATCTGCTACGCAAAAAGTAACTAATACTAAACCATTAACTGATACTAAAACAATTATAAACACATCTATAGCAGCTGAGTTATTAGGTTTTAAAACCGTTTATTTAGAAGCAGGCAGTGGCGCTAAAAAGAACATTAATACTTCGTTAATAAAAAAAGTAAAGCAAAACATAAACATACCACTATTAGTTGGTGGTGGCATTGATAATGCGAGTAAAGCTCAACAGGTTATTAATGCCGGTGCAGATATACTTGTTATTGGCAATGCTTTAGAAAAAAACAGCATGTTACTAAAAGAATTATCTTTATTATTTAAAAAAACAGTAGAATGAAAATTGTTGTTATATCCCCTTCAAAAATAAAAGAAGATGAAATAGATAACATTGTGAAAATGTTTGAGGCAGGTTTAGATTCCTACCACCTACGTAAGCCAAAATTTAGCACCAAACAATTGCAAGAATATATTGAAAAAATTCCTAAGCAGTTTCATAATCGTATTATTGTTCATTCTCATCACAACTTAGCGCGTAAATATAATTTACAAGGCGTTCACTACACCAAAAAGCATTTAGAAAAAAATTTAAAAAATTGGTGGAGAGAAAAAATGCTACGTATATCAACCAGCAATTTTATAAAAACAACCTCCCATGGAAAATTAGCTTCTTTATATGAAGATGAAGATGATATAAAGTTTGATTATGTTTTTTTATCTCCCATATTTGATACTATAACTGGTAAATATCAAAGTGGATACTATGAAGACAGCATTAAACTTGCCATACAAAAAACAGAAAAAAAAATTATTGCACGTGGCGGAGTTGATGTAACACGTATAGAAAAAATTAAAGAGCTTGGGTTTTATGGTATGGCATTATACAGTAGTATTTGGGATAAGGAAAACCCGGTTGAAGAATATTTAAAAGTTGTACAACGCTGTAAAGAACTTGATATACCGGTTGAGTAATGAGTTTTAAGATTATTGTAATTACTCCTGAAAAAAAACAGCCAAAAGAGTTTGAACTAATTACTTCATTATTTGAGAGTGGATTGCAGATACTTCATATTAGAAAAACAAAAGCAACTGAGGGCGAATTAAGAGATTACCTTGAGCAAATTCCTACAAAATTTTATAAAAAAATTGTTATCCATTCTCATTATAAATTAGCTAAAGAATTTAATTTAAAAGGCATCCATCTTACTGAAAAAGCAAGAACATTAAAACGAATAAACTCTTCATTAAAAATTATTTCGACTTCCTTTCATACAACAGCAGCCATTTTAAAAAGCAGGAGAAAATACGAGTATGTGTTTTTAAGTCCGGTGTTTGATAGCATAAGTAAACAAGGCTATAAAGGCAATTTCGATTTAGAAGATTTAAAGCTATTCTTAAAAAGAAAAAAAAACGTTATTGCGCTTGGTGGGATAAATAATAAAAATATTGAAGTAGTAAAACAAGTAGGATTTTCGGGAGTGGCAGTAATAGGAACGATTTGGCAAAGTAAAAACCCTGTAAAGAGTTACAAAGAACTTGCTTTAAAAATCAAGTAAGCCGTTTTTTAGATTATAGACTTTAGTAAAACCACTTTCTTTTAAAATAACAATTGCTTTTTTACTACGTACACCACTTGCACAATGAACTACAATTTCTTTTTCTTTACTCAACTTATCTAAATTGGTTATGAGTTCATTTAAAGGAATTAGTTTACCGCCTATATTTTTTATTTGATACTCGTGTAATTCACGCACATCGAGTAATTGAAAATCTTGTTTCTGTTTTATTTTTTCTTTTAATTCATCTGCAGAAATTTCAAGTGTGCTTCCGCAAAAAATATCATAATCAATAAGTTTATTTGTTTTTTTATTTACTTCATTAGCCTTAATTCCAAATGTATCAAACTGCATAGTAAGTGCATTAAACACCAATAGTTTTCCACTCAACACCTCTCCTACTCCAACAATAATTTTAATTACTTCGTTGGCTTGTAACGTTCCTATTATTCCCGGTAGCACACCAATTACGCCAATTTCAGCACAATTAGGAACTTCACCATCAGCAGGAGGCTCAGGATATAAACAACGATAGGTTGGACCATCTTTATAATTAAACACACTTACTTGTCCATCAAACTTAAAGATGGAACCAAATACCAAGATTTTATTCAGCATAGCACAAGCATCGTTTACCAAATAGCGTGTGGCAAAATTATCAGAACCATCAACTACAATATCGTACAGTGAAATAATTTCCAACGCATTTGCAGCGGTAAGTTGTGTAACATGAGCAATAATATTAATGTAAGGGTTTTGCTTACCCAGTTTTTCTTTAGCTATTTGAGCTTTGGGTTTACCAACATCTTCTGTACTATATAAAACCTGACGTTGTAAATTGCCATCATCAACTTTATCAAAATCAACTATGCCAATAGTGCCTACACCAGCTGCGGTTAAATATTGCAACACCGGGCAACCCAAACCTCCGGCACCAATTACTAAAACCTTTGCTTGCTTCAATTTTTGCTGCCCTTCTAAACCAATTTCAGATAGTACAATATGGCGAGCGTATCTTTTTAATTCTTCGTTGGTCATGTCCTTAGCCATTAACTAAACTTCTATCCCAATCTTTCCAAACAGCTTCGTAGCCTTGTTGTTTTATAACTGCGGCAATTTCTTTTGGAGAACGCTCGTCTGAAATCTCAAACTGTTCTAAGGACTGAGGCTCTACTACATAACCACCCGGGTTTGTTTTAGAGCCTGCACTCATACTTGTAATACCAAGTTTAATGATATGATTGCGGAATTTTTCGTTTTCGCGGGTAGAAATAGAAAGTTCCACTTCTTCATTAAAAATACGATAGGCGCAAATTAATTGCACCAATTCCTTATCGCTCATAAAAGCGGTAAAAGATTTCATGGATGAGTTTTCTTGTGTGCCAACCTCAATTGGTCGTAACCGTGGGAAAGAGATTGAGTACTTGGTTTGCCAGTATGTTTTCTCTAAATAATCTAAATGGGCGGCGGTAAAAAAACAATCGGTACGCCAATCTTCTAAGCCAATTAAAACACCTAAACCTATTTTATAAACTCCCGCCTGCCCCAATCTGTCAGGTGTTTCTAATCTATAATCAAAATTAGATTTTTTGCCTTTTGGATGATGTGTTTTGTAATTTTCTTTATGATAGGTCTCCTGATATACTAAAACAGTATGTAAGCCTTCAGCCATTAAAATTTCATACTCTGCTTTATCGAGCGGTTGTACTTCAATTGAGATATTTGAAAAATGCGGGCGAATTAATTTTATAGCGTGTTTTAGATACTCTACCCCTACTGTTTGATTAGCCTCACCCGTAACTAACAACACATGGTCGTAGCCCATTTGTTTTATAGCTGCAACCTCTTTTAAAATTTCATCATCACTTAGCGTTTTGCGTTTTATTTTATTATCGTAACTAAAAGCGCAATAAGTACAAATATTTTGACACTCGTTACTTAAATACAAGGGCGCATACATTTGTATAGTTTTACCAAACCGCTTTTGTGTAAGCGCATTACTTAACTGAGCCATTTGCTCCAAATACGGCATTGCCGCCGGAGAAATCATGGCTTTAAAATCTTCAAGCGTATGTTTTCCTTTTTGCAGAGCCTGTAAAACATCTGCATCAGTTTTTGCAAGGATGCTTTGCTTTACATCATCCCAACTGTAACTATCAAATATGTTTTTAAAATCTTTCACGTAATTAATCTTCTAAAAAAGCTGTCAAGGGACTGCTTGCTTCTGCAAAGTTTTTAGGCTTTGCTAATTTTGCTTCGTAAGCCATACGACCAGCTTCAACTACCATTTTAAATGCTTTTGCCATTTGTACAGGGTTTTCAGAAACAGCAATGGCTGTATTAACCAATACTGCATCTGCTCCCATTTCCATAGCCTCTGCCGCGTGTGATGGTGCACCAATGCCCGCATCAACTATAATAGGAATTTTACTTTGCTCAATAATAATTTCTAAAAAATCGCGCGTGCGTAAACCTTTGTTGCTACCAATAGCAGAACCCAAAGGCATAACGGCCGCTGTACCCACTTCTTCTAATCGTTTGCACAAAACAGGGTCGGCATGAATGTACGGCAACACTATGAAACCAAGTTTTACTAATTCTTCAGCAGCCTTCAACGTTTCAATAGCATCGGGTAATAAATATTTTGGGTCGGGATGAATTTCTAATTTCAACCAATTTGTTTCTAAGGCTTCGCGTGCCAGTTGAGCTGCAAAAACTGCTTCTTTAGCATTACGCACACCCGATGTGTTTGGTAATAAATTAAATTGTGTGTGCGACAGGTGTTTTAAAATATCATCGCTATCGCTATTTACATCAACTCTTTTAAGTGCAACGGTTACTAACTCAGAACCTGAGGCAAGTAAAGCTTCTTCCATTAATTGCGAAGAAGAAAATTTACCTGTACCTGTAAATAAACGTGAAGTGAATGTTTTATCTGCAATAACCAATGGTTTCATCTTACTTAGTTTTTAATGTATCATATTCTAAATGCTGCATAAACTTTTTTACGGTTTCTTTTTTGTTTTCGGCGTGGGTTATAGCACTTGCCACAGCAATGCCGTAAACACCTGTGGCAGCTATATCTCCAACATCACTTCCCTTAATTCCTCCAATAGCAATTATTGGCGTAACTATATTTTCTTCCCTGCATTTATCTACAATTGCCTGGTAACCTTCTAAACCCAATATCGGACTTAATTTATCTTTGGTAGTTGTAAAACGAAAAGGTCCAAGTCCGATATAATCAGCGCCCGATTTAGCATGTAACTTTACATCTTCAAACGTGTTAGCCGTGCCGCCAATAATAAAATCAGTCCCTAAAATTTCTCTTGCTTTTGACACCGGCATATCTTGCTTGCCCACATGCACTCCATCGGCACCAAGTTCTTTTACTAAAGCAACATTATCGTTTATAATTAGTTTAGCATTATACTTTTTGCAAATAGCCAATGCTTCTTCTGCAATGGTTTTCCAGTCTTCGTAGGATTTATTTTTTAAACGAAGTTGAACCCAATTAACCCCTGCTTTGCAAGCATCTTCTACCAACTGTACATGCGAAGCATTTTCAACATCCTGTGTTATATAATGTAATTTCGAAATCATATTTTGTGATAACCTAACAATGTTTTATTACTACTTAAAATTCGCTCGGTATATTGTTTTGCTTTTAAACAAGCGCGTTGCAAATCTTCTCCTTTAGCCAAATTAGCTGCAAGGGCAGATGACAATACACAGCCCGAACCATGTTTAGGGAAAATATTTTTTGCTTTTGGTCGAAATGAAAATTGTTTTCCTTCTTTTAAAAACAAAGTATCGTAACCCAATTTTTTTTCTGCATGTCCACCTTTTAAAAACACGTGGCAATATTTTGAAAGATGTTTTGCGTTTTCAGTAGCATCTTTAAATAAACCTAAGGATATAGCTTCAGGCACATTGGGTGTTATTACAAAAAGTTGTTTGCATATTTTCTCTAACAAAATACTATCTACCTGTTTATGAAATTCAAACCCCGCGCTTGCTTTTAAAATAGGGTCCCAAACGATTTTAGTGTTTGCATTCTTTGAAATTAAATAGGATACTATTTTATCTAAAGTTTCTAAATTTTCTATCAAGCCGATTTTTACATATTCAAACTCAAAACGTTTTTGCAGAATAGCTATTTGTTCAATTATTTTTTCAGCAGAAATCCAATCGACATCCTTGAACTCCATATCACTTTGAAATGTATTGGCAGAAATAACTCCTAAGCCATATACTTTGTTGCTTTCAAACGTTTTAACATCAGCCAACACACCCGCCCCACCGCTTGGGTCAAAGCCTGCGATGCCTAATAAATATATACGTTTTGGCAACATTTAATTAACCCTTGTAATATTTAATTTATGGTTCGATTTCAACATGTTTTTATCTAAGGACTTTAACAAAGTTTCGGCATCTGTAACATTTTCAAAAAATCTAGTTGGCACATAGGGTTTTGAGAACTTTAAATAAATTTTAGCCAATACTCGATGAATGAATGATTGAATCACAAAAGCATC
>Ga0206809_1068_pt1 | contig 20767 bp, 14 predicted proteins | sample Alteio_BWOrgCont_55_FD_152903 | JGI IMG/M metagenome (GOLD analysis project Ga0206809, IMG submission 152903) | Enriched cells from forest soil in Barre Woods Harvard Forest LTER site, Petersham, Massachusetts, United States -... | ecosystem: Environmental > Terrestrial > Soil > Temperate forest >... | reverse complement strand
GCACTCGGCAGGCGAAGCGCTTTCGACAGTGACGGCGAGAGGAAGACCATTGCCAGAGGCGACAGCGACGATCTTGGTGCCCTTGCCACGCCTGGTCGGGCCGATGGCAAAGCCCCCTTTTTGGCGCTCGCGAATGTGGCATCCACGAACGCTTCGTCCAAATTGAGCTTTCCTCGCTCGTGCAGGTGCTTCGCCAGCAGGCGCAACGCTTCTACCAGCTTGCCTTCTCGCACCCATTGCTGGAAGCGCCGATGGCAGGTCTGGTACGGAGGGTATTTGGAAGGCAACTCGGACCACTGCGCTCCGCTGCCCAATTAACCAGGCCCAGCCCCAATCGACGCTGTTGCTGCTCGTGCCTGCGTTCGTCATCAGCACCGCCAGAGTATCGGTTGGCACCGTGGTTGAAACCGTTGCGGTGTAAGTTGACCCCCCCGAAGGAATTATCGTACAGGTCACGCCGCCTGAGCCGAAGGCGACCTGAGCCGAGTAGATGGTTCCGTAGGTTGGAGCCAATCCCAGCGAAGTCGCCGTCGGCGTGCTGCCGGTTGAGGTCACGCACATGAAGTGCGTGTCGCCGGCCGTCGTGCTGTAGCGAATCTCCGCAAATTCGCACGCAGACGAGTCGCTGGCGACCATCGCGGCGAGCGTGCAGCCGCCAGAATCAGAGCCTAGGCTGAAGAACCCCCACTGCCCGCGTGCATTGGTGTAGTCGGTGCTCGCGGTGTACTCGAAGAGGAATGTTAACTCCGGGTACTTCGTCGGGCCGAAGTTCACCGATCCCGTGAAGCCGCCGCAATCGTTCGTGGTGGCTGCGCTGGAGAACTTGTTCATAAACGGAGCCACGTTGCCGCCCGCGAGCGCCGTAGGCGTGCTTTGACTCGCGCAGCTGGAGATCGCATCGTGGAGAGACGTCTCTCCGACTCCTGTAGCAAAGATTTGATCCACCAGCCCGCTGCCCCAGTTCGCCGCCAGCGCGGAGCCGGCGGTTTGCAGCGTGCCGCTGGAATCAGTTACAACAGGTTTGCTTGCGCCGAGCGCGCGAGCCGTGGGAAAATAGCTGCCGGCCCCTTCGAGTGTTTTGCTCATCACAGAATTGAACTGCGCCTGTGTGATATGATCGGCGCCGCTCAACGTGCCGACGTTTGTGCAACCTTCCGAGTTGTTCCAGATGTTCGCGCCGGAGCCGATAACCGTATTGACGTTGTAGCAGGTGCCCCAGCCGATCAGATCGTTGTCCTGCACGGAGAGATCGGAGGCTGTGCTGCCGTTCGCGGCGTAAAGAGTGATCGCCGGCTCCGAAGACGATCCATCGTCGATCACGGTATTGCCGTGAATGTCCAGATGGGAGCAGTCGGTTCCGCTGTAGTTGCACTGTGCTTCGATACCATAATAGGGCGTGGAGGACCAGGCAGGAGCCGCCATCTGCCAGACGCAATTCCCCGGCGAACTCTCCGACGTGATGCCACTCGCAGTCATGCTCCAGGTCGGAGCTGTCGTCCCTGTGATGCAGCCATTTTGCCCGTTGACCCATACGTTTACTTCAAGATTTCCATTGCTGTCCTTAATCGCGCCGCCCATCGTGATGTATGTGCTGGCCGTCCACGCGGTCTGCGCCGCACTCATTCCGGTATGATCTATGATGTTGTCTGAGACAGTGTCGTTATTACTGTTCGCGCCCACATTCGATCCGCCAATGTAGATTCCTGAGAAAGATGTCAAGGAGGACGGCCTGTTGAGCGGATAAATATGGTTTCCCGTGAACGTACTCCAGGACGACTTATTTAGGTCGGCGTCTCCTCCCCATATGACATTGCCTGTTACTATCCCTCGAACAGCTTGCACGAGTTCCAGGCCCAGCACGGAGGAGCCAGTCAGATTCAGGTAGGTGTTATTGCTCACCGTGTAGCCATTGACGCTTGCGAGGCTGTAGCCTTCTACTACGAACCCCGTTGGATTGAGCGCTTGGACGCAGGTGTTTCCCGTGACCGTAATTCCGGCGGCGTTCAAGCCGCCAAATCCGCCAATCTCCATGCAAATTGAAAGTCCGTTGTTGATATTGTTGTTCGATATGGTGATGTTAGATATTTGTGTAGTAGATGGAGTTGCAGTAAGAGTAATCTGCGAATGGGCTGCTATGCCTAGACGGTCCCCTACGACACCGGCACTCATGTCGACACGATTGTTCGTCACGATCACATTGCTGGTTTGGCCGTCAATGAAGATGCCTCCTCCGCTGGTCATCCCGCTTAAGATATTGTTCTCGACCAGCGAGCCTAACACGTTGTCGAGGTAGATAGCTGTATCGGCTGTTCCTTTAATGGTTGAGTTCTGCAACGTGAAATTGCTTGTGTCTGTGGCTTCGATGCCGTAGTAGCCGTAGCCGCCGACAGCCGAGCCGGTGCTGGAGCTTCCGGTGGCCGTAGTCGAGAAGGTCGCGGTCGAGCCGGAAGCTGTGAGCAGCGTGAAGTCTTCGTTGTCGATTCCGCTGATGCCCGTTCCGGTGAAAGCTATCCTGGAGCCTACGGAGTAGTTAGATGGCAGGGTAGTAGTGAATACAACTGTCGCTGTTCCTCCGCTGATCGTAAGGCTGGAGATGGTCGCGATCGTGTTGCCTTCCCCAATGATCTGGCAACCAATGATTGTCACGTTCGCCGCCGTTACTGTCAGCGCGGCAAAATTTCCGCCCTTAATGATCTGCGCGCCCGGTTCGCACTTCACGGTCACGCCAGCGGTTGCAAGTGTCACACCAGAGGCCAGCGTGGTGTTGTAGTTCGAGGCCAGATGCAAGGTCTGTCCCGGCGAAAGCGCTGCCACCGCGGCAGCCAAACGAGGGGTAGTTCGCCGCCTGTCATCGTCAACTGAAAAATCCCCAGTTTTGGGCGCTTGAAAATTCCCCAGGCAGGGCGGGATGAGGTTTTGGATCAGACAGGGAGTGCGCGGCGGAGGGCGAAGCCCGGAGCCGCACACTCCCACAGGCCGATCCGGAGCAGGCGGTCAGGCTCCTTCCTTGCTGGCGGTTTTGGCGGCGATCACGCCGGCCTTCTTCTTGTCCTTGAGCCGGTAGCTCTCGCCCTTGATGTTGATGGTGGTGGAGTGGTGCAGCAGCCGATCGAGGATGGCCGAGGCGATGACGTTGTCGGCGAAGATAGCTCCCCAGTCGCCGTAGCTCTTGTTTGAGGTGAGGATGATGGAGCCCTTCTCGTAGCGTTCCGAGACCAGTTGAAACAGGCAGGTGGCGGCGAAGGAGTCCAGGGATAGATAGCCCATTTCGTCGAGGATCAGCAGCCTGGGCTTGACCAGCAGGCTCATGCGCTCCTTGAGCTTGTTCTCGTCGCGGGCGCGTTGGAACTGGCCGACTAAGTCCTGCACGGTGACGAAGTAGACCGAGGAGCCGGCGACGATGGCCTCGGTGCCGAGCGCGATCGCCAGATGGGTTTTGCCGACGCCGGGTGGTCCGAGCAGCAACACGTTCTCCTTGCGTTCGAGGAAGGCCAGCCCGGCCAGTTCGCGCAGCTTGCGTTCATCGACCGACGGCTGGAAGTCGAAGTCGAACTGGTCCAGACCTTGGTTGTAGGGGAAGTGCGCCCACTGGGTCTTCAGCCGCACGTTGCGGGTGTGCTTGGCCTGGCTCTCGGCTTCGAGCGCCTGTTCCAGGAAGTCCAGATAAGGCAGGTTCTTCGCAGAAGCCTCTTCGGCGATGGCCTCGAAGCAGTTGGGCAGATGCGACAGGCGCAGCCGCAGCATGTGGTTCAGCAGACGCTCAGACTGAAGCGACATGGGCCACCTCCTCGTACATCGCCAGCGAACGCAGTTCCACCACCGGGACGGTGTAGTGCAACCCGACGCCGGGACCGGGGATCAGCTCGGAGACGGCGACCGGTACGGTGGATCTCAGTCCACGCGGTCTGCGCGGCAGGTTGCCATAGTGGGCGCGTTCGACGATCATCTCTCCCTTGCCTCGCGACAGGGTATGTTCGGCGATCAGGTCCTGCTGATGAAAGATCCGGATGCTGCCCGATCCCAGCGGCTCGCGTACCAGAACACTCTTGCCCGCATGGGCATGCGGCACGGAATAACGGTTGCCCCGATAGCTCACCAGGCAGTCCCGGGCCACCTGACGGTAGCTGACATAGCTGGTGTCGTAATGCGGCTGGCCGTTCAGCGGCGTGAGCCCTTCGCGAGGCAATCGCTCGACCGGCACCTCGCGCGTGGTTCCATGGACACGACGGTTCGCCTCTTCGCACCAGGCCAGCGCCTGGCGGTTCAACTCCGCCAGCGAGTCGAAGCTCAGCCCTGGCCAGAAGCTCGACTTGATATAGCGGATGGTGGACTCGATCTTACCCTTGGTCTGTGGTCTATACGGATGGCAGGTCCGCGGCACGAAGCCGTAGTAGCTGGCGAAGTCCAGCATCTTCGGATGGAAACGTGGTTGGCCGTCGATCCGATCCACCACCACCGTCTTCATGTTGTCGGTCAGTACCGTCACCGTCACCCCGCCGAAGCAGGCGAAGGCATGCGCCATGCAGTTCAGCAGCGTCTCCACATCCTGCCGCTGGGTGAACTCCACATAGCGCATCCGCGACCAGCCCAACGTCAACGCAAAGCCGTACAGCCGCCTGCTATCCCAGTTGCCGAAGTGGCCCCAGTCCATCTGCGCCTGCTCGCCCGGTGCGGTCTCGAACCGAACAAACGCCCGCTCCTGGCCCTCGCTTCGCCATGGCCGCACCACCTTCTTCACCTGGGTCAGACCGCCGCCGTACTCGCGCTTCTGCAGCTCCACAAACAGACGGCTGGCGTTATGGACGCCCTGCTCCCAGCGCTCCCGCAGATACCCCCGCCAGGGATCGATCTTCCAGCTCTTCGGCTTGCGCTCGTACTCGCGCGGCGCTTGCTTCAAGTACTTCCGCACCGTCTTCCGGTCCACGTCCAGGTGCCGCGCGATCTCACTCACGCTCATCCCGTCGTGATGCAGCTTCTGTATCTCCATGAAATCCTCCAGTCGCAGCTTCCCGACCCTCCTCGGGTCAGAATGCCGCCGCTCGGCTCCAACTGGGGAATTTTCAAGCGCCGATACTGAGGATTTTTAGAGTACCGATGACACCGCCTCCAGCGTGCCGTTCACTACCGCGATCGGAGCCGCGACGGTACCCGTGAAGCTAGCAGAGGAGCCGTTCAGAGGGACGGCCAAGGTCACGCCGGGAAGCGGCAGAAACGGAGCACCCGGTGTTCCATTGACCGCCACCCACGCACCATTCTGCGCCACGCACACAACCGGTAGGGAGCCGCCACCCGTCGCGCAATCGGTCGGATTGGCTCCATTAGTTACTTCCACCGTGTATCCCGGGTAAGCCGAGGCCGAGGGTATCGTGCCTCCTGTACCTACTGTGTATGTTGGCCAGGGAGTTGTCTGCGAAAAGCCGGATGCGTTGGTAGCGGTTATTACCAGCCATGTAAATGCCGCATAGAAACTTGAGCGTCGGCGAAGCTGCAACTGGGAGGGACAAAACAAGTCGGCAGTAGGCACGGGAGCATTTCCTCGAATGTGAGACAAAACCGGAATGAAGGCCGTTCATACTCCCTCGGATCGGGAGTGGAACGTAATTTGGCAGAACGGGGAGAATGATCCGAAAGATATCACTTGCGTAAGAAGCGGCACAGTACCCAGCCTCTTTGGATAGGAGCAAGTACGTGGCTATTCGAAGGGCGGTCTTTGAAGATGTGGAAGACGATTCTCTGATCGCTTAAGCCCTATTGTCCAGAATCTCCTTTTTGGGCACTGATTCCATGGAATTCTAACGCTCCTGAGGCAGATTGCAAGCCCAAAAGAACGTTGGTAGGGGAACTGTGTGGCAGGCACGGGATCGGCCAGCAGACATTCTATTGCCGGAAAGCGAAGTACGGCGGTCTGGACGTCAGCTATGCGCAACGGCTGCGGCAACTGGTAGAAGAGAACCAGAAGCTGAAGCAATTGGTGGCCGAGCAGGCGCTGGGCATCGTCGGCTTCAAGACGGTGCCGTCAAAAAAGTGGTAGGCCCGCATGCGGAGCGGGAAGCCCTGAAGGTGTTTGGTGAAGCGACGAAGGGCTCGGAGCACCGTACCTGTGGGCAGATGGAGATTGTGCGAGCGATGGTGTGTCATCAGCCGCGAGCGAGCCGGTTCGCGCTGTCAACGAGATGCTGCGTATCCGGCTGCGGAAGATGCCTGAAAATCTGTGGTGGTGGGGACTGCGTGGCACCCATGACTCTTGTAATTAGCTGGCACTCATTCCGTTGTCTCAGAACGAGACCGTGGTGCTGAGTTTTGAATTGCAAAGATCTGTTCCATTGCCTTAATCATCTCCCTAGCAATCTCCTTGCCAGAGAGCCGAATGAACGGCTGCTGCACGCCAATGGCTTTCCATTCTGTATCACCACTGCCGGATGCCTGCGCCTTATCGATTGCAGGTCTATCTCCGCTCTCGTTGCTCCGCCATGCTTGGACCTCAACTGGCCAGGGCGCCAGCCGGCTTAGCCACTTCGTCTCCCGCCCGCCTGTCATCCCATAGCGCCGCGGATGGCGCAACACGTCACGCGGACTGCCGTCGTAGATGACAAACTGGATCACAGAGTCCGGCAGGATTCGATCTCGTCCATAATAGGTAACGGTCAGGCGCACCAGCCATACCAAGGCATTCCACCATCGCATCAGCCAACCAGGCTTTGCCCCTGCGTCTGCCGCGTTTCTCTCCCACGCAGCCTTGCCGGGAAACTGCGCGCGACGCGAATCAAAGCAGCCATCAAAATACGACTCGGCCTCATCCAGCGCGTGCGCATCCCTTTGCCCCTCCGGCCACACAACCGCAAAGACCAGACCCGACGATTTCCAATACAGCTCCCAGTAACGAACCACGCGTGTCCAGAAAACATTCCAGGTCCACTGCAGCGGATGACGAACAAGGAACTTTCGATTCATCGCCCACTTTAGAGCCTTTCCAATCCCAGGCAATGCCTCTGCACCCTGGCGCACGCGGGAAATGTAGCACTCTGCGTAACGGCTTCCTAGTATCTCGTGAAGATAATTCGAGATATCCGGGTCTTCGACTTGGTCCAACACAGTCTTAGTCCGGAAACGCTCCGTATAGCCATAACAGATTCGGCGAAGCTGCGCTTTTGCAAAATGGCCGATTTTACTTACCGGGAAAGGGCCCACATAAAAGTCCGGAGAGCGGACAACCTTTGCAAAGTCGGCGTAAAACGGAGCCGCGCCCATGAACAATGTCCGTTCCTGAATCAAGTCGATACCCAGCCAAAGGAGCCCGTCATCCTCGTTCTTAACGAGAAATATCTGCCATGGCCAAACATCTCGGTCGACCTTGCGAAGCAGAACGCCGTCCCATCCCAATTGCCTGCCAACTTGATCAGCGTATTCTAGAGCTTGACGCGCGTTCTTGCTGCTGATCAGCACGTCCAGATCACGACCAACGCGGTCTGGATAACCGTCTAACCCGCTTAAAATCGAGTATTCTATACGGGCTTCGTTCAACGCGTGCGCAAAGGCTTCTGTGGTGCGCACTCTCAGCCGATGGAATTCTTTCACATTCTCCATAATTTCTTGATTTTCAGCATTTTCCTCGTCTGCGATTATCGCATTTTTAGCACTCAGGCCCCAGGGTGTCAAGGCCGGAGCAACACGCCTTCTTTCGTATCTTTTATGAACTATGAACCTTGGATGCCACTGACGTGCCCCCGAATTCTCAACTTCCAGGCGGCTTAGTTTTTAGGTTTTAGGTCAGTTTTTGGGTTTTCGGTCACCACATTGCGGACGTAGATATGGCGGCGAAGCGGGGTTTGGCTCTAGCTCTGCAGCAGCTATAGGACAATGGACGCTTGTTACCGGGTGCTGCGAAGTCCCTCCGGAGGACTGGAAGGTCGGAGAGTTAAGCCCGTTGATCATGGCGTTGCCGGATGAGATAGTTAGTGATGACGAAGCGATTCGGCCGGTCTCCTGGCGTCTCCATAGCTCTTACCGTCGGCGCTTTTATATGATTCAGCTAACGCTTCAGCAGTGAACACGCGGGTAAGCCCATAGCCTCGATGCCTATCATGTAAGGTTTCCTCTCTTGCTAACTTCTGTCCATCCTTTACACTTGAAGCGTCGCAAACACGTGCCGATCCCCGACGCAGCTACATGCTCTCCTATGGCTATCGGCACGACTGGATTCTGGCCATCATGATATTTTATTGACTATTCTCCGCAACAGGAAGATTGGACGCAATGAAATCGCAATGCCTACAAAGAATATAAAATAAAAGAACATTCTTTCTGAATAACAGCGGGTGGCCCTGTTGTAGAAAAAATTAGATAGTGAAGTGCGTTGCCTGTTTATTCTTTGCCACAGTGGCGCAGCTTGGGACATGCTCCTGAATTCATCGTCGGAAAGTTCAGGTTCACCCTTAAGCCTTCTTATAACATTATAATCAACTGTTCTGGCAGACAGTTTGTTCTGGCGCGCTCTTTGTCCAGTAATAGACGCTGCGTGCAAACGATACTCCACCAACAATTCATTTTGACACTTTAGCATTTTCCCATGGGTTACAAGCCTGCCCCATAACTCCCGATCCTCAACATATGGCAGATCCTCTCTATAATGACCAACTTCCAAAACCTCTTTCTTACGCATCATGACCGTAGACTGAACGATTTCTAGAAAAAGCGTGGGATTTAGCTCTGCTATACCTCTCTCCACATCAACTGACGGTTTGGACTGTCCGATTCGTTTACCAAACACGTCAATCAGGTAGGCATGACCGCATACGAGGCTGGCCTCTGGGTGCTCGCGCATAAACACAAGTTGACGTTCAAGACGTTCAGGAAGCATACGGTCATCTGCGTCAAGCCATGCTAGGATATCGCATCGAGTGGAATCTATGGCATGATTCCTGGAGGCGGCTACTCCGCGCTTCTCCTGATGAATGACGACAACACGGGAGTCCTTTGCCGCGTATCGATCAATTATTCCTGCAGTCCCATCAGTCGAACCGTCGTTTACGACGACTAGCTCGAAGTCCGAAAATGTCTGCTGCAAGACGCTATCCAGTGCCGCTGCAAGAAATCTCTCTCCGTTATGCACAACCATCATGACAGATACTTCCATTTAGGAGTGAACCTCCCGGTTTTCGGCACAGTCCGCACAGATTGTACCGACGGTGATAGAAAATAAATGATTCAGGCTACAATTGATCGAGGAGCGGTCTATTTAATATCCTGCTTAGTTATGGTGCGCAACAGTGATTGTTCTTCGTCGATTTCTCGAGAACCCCTTCATCTATCATACCTTTCAGGTATTTTACGTCTCTGTGCATACGATCATCCTTTGTTATTCCCTTGAGATTAATGTGTCCCAGTGGGCCAGAATCTCGGCGCGATCTAGGTGTAGTCGGCGACTTGACACGCTCCTGCGGCAGCGAGGGGCCAGTTTTTGTTCGAGCGCGTACATCGGGTGACCGCCAAATGTATGTTCCATATTCCGCACATATGAGCGACGTCGGCCGGAAGGTTCCGCGAATGATACCACGGAATCGCTTCCAGTCAACTTCGAAACCTGTCGGGGACGACTAGAGGTATTCGTGCAGCCTGATGGCGAGATCGTCCACATTGGCATAATCATCTTGCCAAGCGTAGGACAGTTAAACATGACCAGCCAGCCCCCGCTCCCGCGCCAATCAGCAGAATGCATGTGCTTGTAGGGCGATCTCGACCGAAGAATTGATCTTCTGGTCGGAAAATGAACACGATGTATTGATTCCTGAACCTCAGCATTCGTCATTCTGGCGGCGCAGGCCGCTCTCCTCTCTGATTTGCGACGTCGCTCCCGATCGGCACTAACTTGGGGGAGCAACCCTTTTCCGTGCACGCAGGGCGGCGTACAGTGGGATAGTGATGTTCACCACCTGGCCGATCACCATTGACGCGAGTCCGCCGGTCGCTCCGTAGCGACGCGTGAGGAACACGCAACCGCTCAGGCTTACGAACGACACGGCCATGGCTGTTTGGGCCAGTACAATGGTGCTTTCTACTGTGCGGTGGTAGTACTGAAGAATCCGGTAAATCAGCGCCATGCACATATAGAGGGCCTCCCACGCAACGAGGTTAGCAAAGCGGCCATAGGCGCGCCCGAAGACAAATGTCATGACCGGGTGGGCGAAGATCGAAACCAGCAGGAGGAAGCCGCCCACATAACTGGTCAGCAGACTGGTGGCGCGCCACAGGTAGCGGGCAAGTGCCTCCTCGCCGCTTCTAGCATAGATCTGGGCAGCACGCACGGGAATGACATTATCGAGAAGCTGATACAGAACATTGACCGGCCCCATTAGCGCGAGCACCGCGCGAATGCCGCTGGCGGCGCGAACGCCCACGATGGCCACGATGACCAGATAGACGCCGGAGACGCCCAGCCACTGCAGTTGCGTAGCCACCAGCAGGCTTCGGCCTGCATCCCAGGAACGCCGCACACTCTGCTTGATCTCTCGCAGCGTGCTGCGCATGTCCTCCACTGTAAAGCCCACTCCGAAGGCCGCCAGAGAAGTGATCCCGATGGCGTAATACGCAGCGGTAACGTTGAGACTGTGCAGCCACCAGAGAGCAAAGAAGGCCGCAATCTGTCCGGTGTAGCTGAGAACGTCGTTCCAAAACAGCGCGGGGCCGCGCTCATTCACGTAGCATAACCGTCTGAACCAGTCCTGCACCTGAAAGGCGAAGACGGCCAGCATGAATGGGAAAAGGGCATCATTACCCACCCGGGGAACCAGATACAGGCGTTGTAGCAGGAAGCCGCCCGCGACCAAAGCACAACACCCTGTTGAAATCAGATATTGAAAGCCAGCCATGCCGCGCAGGTAGCCGCGCTTCTCTCGCGGGTCGGCGATCTGCGGCGCGAGGCTCAACATGGGCGCGACGTTCAGGGCTAACTGGATGCTATTGAGATATTGCAGACTGATATAAAGGACGGAGAAGATGCCGAAGTTATAAACGCCGAGCAAACGGGCAAGCACGACCGTTGTGAAGAAGTTCATGACACTGACCAGCGCCTGGTCGGCCATACTCCACCGGTTGCGGGATAAAATCCCCTGCACCCTCTGAATCAACCGCTGGCGGTTCTGACGCGCAAGCGGCGCCGCCGCGGCCTGCACAGAATCGATGGGTCGTATGCTCAATCGTTCGCCTTCGCCTCGGGCAGATGTGATTCTTCAATCTTAACTCAGCATCTATAAAACCGACCATCCAAGCCCTGGGCCTGATCTAACAAGGGAAGACCAAACGCGACGAACCTACATCGATCTCGGGATCGTGATCGAGGTGCAGCTTGTGGCCCAGTGAAGGCTTGCTCATACCTCGTGGAGTGAATGCACGTCGCGGCGCTACTGATAGTCTCGAAAGACGTCTTCACCGATTTGGACCACCTCCGCTCCAAATGCAATCACCCAATGTGCCAGAGACGCCGGCCACCATACCAGCGGCGCGCTCAGGCTCCATCCACTCATGGCTGGAGGATTGCATCGTTCCATGACGCCGAAATGAGGAGTTGCCGAGAACTCAGGATAACGCATTCGTGTTGTGCGACAATGTCGACTTTTCCGACCACGATCTTGGGCTCGTAGCATGGCGAATACCGGATTTGCATGCGGTCGAAATGGCACACTGATTGAAAGCGACTCGGTGCGCATTCGGCTCCGTTGTCGCGTACGGTTATAGGGGATCTGCGGTGGCGCGATGAAATCGCCGTGCTCGAAAGTCTATGCACGGTGGTGAAGCGGGTCCTTCGGCCGCGGCGGCGTGAGGACAATCCCGATAGTCCGAAGCATGGAGTCCAGGCCGTGCTGAATGGTGTGTTCTGGGGGGCTGGCCACCAGCGTGCAGCGGGGAAAACTAACGGGGATATATCCCGCAAAACAGCCATCTCCGGTCCCCGGAATGGGTGCGGAGCCACGCCTGAAAAAGCGCCTAAACTGCTGGCTTGACAGCGCATTAGGCGGACTTTGAAATTCCATTATCGCAAGAAAAGCGCTGAACTGTGGCGGACGGGAACCGATCTCTCACTTTGCCTGAAGCGAAGCGGCGCGAGAAGAAGCGAGGCGGTCCGCGGATGTCGATCGACTCAGCGAGTGCGCTGAACAGCGAAGGAATACTGACGCTTTAGGATAAGGACGTTTCGGACGGAAGCTCCGCTCTGGAGAAGAGTGGTCTCGGCAATCGGAAAAATTGCTGCAGAAGCGACGGTCCTGTTTTTTGCGCTTTGATCCGATCCTCAGCGCTGCGGCAAGGGGCGGACGTGAAGCGGGCATATAGCCTTCCTGCCGAAGCAGGGCTGACAGTCTATAGCGCTGGCGCAAGCGGCTGTGGCGTGCCCCATCTTCTTAATTTCTATTAGCGCGGCCGGATCAGGACAGAGCGATGGGCCACCTCGTGAACGGCATGCCGACCGGACGGCTGGCGCATTCTCGGCGTAGAGCACGCCTTTGCGTGACATTGGCCTGCAAATATGCCCCAGAGAAAACTCACCTGTCACTTGCACGATTTTCGACTATCGGCTCAAGTCCTGCCGAGAGTTACCGGAGTACCGCCAGTTCCCAGTTTTTAGCCTAAGCAAAGACAAAACCGAAGCCGATTAGGTCCCGCAGAGGGGCCTATGGATACTCGATGGAGCATATCGCATCAAATCGCCTTTGTGATTAGCAGCATAACCCTAGCATCGAGCATGTTCGTGACAGGTTGCGGTACCTCTACCGAAACGGCGGGAGCTAACCAGTCCTCGGGCGCACAAACAGGCACGGCGGGATCTACGATTCCCGCACCACCACCCATACCTCCGACACCGAATCCCGTTGTGCGAACAGGTCCGACTTATATTGTTGGAGTTGACTATCCTAATCTGGAGAGTTGTGTTGCGGGCGTTGCTCTCGACTCCACATGTCTTCTCCAGTCAGGATATGCGGAATCGCCGACTACAGGTATTCTAATCAACGAATCCCACCTGACGGTCGCGTGCCAGCCGGGCGTCTATCTGACGGAGACAAGCACCGCTCCTGTCGTGACAATCGCCGCTAATGACGTGGTGATCGACGGCTGTACCTTCAATGGAGCAAGTCCGGTTCTTGAAGGGTCCGGCCTATTAGTGCACTATAGCTCAGGTATATACATAATTAACGATACATTTGAGGGATTTTCCGGGCCTGCCCTGCGGCTTTCTAATACGTCGGGGATGCTGATCGCAGGCAATCGATTTTACAGCAATAGCAGCGACGCCATCTATGGTGAAGTAAATTTATATAATATTGACATAGTAAATAATCCTATGATTGATGCATCAAGGATCACCACTTGGGGTCACGCCATTGGCCTACATTCGACAGAGGCGTCGGCGAACATTGAAAATGTTAATATTAATTCGAATTACATTATTAACGGAAGTAGTTTTTGTGTGGAAGTTGGCAGTTTTGGCGGCGAACTGCCAACAGATGTCACCATACAAAATAACTACTGCTTGCAGGCGGCGTCGGCGGGCAATCATGGGGGCTACTCCCTGTCAGGAACTAATATCGCCGCTGTCATCAGCAATATATACGCTATTAACAGCGCTGGGTATGGCCATATGGCTGGTGTTGAGGCTGTGAGCGGATTCAATGCAACAATTACAAATAATATGCTATTTGGCCTTGATATCAGCATTGATCGCCAATCCGGTAGCAAGGTAAGCGGTAATGTCGTACAAGATCCGGTAAATGGCGTGGGAGTTGCGATATCATCGAGTGTCACAGAGAGTAGTGTAAAAAATAACAGTATAAATGACAATACCATCATGTTCACTCGGGCTATAGCGGCGCAGAAAGGTATTTGGTTACAGTGCAATGCACTCAATGCCGTATGCTCTTCCAACAGTATAACCAACAATCGAATTGATCAGGTTAGTGCTGTGTCTGGCACGGGCATCTTGGTTGAGGACGACAAGGGAATGATGGTTGATAACCAAGTTGAGTCTAATAGTATTTCTGGAATGAAGGTCTGTGTGAATGCAGGAGAAACTGCCACGGCGATACTGAATAATAAATGTAACTAGGTCCATGACGGGATCGCGTTGTCTTTCTCGCTGGATTCAGAGAGATGAGAACAAAGCTTGGACAAGGCAAAGGGATCATCAGCCGCTGATCTGGCGAGGGACAAGAGCCGGCAACAGATTGCCGAGCTCTTGAATACCAGGAGACGCCAATGCAGATCCTGCCGCGGGTGGCAAACACGTGAGATATGGAGCAGGGGTCGGCGAGGGCGGGAAGCCGCAGGAGCCTGCCTGGCGAACGAATTGGACAGGTTGCTGGTCATGGTCCGGGCGGGGTGTATCAATCCAAAACAATCAAGTGGAGTTTGAGCGTCGGAAGCTGCCGGCGCGACGCTTTTGCTTGACATTTATGGTACACATTCGGATAATGAGTTCACGCTGACTTAGTTGGTTTCCCCCTCTATCCATAGCAATCACAGAACGTCAGTGATGCAACGCCGACCCGTATTGCACGCAATCAACTGAGCCATCAGAAATTACGTACGGCCCTCCGAGGCCTGCAATCATGGGAGCACTCAAAAAAATGAAATTCAACGGTAAAAAGGTCGCAGTCTGCGGCGGCGGCCGATTTATCGGTGGTCTTCTGGTGAAATACGTTTGGGCCAATGGCGTGAGTTCTGCACGCTCCATCGATGTGAAACCGCTGGATGAGTGGTAACAGGTGACGCCCGGCGTCGAAAGCCGGGTGCTTGACCTGAAAGGAAAAGACATCTGCTACAAAGTCGCTGAAGGCGTGGAGGGAATCCTCCAGCTCGCCGCCGATATGGGCGGAATGAGCTTCATGAGAACAACGAAGCGCTGTGTATGCTGATCGTGCTGACCAGCACGCAATGCTGGTGGGGGCCCGCGATGCCGGCGTGGAGCGGTTTTTCTATTCGTCGTCGGCTTGCGTCCATACCACGGCGACAAGCGGAAGAACGACCAAGTGATTCCGTTGAAGGAGGTGAACGCATACCCGGCGCTGCGCAAAGATGGGTATGGCTGAGAAAAGCTCTTCGATGAGCGCTTGTGCCGGCGTTTTGAAGAGGATTTCTGCACGGTCTGTCGGGTGGCGCGCTACCGCATTTTGTACAGACCGCTCGGCGCGTGTGCCGGGGGCGCGAAACGGCGCCGGCCGCGGTCTGACGCAACGTGATCGAAGCGAAGTCCACCGGCTAGCTAACCATGGAAGGCCCCCCGGTGCGCCGGGGGCAGCAGAAGTTTGACAGCTACAGGAGTCCATCCAGGAAGCTCCAGAAGGTGAGCCGCCAAGCACACGAAAAGGAGAATCCGGAAGGACGAGTATGAAAGCTTAAGCCACGCGAAATGGGAGTGCAAATACCACGTGGTTTTCATCCCGAAATGTCGCAGGAACGCACTATTACTACTGTGTTATAAGAAGTCACGCAGACAGCAGGGGCACCTGGGCAGAGAGCGGGCCAGATGTGCGGCGAGCTGGCAGCGCAGGGTGGCAATTGAATACGGGTTGTGTCGCTCAGTGCGGGCCGGCAGCGCCGCGGGGCTCGTAGCCGGCTTCGGAACGTGGTGGCGAAAATCGGAGATCGGCTGCCCGCAACGACTCGCCTGGCGGAGGGGGAAAAAGACACCGCTCCCGTACGAGGAAGCCGTAGGCGGCGATGCACAGGGATGCATGGTGATGAAAGCCGCGCCAACCACGCCCTTCAAAATGGCCGAGGCCGAGTTCCTGCTTGAGTTCCTGATAGTCGCGCTCAATAATCCAGCGCTGTTTGGCCAGCAGAACCAGACCGCGCAGAGATATGGATTCAGGCAGGTTCGCCAGCCAGTACTTCGTCGGCTCCTTTTCCCCTGTCGGCCATTCAATAACCAGCCACTGTTCCGGATGCGGTTCTTTTCGCCAGATATCACGATGAGCAATGCGGACCCTCAGGCAGGCAAAACGCGAGTGCATGGCGCCTCGTGTGCCTTCGCGCCAGCTGACGCGACGCAGATCCCCGGAACCAAGACAGAGGGCCAGTTCCTTCACCGACAGCGGCTGATGCTGCTGGTCGCGGCGCAGCAGTTGTGCCGGTCGTCCGCTCGTCTTCCGCGTTTTCGGTGGAAGCGGAGCTGTGCCTGGAGGCCATACCGTCGTGGACGACTGGATGCCCACGGCATATGCCAGTTCCAGCTTCTCCAATTCTTCACGAAAACCATGATCGTTGCCGTAGGCGGCGTCGGCCAGCACCACGCCGCGCTCGACACCTTCCTCGCACAGCGAGCGAATCTGTTCGGCAGCGATCTGCTGTTTGGTCTGAAATCGGATCTCTTCCGGCACCCCCGCCTTCCTGCGAAGCTGCGCATCGCCGGCCCAGTTTTCGGGAAGGTACAACTGATACCGCGCAGGCAGGCTGGCCTGCTCGGTGGCCAGCGACACGCTGACCGCAATCCGGCAGTTGTCCTGCTTGCCCACCTGTCCGCAGTACTGCCGCATCACTCCCACCGAATGACTGCCCTTTTTCGGAAACCCCGTGTCATCCACGATCCAGGCAAGCAACTTGTGTCGCCGCGTCATCGCAGGCAACACCTGCTCGCGCACCTCTTTCAGCAGTGCCAGGTCACTCCAGGCTGCATCGGCCACAATATGATGCAGCGACTGATGCATCCGGCGAACGTTACCCGGCGCCAGACGCGCGGCCATCGGCTCCACACTCTTGCGCTCCAGGGGCAGCAGCAGCCCCTTCGTGTAGTTCTCCATCGGAACCATACGATCCGCGTGTCCGGCGCACTGGGTTAGATGCTCCAGATAATCCTCAAAACGCTGCGACCGATCAAAGGGGATCTGCTGGCGGCTCTTCATGGGCCCAGGTTAGTTCAGAAAGGGGCCGGATGGCTTCAGGCTGTTACGAAATTCCTGGCGCGGTAGAAGAATGAATGGGAAAACGCCCTCGCGGAACGAGGACATTTTTCATGGGATTCATTCAGGGCGCGTACGCAGCAGACGCTGTTTCCGTCGACTTTGGAAGTTCTGATTCCGGGCGACCACCTGTTCTTGGTGATTGAGGCGTTAGTGGGGCGCTCTGTCCAGCGGCCCGCACGTTGGTGCGGAGACAGCTCTCGCGCAGAGAGCAACTGCGTGCTCTACTCGGCTCCAGCTGTGGCTTGTAGCGACTGTCCGCTGAAGAGTCGCTGTACCACGGCATCGCGGCGCTGGGTTACACGACATCTGCGTGAAGAAGTCGTCGCTCGTATGCAGCAAGGAGCCACGCTGGAAACGAAGTGGCTCCGGCGGTTCACCACGGAGCATCCCTTCGCCACGCTCAATTACAGCATCTTCGGACACCCGCGCCTGCTGCTGCGCGGGCTCTCCAGAGCTTAGACCGAGATCGGTTTGGCCACCATGGCCTGCAACGTGAAACAAATGATCAATGTTGTGGGCGGAACCTGCATGGTGGCCCAGCCGCGGGCGGCAGCGCGGCGATATGCACAACATGGCCCTCCGGTTGCGAGGGCCGATCAACGACCTCGATGATCCTGTCGACGGGGCAATGTCGGGTCAGCGGACTAAATAAGTTGTAAAGTCCGCTGCGTGTGCGGACTAAATATTTCCGCTAGTCCGCCGTGTTTTCTGGTGCCTGTTCTGGTGCCTGTTGGTGGGCGGCTTTTGTGCTTTTCACTGCGAGCGCGTGCAAGACCAACATATCGCAGGAAGCCTCATAAACACTGGCTGTTTGCATGTTTATGCAAGTCGGTGCGACAATCTGCAAAATAGCGAAAATAAGGACTCAAAATCGGCCGCCGATCGCCCCGACGGCCTGCTCCGCCATGAGTTCTTCGTGTTCTCCTTCTTCCCCATGCACGCCGGCATGCGCCAGTACTGGCGCGATATGGATTCGCTCCTCGCCTGGACGCGTTCGGATCCGCACCGCCAATGGTGGAAGAACTTTCTGCGCGACTCCGGCGGCACCGGTTTCTGGCATGAAACCTATCTCATGCGCGGCGGCATGGAAGCCATCTACGACGACGTCGCCCCGCCCCTCGGATTCTCCGCCTTTGCCCCGGTCGTCCCCGCGCGCGGAGCCATGTTCGGCGCAGTCCACCGTGCCGCGCAGGCGGAAAAGACGGTCGCCGATCCCGTCATCTCCGAGAAGGATCTCTACGGCTAGCTCTTTGCCGCTTCCTCAAAGAACCGAATCACCGACTCGATCCCGCGATGGAAATTCGGGATGTGAAATTTTTCATTCGGCGCGTGCAGCCCATCGTCCGGCAGCCCAAAGCCCATCATCACGGACGGAATCTTCAGGTACTTTTCGAACTCCCCGACGATCGGGATCGAGCCGCCCGAGCGGATGAACACGGTGTCCTTGTTCCAGACCGTCCGCATCGCCTGCACCGAGGCGCGAATCCACGCATTGTCGGTCGGAATCAGCGACGGCTCGCCGGAATGGATGAGCCGCACGTCCACCGTCACGCCCTTCGGGCAAATCGACTCCACATATTTCTTGTATTGTGCGAACGTCCTGGCCGGCTCCATCCTCGGCACCAGCCGCATGGAAATCTTGGCCGTGGCCTTCGCCGGAATCACCGTCTTCGCGCCCACTCCCGTGAATCCGCCGACAATGCCGTGCACGTCCAGCGTCGGCCGCGCCCACGTCCGCTCCAGGGTCGAGTAGCCCTTCTCGCCCACCAGCGTCGAAGCGCCCACTTCGTTCTTCGTATAGTGCCCTTCATCGAACGGCAGCTTCTTCCAGGCCTTCAGTTCATCGTCGCTGGGCGTGGCCACATCGTCGTAGAACCCGGGAATCAAAATCTTTCCGTCGCGATCCTTGAGATCGTTGATGATTTGCGCCAGCGCCACAAACGGATTCGGCGCCGCCCCGCCATACATGCCCGAGTGCAGATCGGTCTTCGCGCCGCGCACCTCGAGCTCTGTGTACACCATGCCCCGCAGCCCCACGCATAACGTCGGCAGCTCCGGCGCAAACATTTCGGTGTCGGAGATGAGCGCAAAATCCGCCTTCAGCCGCTCCGGATGCTTCATCACGAACTCCGAGATCCGCTCGCCGCCTACCTCTTCCTCGCCCTCGTAAATCACGCGAATGTTCAGCGGGAGCTTGCCGTCGGACCGGAGAAGGGACTCCAGCGCCTTGAGCTGCGTGACGAGCTGTCCTTTGTCGTCCACCGCGCCGCGGGCGTAGAGATTCTGCCCGCGCTCGGTCGGCTCGAACGGCGGCGTCACCCACTCGTCGAGCGGATCGGGCGGCTGCACATCGAAGTGCGCATAGCACAGGCCTGTCGGCTTGCCCTCGGCGTGCAGCCAGTCCGCGTACACCAGCGGATGCCCGGCCTCGCTGCGGATGATCTCGACGTGCTCCATTCCGATGCGCCGCAGATTCTCGGCCACCCACTCTGCCGCGGCATCCACATCCTTGTCATGCTCTTCCAGTGTTGAAACTGAAGGAATGCGGAGCAGCGCCTTCAACTCCTCCAGAAAACGGCCCGCGTGCTCGCGGGCGTACGCAACAGCAGCATCCATAGAGAAGACCTCAAAAGAACTGGAACAAACAGTCGAGTATACGGCACGCAACGGGGGCGAATCCGGCATTCGTGCCGGCACCGCGATGCTATCCTCCTCGCATTCTCTTCTCGCGAGGCGTGCCTGTGATCCTCCGCCCCCTTCCCGCCCTGTGTGTCGCTCTTGTACTGCTCGCGGCCTCCGCAGCGCTTCCGGCGCAATCCGTCGCGCACGCGGCGGACGCGGCGCCCACCGGCAGCGTTCACACGGAACAAGTCGATCTCGCGTACTACACCTTCGGCGCCCGCGGCACGGCGCTCCCCATCATCGCGGTCAATGGCGGACCCGGGCTTACCCACGCCTACATGACCATGAACGACTTCTGGCTCCGCGTCGCCGAGCATCGCCTCGTGGTCTTTTACGATCAGCGTGGCACCGGCGCGTCCAAACGTCTCGCTCCTGGCGCTTCGCAAACCATGGACGCCGAAGTTGCAGACCTCGAAGCCCTGCGCGCCCACCTCGGCTTCGATCGCTTCGCGCTCCTTGGCGACTCCTTCGGCGGATGGATCGCCATGGCCTACGCGACCGCGCATCCCGAGCACGTCGCGAAGCTCATCCTCTCTGACTCGCCCGGCGCGACCTGGAAGACCACCGCGCATGTGCTCGACCAGGTCTTCCCCGATATCGAAAACGCGAGCGACGCCGCCCAGAAACAACTTGGCCCTGACAGCGAGGCCGCGGCGCGCCTCTTCATGCACGATCACTTCATGATGATGTTTTATTCCGACGCGCATCGCGATGCGTATATGGCAAAGGCCGGCGATCTGGGATACGAGCCGGCGGTCGGCCGCGCCCTCGGCGATTCGATCGGCGGTCTCGACTTCACCGCTGCACTGCCCAAATTCAATTTCCCAACACTCGTGCTCAACGGACGATTCGACATGAACGTCGCGCCGAAGACCGCATGGGATCTGGCCCACGCCATCCCCGGCGCCAAACTGGTCCTCTTCGAGCAGAGCGGGCATTTTCCCTCGTACGAAGAACCGGAAAAGTACCGCGCCGTCCTCGAAGATTTTCTCAAGGCGCCCTAAGTAACGCCGGCCTTCACAACAAAGGAACTGTCACTGTGACTAAATTCCGTCGAAAGCTCGCATTCCTGCTTTTGCTCTCCATCGCAACGCTCACCGCAGCGCAAAACGCCGCCGCGCCCGCCGAGCCGCAGCCCA
>Ga0206809_1060_pt2 | contig 21084 bp, 19 predicted proteins | sample Alteio_BWOrgCont_55_FD_152903 | JGI IMG/M metagenome (GOLD analysis project Ga0206809, IMG submission 152903) | Enriched cells from forest soil in Barre Woods Harvard Forest LTER site, Petersham, Massachusetts, United States -... | ecosystem: Environmental > Terrestrial > Soil > Temperate forest >... | reverse complement strand
TAAACATGTTATAGCCGGCGATGGCGAATCAGGCGGTAGTTCACAAAAAAGTGGTAAAACCGGTCGCGATGAAATTTTGGAGGTGCCTTTGGGTACTATCGCCAAAAATGCGGAGACCGACGAGATATTATTTGAAATAACCCAGGATGGCGAAACCCGCATTTTGACCGATGGCGGTCGCGGTGGTTTAGGCAACTGGCATTTTAAAACATCAACTTTTCAAACACCACGCTTTGCCCAACCCGGCGAAGATGGCCAGGAGCAATGGAACGTGCTGGAGCTGAAATTATTGGCCGATGTAGGTTTGGTAGGTTTCCCGAATGCGGGTAAATCGACATTGCTATCAGTAGTGTCTGCCGCTAAACCTGAAATTGCTAATTATGCTTTTACAACGCTTGTGCCAAACTTAGGCATTGTAGCTTACCGCGATAACCGCTCATTTGTAATGGCTGATATTCCGGGAATTATTGAAGGCGCTTCACAAGGAAAAGGTTTAGGGATAAGATTCTTAAGGCATATTGAACGTAACTCGGTATTGTTATTTATGGTTCCGGCGGATACAGCCCGCACTATAAAAGAAGAATACGAGATATTGCTTAACGAACTAAACGAATACAATCCGGAACTGATGCACAAGCCACGTTTACTGGCCGTAACCAAATCGGACATGCTGGATGAGGAATTGCAACAGGAAATGAAAAAGGAATTACCGGCAGATATACCGGCAGTTTTTATATCATCGGTTGCTCAAAAAGGAATTAGTGAGCTGAAGGATATGTTGTGGACAGAGATCAACAAGGAAAGATAATCACCCGAGACTATTTACCGGTGTAAAGCATATATTTCGTACCCAATTTCTGTTGGGTAAAAGCAGTATATCCCGGAAAAAACTTCATAACTATATTTGCTCTTTCGCCCGCGTAATTCGTGGGTAATAGGATGTACAACGGCCCGGCATGGCCATTGTATATATAATCATCGTAATCAAATTTACTACCGGGTAATGGTGGGTCGAGGGTTATAATACGATTATGAGCTATTTCTAAGGGAAGATCAGCGGTAACAAAAACGAATATGGCATTTTTGTTTTGCTCATCGAGGTTTAGGATATAATTTAGCGATGATTGATCAATGTATTCCTGGGCGATGCCCGATGAACCTCTTGCACTAATGTTTTTATTAAAGATGTATCCTTTTATCAGGAATGAATAATTAATAAAGATCAATACAATACATAAGGCGCCAAAAACCAATTGATAGCGCACTTTAAGTTTACTAACCAGGTAAATGATGCCCGGCACTATTAAAAGGCCGATGATACGGAAATGCCTGCCCTCGTACGAAATGGTTAGTTGCTTTAAATAGGCTACACTAAAAAACAGTATCGACACTAAATAAAATACTACTATAAATAGCCTGTAATTATCTTTTGGTACATAGCGGATAATGCAGGTTATCAATACTAAACTTATTAATGCCAACAATATTAAAACCAATATGATATGCCCCGGCGTAAACATTGGGCTAAAGGTTGGATATAACATCCCATGCATAATATCATCAACCGAAAAACCTGAAACTAATGGTGAGGCCAAAGGGAAGCCGAATGTTTGCCAGCTCAGCTTAATGCCGTTTGACGCTGATGCGGGGCTTTGACCTTTGGATAGAAAAAAGATGTAAATACATGCCAGCGATAATATAGCGGGTATAGCTATCCATATGCCGTTTTTTATTAGTCGTTGGATATTAAGCCGGTTACCCGCTGCCGATAAGCGCAGGCAAATGCATAACAACCCTGCCGAGTATATCCATAAAAAAGATGATTTGCAAAAAAAACCTGCCCATCCCGACAAAAGCACAAAGAGCAATAGTTTAATATCTGCTTTTTTAACAATCGCGCAGCCATACAAAAACCACCCCTCGAACCCGAAAAGTAAAACCTCTCCGCCATTATAAAAAACATAGGGTGTAACAAACGCTTGCTGGCATATAATAAATACAATGCTTAATGCAGCTATAAGTGGGGTAAAACCTAATTTTTTAAAGAATACATAAAAACCTGCTAAGCCCGATAATTCAAATAATGTTATTGCAATTGCAGTTGCACGGCCAGTATTTAAGCCAGATATTATTTTTATTGAATAAGGTACAAGGTATTGCCCCGGCGACCACCAGGTTAAGAAGTGAGAGGTGTTTTTAGAAATATCATCCTGATCTGGCGCTATTAATCTGTTAAAACCAGCGCCCATCTGCATCGACCGCATCACCTGGAAACCGTGACTTGGATCGGGGAAAATGGATGGTGGATAAACAAATATCATTATACCCATAATTGTGGTAATTACACCAACGGTTATAAGGATGATTTTATGTAAACTAATATTTTTCAACGAATAGTATTGTGTTAACTAATAGCCCGGTCACGGATTTTAACGGCGGGATTGCCTTGATAAATAGAATAAGCATCGAGGTTTTTAGTAGCGATAGATCCTGTGGTTAACACCGCATGGGTATCTACTGTAATACCTTGATTAACTACTGCTTTTGCGCCTATCCATGCGCCATCTTCCAAAATAATATTTCCTGTGATCAGATCGAATGTGGTTTTCTTATAGTTGTGACTACCAGTAAGCAGCATAGCACCTTGTGATATGCATACGTTTGAACCGATGGTTATTGGAACTAAACAATCTATCCAAACATCTTCACCTATCCATGTATTATTGCCGACGGTTAAATGCCATGGATATTTAATATTAACACCCGGCTTTATAGTTACATTATTGCCGATTTTTGCGCCAAATAACCTAAGTAAAGCAACCTTAAAACCATTTATCGGCAGCAAACCCGTTTTAAAAAATACAGCATTTATATAATGCCATAAAATCCTTTTTATAGCATTCTCCCCGGGATTGTATGGGTGATTGTTATAGGTTGAAAGATCAGTTTGCTGCATGTCTTTTATTGGGATTAACAGGCTCTCTCATCCAAAAATAAATACTTATGGCTATAATCAGGTAAATAATAAAGTTAAAAATGGTATGATGATCTAAAGTGGTTGTTCCGGCTTTGGTCCAGTATACAGCAAGGAACATAAACCGTAGGATATTTAAAAATTGCAGTACCAATATGCCTGCAATAATGAATATTATTTTAGCTTTTAATGTTTTAGGGTAAGCGATGACAAAAGCGGTAAAGAAACTGATCACCCCCAACCCAAGACATTTGTAAACTACTTGTATTGAGCCACGCCCTGCAACCAGCATGATATAGTTATCATGTACGGCAGTGAACCCTAATAAATTTAACAGCCCTGCACTGCAGCTTAATAATACCATTCGCAGGCCTTTTATATAATCAAGATTATCGGCTATGAATGGGATATAATGCCGGCTTGTGGGGCTTGTTGCTGCAAACCAATAAATATTGAAGTAATAGAAAATAAGAAACAGAAACAGGAAGGTGAATACAAATTTTATAGGACTCAAACCTCCATTTGATTTTCTTTCAGGATATTTCTGCTCGATGATCTCATCAATTTTTACGTCGACCATTAACCTGAACCAAAAGCCTTGCAGAAAGTGGAAGATGATACCATTTCGCCCATCCAGAATACCCAGTTGAAAGAATATCCGGTACAAAAAATAAATAGCGGGGCGACTGTATCGCGGCATTTGCCACCAGATTTGTTTAAGCCAGGCGGTGCGCTCATCCGGCGAGCCAAAAAACGAGGGTTTAACAGTTTGGGTGCGTATATTAAGCATGCGCTCTACTTCTTCCTGTGCAACCAGGTCGCTGTAGCGGTTGTGTTTATCTATCCAAAATTTGATGTTGTTCTCCTTCAGGTTTTCTTCGAGTATGTGACCGTCCTTCCAAACGATGGTTTTACCTGGGACTACAAAACGATGGTCCATATTCTCATTTAAGTCAGAATAACCTTTACCGAACCGGATCATTTTTAGCAGATAGATAGGGTAGTAGCCACCATGTTTTAACCATCGACCTTTAAAAAAATTCTTGCGGTTAAAGTAGATGCCGTCTATATCGGCATAATCATCATCCTTAAAATTAAGCAGGCGTTGTTTTAGTTCGGGGGTAACAATTTGGTCGGCATCCAGGCAAATTACCCATGGTGTTTTGATGTCGAAGCTTTTAAGCGCGAAATCCCATTGTTTGGGGTGATTTTCAAACGGATTAGTTAAAACTTCGGCATTAAATTCTTTCGCGATGGCAACGGTATTATCAATACTGCCGGAATCAAGCACGTAGATGGGGGCATTTAAATCAGCTATTGATTTAAGCAAACGAGGCAGATGAACTTCCTCGTTATAGGTAATTACAATAAATGAAAATGGACTGCTCAACTTATTTAACTACTTGTGTGTACATGTCGATATATTTTTTCGCAAGATTGGCATAATTAAAATCTGCCGATATTTTTCCCGGCGCATATTCCTTTATACGGTTTATCTCTGCTTTTTGACTCACTAAATTATTTATTGCTGCGCTAACTGATGCTGAATTTGTTTCGCAAAGCCATCCTAAATGATTTTGCGAAACATAATCAGCTAATCCCACAGCCCGGCTAATTAAAACAGGGGTGCCAACGCTAAGGCTTTCAATTACAACGTTACCAAAATTTTCGTCGTAAGATGGTAAGATCATCACATCGTGCTCATAAAGTAACTGATACTTGTTATCAGTCTGAAAACCAATCCAGTCAATTTGGGCAGCAACGCCATTATCCAGTGCCAATTTTTTAAGCTGATTCACATACTCGCTGTTCCCATCACCCGCAATGGTTAGCTTGTAGGGAATAGTAACCGACTTAAGTGCATCTAGTAAGATATCAAGTCCTTTTTTTTCTTCGATCCTTGAGAAAAATATAATTCGGAGATGACCGGTTGGTTGATAACCGCTGAATTTATTTTTGGTTAGATCAATGAAATTGGGGATATTAAAAACGGTATTATCAGGCAGCATGGCCTTCATTACATCATGCTCGTTATTGGATGTGGTATGTATACAACATTTTTTTAAAAGCGGTTTCCCTAACCAGGAATGCATTATGCTTTTAATACTGTTGTTTTTGTTGTGAAATGAATAATTGCTTAATGTACCCCTTGGCGATATGATAACGGGTACTTTACGCATTAAAGCCACCAGGCAACCTAATACGGAAACCAGGTTCCACCAGGCATGGATATGGATCACGTCGTAATCGCGTGCAGTCCGCCATAAATGCGTTAGGAGTGATGGTGAAAGATGGGTATGATCTTTAGTGATGCGTTTAAAATACGTAACGGTTACACCATCTACCAAAATGGGTGTGGCAATTTCAACGGGTAATTCGCTTAGTCCGTTGGCGTTGGTGGTATATACGGTTACCTTTTCGCCTGCAATAACCAATTGTTCCGCCAGCATGGAAACAGACATGGTTGGGCCGCCATAAATATAGGCTGGTTTATAGGATGCGCTTAATTGCAGGATTTTCAAATCTCGTTCAGAATATTTTTAGCCCGTAATATTTTAAATATGATGAGCATAGTTACGTAGCTCCAGAAGATTACGTTAATGATGAATTCAAAGCTGAGTCCTCTCCAAAATATTTGGAATAAACCACTAAAAATTAGCGCGGTACCTAAAATATATCCCCCAAATAATTCTTCGGCTTTATTATCTATAAGTTGTGCAATAGCACCATAAGCGAACATGAACATTAGTACGCCCCATGCGCCATACGATAAATAAGCATCCACAATAAAGGCGGGTTTGGCAGATACCTGCTCCCCGCGGTAAACTACGCCTGCATTATAAACACGTTCCATTATTAAATCTTCGGTACTTGGTTTTGAAGGCCAAAATAAACGGGGTACAATGGCTTCGGCAGATTGTTGTAAAAGTTTTGTTTTATAGTAAGGTACATTATCCGGGGTTGATTGTACAAATTTGGTAAACATATCTATTTCACTTAACCGGGACGTAAGAAACTCCCAATTAGTGTTACCTAAACTGCCGTTACTGTTTAATGCAGCATCAAGGGCTAACTGCGTTGCATCGTTATTGGAATCATCGCCCGACCAGGCACTTTGGCGGAAAACACTATTAAATGTAGGCAGCAAAAAGAACAGCAAAATAAGTATGGGGATAAATATAGCAGCAACCAATTTTTTGTAGCTGGGATATAGGAATATACCTAATACTAATACACTAATGATTATAGGCTCTTTAAAACCTGAGGTAATTGCCTCATAAAAGTTGAAGAGAAACAGCGTCAGGCATATCATCGTATTCCTGACATTTTTGAGCGGTATAGCGAAAGCCAGTGCAAGTGTGCCCGATATAAAGCTTAAGGTGTTTAGCTGCGTATAAAATTGAGACAACCCGGGAATACGTAAAAATATTTCGGATAAGGGGAAACTGATTAAGGCAAATAATAAAAGCAGGTTAGGCAGTTTCTCCTTATCGTAATCATATTTTTGTTTGGTGGGGTATTTCATGAACATTAAAATACCCGTAGCGAAAGCCGCATGGCCTAAACAATAGTAGCGCTGGCACAGGGCTGTTGTTTTTAGCAGATCAGCATCGGGTAAATAAAATGAACTTGGAGCCTGGAAATTTTGATACCCTAGCACACTTAAGAAATAAAATACAGAGGTGCAGCATGTATATCCCGCAAAAATGATTTGTACCAGAAAAATGGGGCGCATTAACTGATCCGATAAAGGCCTGTCGGTGGGCAGTGGCTGTATTTTGCCCGTTAAGGTTATGTAAAAAATAAAGAATGAGCCACCCCAAGCTGTTAAAAATGATAATACCGGATTTGACTGAAATATTAATGATAACGCCCAGGGAATAAATAAAATGACGTATTTTTCAATCGAATTATTTCTCATTCAATATTGCTTCAATTGCTTTTACCTGTGTTTCAAAATCCCAGGCTTTAATAATCTGCTGTGAATATTCGCCCATTTGTAATAGTCCGTTTTTGCCCTTGCTAACCAGTTGTGTTAATTTTTTAGTAAGGTCATCCACATTAGCCGCCTCAAATATATCACCATTCTTTTCGGGAAAAACCAAATCGATGGCACAGCCTACTTTATCAGATACTAAAACTGCCTTGCTACAGGCCATGGCTTCATTTACTGCCAGTCCCCAGCTTTCAGAGATAGAGGGCAGGCAATAAATATCAGCTGCCTGGTATACTGCAGGGATGTAGGATTGATTTACAAAGTTTAAAAAATGCAAGCGCTTAATATCATTTTTTTTTGTGTAGGATATCAAATCAGGTTCATCTACACCGTTGCCAACCAACAGTAAATGAGCATTAGGCTGTGTAATATTGGCAAATGCTGCTACTAATGTTTTAACGTTTTTAACCGGTTCAAATTTACCGGCGTAAAGTATCAGCATATCGTCACCGGTAATATTTAATGATGCACGTAATTCCTGTGCTTGTTGAGGTTGATTTGTTTGGAAGCGGGCGTTATCAATAGCATGTGGCGCAAAACTCAATTGATCCTCTTTAAGGCCATATTGCTTAAAGTATGCTTTGTTATTTGTGCCGACATAAAAGGCATGATGTACATGGCTGTATACCCATTTAAGAAATATCGATTTTAAAAGACCTTTTACCCCTTTTTGCTTATTCAGTAATGTTGAATCTCCCCTAAAAAATACCGGCACCTTATTTTTAAAATAACGGATAGCTTTTAAATGGCCACTATATGCCCAGCCATAAATTAATATAGCATCGGGTTTATAAGCCTCTATTTGTTGTGGCAGGTCAGGATTAACAATACCTTTAAAATTATGGGAACCGGGGTTGGTAGATGTGTTTTTCACCCACTCATATGGGTAACCATCCAATAATGCAATATCCCATTTTACGGTTTTATTAAACCCGGGATCATAGCTTTTCTGTGAATCTTCACCCCAGGTATAAAATACCTTTAGTTCTATCTGTCTGCGCTCGTGCAGCAATTTAAAAACCGGCGCATAATATTGTATAGGATGCGTTGTGATGATAGCTAATTTCATGAACGGGTTACCTTATCAAAAAACTGACATTGCAGTTTAGTCATATTTTCTGCTGAATATTTTTGAGTTGCATCGATATTATAATGCGAGGCAACCATTACGCCGTTAGTAATTTCTGAAAAGAAAGCGCTTATTTTTTCCTGTACGTTTTTGTCCTCATCATAACTATATGCAAATGTCGCATCATATTCTTTAAACACATTTAAAGCAGGACTTTTACTATTAAATACTGCCAGTAATGGTTTGTTTGTGAGCAGATAAGGGTAAATTTTTGATGCTGTATATTGCGGATCATCCGAGCCGGGCATTAGTAAGGCATCTGCTTGTTGAAGTGTAGCTAAAGTGTGGTAATAACTTATTCTGTCGGTTATTTCAATTACGTTTTGTTCAACACCGTACTCATTTGCTATCGGTAATATGGTTGGTTTTCCTAATCCGGCAGGGGCATAGCTTGTGCCGATAAAATACAGGCGCATGTTTTTGGATAAATGCGAATTTTTATCCAGGTAACTTTTAAGCGCTTTAAAAATTGCACTTAATGCAGGTTGCATATCTGCACCACCGCGGCCAACATAAACGATGTTTTTAAATGCCGGATTAAGCAGCGGCTTGAAGAGTTTTTTATTATCGGCAGCAATTTGGAGGTCGGGTTTAAAGGCGCCGAACGGGATAGTAATAGCCGGAATATTTTTTATGATTGGATAGCGTTTTTTCAGATCATCAATATAACCATCAGAAACGCTGATCAATCCGCCTACCTGTTTCATAGCTATTGGTTCAAGATATTTATTTAAGCGATAGGAGAACCAATATTTTGAGGGGCGCTGATTTTTGGGTTTATCCTGATAATACTCCGAGTGCCAGGGGTCCTGAATATCGATTATGTAAGGAACTTTAAATTTCCTTTTCCAGTAAGACCCTAAAATGGTAACAGGAAACTGTGTGGTACTAAAATAAATGAGATCGTATTTTGTTGCTTTAAGTAACCTGTTTACGGTTTTTAAATAATACCACATGGACCGTAAAGCCAAGCTGCCTAACCCAACCTTGGATGTGATTTTTTTGCTTAAAGCATCAACCTTATAAATATTTACATTAGGTGGAATGGATTGAAGCAATAGCTCATCCTTGATCATTTCTGAATATTTATCATCAACCACTACCACATCGGCAGCCCAGCCAAATTGCTTAAAATAGGGCAAACTCATGCGGATACGTTGCATATCAGCCGCATTGGATGGCGCGAAGTAGGGAGAAATGATTAGTACTTTTCTCAAGTAATAGATGTTAGATCCTGCTTAATTTCATAGCTAGTTTATGAGATGGTTTCTCCACAATTAAATAAAATAGATAAGAGATAAATATAGCTAAAAGTATAAATAAGAAGTAAGTGGCCGTGTTGTTTACCAACCAAATAGATAGTATGACATATATTAAAGGATGGCACAGATACAAAGAATATGAAAACTTACCCATTGTTTCGGTTAACGAATTAGGTTCATGGTTTTTAAAGTATGATATTTCAGCTTCTATCCATTTATACATTAACAATGCAAAAATATTCATGGAGATAATATAGCTTATATGCCAGTATAATTGTCCTGCTATACAAAGGCAGCTTATTATAAATGTTAAAAATCTGTATAAGGATAATTTACTAAAACTGATGCTTTTTAAATTATCCACGTTTTCTGCTATTAAAACACCCAGAAGCCAAACCGGCAGACCAATTATCCATGTTAAAAACGGGCCCAATTGCCAGTAATACCCTTGATATGCGCCGGTTTGATTGAAAAGTGCTAACACATCATGAGGTGCTCCTATCACGATGACAATGAAAGAAATGATATAAATAAACACTGTTTTTTTTGCCCAGCTTATTTTAATAATGGCGACTAATGGATATAAGGCATAGTAAATAAGCTCACAAATCAGGCTCCATATTACTGTTTTGTCAGGATGATTAAATTTAATACCTGCAATGTATATTACAATTAATGGTATAAAGATTCTTAAGAAACGACGTATTGCATATTGTTTTAAGCTAACGATCCCATTTTTATAGTGATAATGTATAACAAAACCCGATAGAATGAAAAAGGCCATAACAGCAGCCGTCCCATCAAAAATATTTGCCAATATAAAGCCACAAAGCTTTAATGTATTTGAAGATGAAGTTGTTAGTGTGTAAACTAATGCAATGTTATAATGGGATAATAAAACTATAAATGCGAGCACAAATCTTAAACTATCTAATCCTTTAACCCATTTATAATTATCGGCCTTACTCATATAACTTGAATAACATTGTTAATGCAGGTTATAAACTTGGCACTTTCCCTTTCCCAGTTTAAATCGGTTTGCCCCAGTTTAAAAGCAGCTTGTTTGGTTTGATAAAGCATTAATCTGTCGTTATTATATTTTAGTAAAATATCAGCTAGTTCTTCGGCATTCTTATAAATACGGCCAATCTGCGGGTGTTGATTTATAAAGGCGGCCTGTGCTGTGGTATTGCTGGCAATCACCGCCAAACCACTTTGCACATAAGTAAGTACTTTATTGCTAAGCGCGATACTATTATTTAAGCAGAAGCCGGTTTCTGAGCCAAAGCCGATATCAAATTGCTTGGCGATGTTGAACAGATCTTCTGAGTAAACAGGTTTATGAAAATGCAAAGTGTATTTTGACCCTGGTTTAAGCAGGTTGACCAATTGGTTTCTATACTCATGAGTTGAGAAACCTAACAGGTGCACATCAGATTCAATATTACTGATATTTATTCCTTCCATAATGGTTTCCAGTCCGCGGTTTGGCCCAATGGTTTGGGAAAACCAAAATAGTTGTAAGGGTTGATGAGTATTATTGAGAATTTCGTGAGCATCCGTTTGGGGAAAAACGTTTATTACCGTTGTTATATCCCGATTAAATAAGGCTGCGTATTGCTCTGTGATTTGCGGACTTGAGGCCGTCATATAATCCAGTTGGGGAATGTATTTTTCCTCGATTGCTGCTTTTAATATTACATCCGGATCGCCGGTATTATCGCTAACTTCGTTGCGGTGAAAATCCTCAGCATCAAAGCCACATTTTACTTTGTTTTTTTTTGCCGCTATTACGGCAATTGGTAATGCGCCAAGGTTATGTGCGATGTATAGATCAGCTTTGTGGTTTATGGCCTTTTTTAATTGCCACAAATAATTGCGGTTTATTTTGATGTTGATATTGTTGCTCAGTTTGTGTGTTAGTTTACTTAGCAGCCTGCTGATTTTTGATGGAAGGCTATAGCCAGTCCAATTAAGAGTGTCATAAGACCAACCAGGGTTTTGATCTAAAATATGCTGGTCATGATCGATTAAATAAGGCACATATTGGGTAAATATGATGTGTACTTGGTATCCGGCCTTAGACAACGCTACAACCTCCTTAACCAAACGCGGGTTTGATGCAATGTGCCCGGGGGTAATTAAACAGACAGTTTTTCCTGCTTGAATTGCTGCCATCTATCTGATACTATTTCTGCTAATTTTTGTCGGTATTGCGGCCATTGCCAGTCGGCGGCTTTTTGCTTGGCGGCGTTGCCGTATGATGCTATTTGTTGCAGGTTAGCAGCACACCATTGCATTTGAGTTGTAAGTTGATCTATATCCCCGGCGGGGATGATCCAGCCATCTTTACCGGGTTCAATCACATCAGGACCGCAGCAATTTTCGGAAGCAATTACGGGCACGCCCTGCGACATAGCTTCTGTGACTACCATGCCGAAACCATCTGCAAGTGTAGGAAGAACAAATACATCGGCTTGCTGGTAAAGCGACATTAACTCATCATGTGGGAGATTCTCTTTGATGATTACTTTGCCCGGTAAATTTTCGCGCAGATGTTGTGGTAACTGCATTTTGCCAATGAGCCAAAGTTCTGCTTCATCAGCCGAGAAATTACAATTACGCCATGCCTGATACAACAGATGGGAACCTTTGCGTAATGATTGGTTACCGGCGTAAATGAATATCATTGGCTTTGCACCGCGTTCAGCTTTTTGATGTGGGATAACAGGTGGAAACCCTAAAGGTATAACCACTATTTTTTGCGGATTGATACCGCCGGCAATCAATGTTTTTTTGGTAAAGGTTGAATTGCAAATAATCAGCGAAGCCAGTGCTAATTCTTCATCCCGGCGTATGTTTCTTTTTTTAGCTTTATTGTTAACCAATAATTCGGCACCTGCAGTTTGTAACTCAGGATAAAGAGCAGTTTGTTCTTTTACTATCGCATCAAAAAAAGCATGGTGTTGGCTTGGTTGCTCGTATATGCTGAGGATATTAAGTTGTTTAGCTTTTTTTAAGGTAGATAACGCGGCATGTTCGTAAGTATGAACAGCATCAATATTTTGATTGAGATTTTTGGCTACCCAGTTATCAAACCCAAGTTCCGACCATTCCCAAATTCTATCCGCGGCTATGGGGCCAAGTTTTCGGGAAGCAATGCTTCTTAATAATTCAGGGATGGGGCGTGAGACGAATTTGTCAATTGTTAATTCATGAAATGAGCGCCTGTTTATTTCCTTTTCCAGCGGTTTAATCTTCTTCAGGGCAGAAGAAAAAGCATTTTCAGGATGCTCAAAAAATGAGGTGTAAAAGTGATCCAGATAACCGGCCTCCTGATAGGCCATAACCGTTTGCTTTACGTGCGGCGGTACAGACGGATTGGATACGACTATCTTCAAGCTCAATCTTTTGCTGATTGTAAATAGTTTTCCCAGGCAGGGAGATCGACTGTTTCATTACCCGCTTGCGCTGATGGGAATTTGCCCGCTTTTGCCTGTTCAATAATGCCGGGAAGTAATTTTAAGAATAGTTGTCCCTTATCCTCCGGATGAATAAACCAGGCATCTTCATGTACTAAATAGCGGGTTTTAAATAGTTTGCTTTTGAGGCTTTTGGTGATGATGCTTTCAAAAGCGGGGGGATAGGTTTTTTTTAATATTCTGCGTGCAGTTAGCTCTGGCCAGTATTTAACAGCTATTAATGGCCGTTGTTGCATGAATAACTCTTTATTCAATAACAAGCAACGCGTGCTGAACCAGTGAATGTCAGTGAATTTTTCTCCTGTAGGATCTATGTTTTTTTGTGGTGATGGGCATGGGGATACCGCGATAATATCTTTTTCGGTTTCGAGGCTTTTGATACCTTTCAGTATCCAATCAGTGCCGGGTAGTTGGTGTAAAATGATGTCGCCATCATAGCGTACCACATATTTGGTATCACAGTTAGCCAGGCCAACCATGTAAGCGGTGATGGGTGCGCCCCTGAAATCGTGGGTTTCCTTGATCCTGTTCTTGAAAAACAGGGAAGCTAATTTTTTAATTGAAGGATCGCCGGTTTTTAGTTCGATAATTTTATCTGCAAGGCCTTCAGCCTTTAGCCTATATACAGCTTCGGTTATCAGGCGGATGTTTTCTGAATACCGCGGCTCGGCGTAGCGTTTGGCGTGATCGTAAAAAGTAGCGTAAGGCGCTTTAATGCTATCAATCACAATAACAATATCCTTTACGGTTTCGCAATGTGCTTGTGCCAGCGCTTTTACGGTATGGTAGCCATAAGTGGCATCCCCGGCAGATAAATTGATTAATAAGGAAGCATCCGCATGCATTAGATTTTGTTTATCATTTTTAAATAAAGGCTTTCATATGCCGAAGCCATCACGGTACTGCTGAAGCGTTTTTCGGCATCGTCGCGGCAATTTTTCCGGTCGATATTATTGATGTTTTGTACTGCTGTGATCATTTCGTTTACATCGTTACAAAGAAAACCATTGTTACCGTTGATAACAACTTCGGTAGTTGAGCCACCCTTTAAAGCGACAATGGGTGTGCCGCAGGCTAATGCTTCGGCCATCACAATACCAAAGGGTTCGTTCCATTCAATCGGCATTAAAAAAGCTGCTGCGGTACCGAGTAAATTGTTTTTTTTGTCGTCGTTTACCGGGCCGATATAGTTAATCTGTTCGCCATCAATAAACGGCTTGATCTGCTCATCAAAATAGGTCTGCGCATAGCCCGGAATATTTCCCGCAATCACCAGTTTTTTGTTGGTTTGTTTCGCGATGGTTATAGCATGGTGTGTGCCCTTAATCGGTTCTATACGCCCTAAAAATACCAGCGGCGCATCGTTTTTAACCTCGCTACGAAAAGTATAATCATCCATCGAGACTGAATTATACACTGTTGCTGCAGGCGCGAAAGGCGCAATCTGGTTTGTGATATAGTTACTACACCCTGTAAACATTAAGCTGTCTTTTGCCGAAATCTTCATCGATTTCTGTATCTGCGAAAGTGTTGGTTCGCGCTGATAACTCATGATCTTTGGGACACCGGTTGGTAGTAAGGCTGATAGATAAGCAAGTCTGCCAAAAGAATGAATTACATCGGGCTTTGAAAATAGCAGTCGACTTACTGACAATGTATTTCCTAATAAACCGGTAATACTTTGTTGTGCCGACGGATAGTTGTATTGTTTATCTGCTACGGTTTTTGAATCAGGGTGAGCAAATAGACTTACGTGATGACCTCGTTGTTTTAGTTCGATGATCAGGCTGTTAATGATGCGTTCTATCCCGCCATATAATATTGGCGGAACTGGGATTTCAGGATCAGCAATAATGGCGATGTTTAATTTAGTTGGCACTGGAATAGCTGATCTTTTTAGATAATCTCGTGGTCCATTTTTCTATCGCCCAATAAAAAATATAGGCTGCTACTATGCTCACAGTTACAGCTAAAGCTATAACTAAATATCGTTGCAGATCATTTTTTAAATATTTAACAGATAGGTTAACTATGCGGCCGCCTATAGGCAGGTGAACCAGGTATAATGAATATGAAATGTTTGATAGGAATGTAATTATCTTATTCTTTTTGAATGGAATAAATATTACTACCACGGTGAACAAAGTAACCAATAAGGCGGGTATACTGCCGAATAACATTACCCCTAATGTAATAACGGCAAGCGAAATAAGTACCGACCGGGAATACTCTTTTTTGCACATATAGAAATATGCTAATATACCCATGCAGAAGACAGGTAAGTAATTTAAGATTAAATCAGTATGCGGAACTTTAATATAGCTCAACGCTAAAAAGCATAAGATTATGGCGGCCAGCCAATACACAGATCTATTCATTAAGCCGAATATTAAACCGATAATTAGATAGAACTGAAACTCGATGCCTAATGTCCAATATACAGGATTAAAATAATAGCAATTGGGTATTAAATTGTTGATGTAACCTATATGATAAAGTAATATTTCCCATGAAAAAACTACGTGGTTTTTTGTAACATGCGCGGCCATATATGCAGCCAGTAGCGTAAGTACTATAGATAATAGATAGGGTGGTTCAACACGTATAAGTCTCTTCTTTAAGAATATAAGGAAGTTTTTAATTGAATAGTTGGGTGGCAAACTATAACAAATAATAAAGCCGGAAATTACAAAGAATACATGTACACCAAACTTGCCATAGTAGAATACGCTAACAATGGGGTTGTCATTCGGTAAAAAACCGTTTATACCACATGTGAAATGGCCCAGACAAACAGTTAAAGAGGCAACAACCCTTAAAAAGCTTATCTGGTATAGGCTCTTTTTTTTAGGGCCGGATACCTGGTTATCTGTTGTTTTATTAAAATCTATTTCGAGTTCCTTAGTATTCATTGTATACGGTCAGCATATCAGCAGCAAGATCGGTAATGCTTTTTTGTGAAGGATAATTATAATGCGCAAACGCAGCCTCAGAGAAATTATTTAATAATGTAAATAAGGCATCAACGTTGTTAAATTCATAGGTAATTACCGGATAATTTAATTCCGCCCACTCGCGCATGCCCCCGAGGTTGCTGGCAATAACAGGGATATGTCGGGCGACGGATTCAAACATTACGTAAGGCCCTGTCTCGTTGCAAACCGATGGGATGCATAAAACATTCAGCTCATTATAAAATGAGACGATGTTATTTGCAGTATAGTTGTAGCTCCATTTTATATTGTGGAAGTCTTTGGTTTCGCTTAAAAGATTTTCTAGATATCTCTCCTGTGAGGGTACTTTAATAGCCGCGATTAACAAATTGAAACGGGTTGTGTCGAGTTGTTTAAAAGCGTCGATCAGGATATGCAAACCTTTTTCAGGACTTATGCGCCCGGCAAACCCGATAGTGATATGTCCACGGTTTTCTACCTCCTGGTGATCGCTGATCTGTTTGAAGATATGCCTGCTTAAAGCTAATTGATCGGGATTAAAGCAATTCATTAAAAAAACATCCTGTTGCCAGTTGCTCATGGTAACTACAGTTGAGCAAACTGCCTTGATTTTTTCCAGATAATCTTTTTTTATTGCTGATGCCTGCGAAAGCAATGGCGGTTGTTTTAATATGCGCATAGCTTTAGCAGCAAGTGGGCTTATTGCTTTCGGTACCCCTTGCGCGTTAAGGTAACATGACAAACAGGTATTTAACCGCACTTTGCCATCGCAAATTTCCTGACCATATCGCATTAAATCTCCCCTTAAACAAGTATTACCGGGGATATGCGAGGTGAAGATTACTTTCGCGCCTGTTTGTTTTGCAGCCTGGTAATGGTAGATACTTATTGATGTAGTTAAAGTGTGAAAATGAACTATATCAGCCTTTAATTCGGATAGTTTATCGATAAAGGATTGCAGATTATTAGCGGAAGTAATGCCAGCGATAACTTCTTTGCGATTATCAGTATTGGGTGGAATGGTGTGAACTTCAAAATCATCGAACTGATAAATAGTTGAAGATTCGTTAATGGTGAGTATGATTACATCTATGCCATCAGCACGTAATCCTTGCGCTAATTCATGAACATATTTTTCAGTTCCTCCGCTGGATTGTGGGTAAAAGTAATCGGTTACTAATAAAACCCTCATTTACCCAGGTTCCGTTTTATTGCTGCCAGTTTTTCAGCATTTTTAAAACCGATGAGCTTGCTAACGTTATGGTGCAAAGCAGGCTCTGGCGGGACATATCCGGGTGCTATTTTCAGCAGGAGATCTATCGCTTTATTAGAGAGCTTGGATTTTGCGATAGAAAATTCCGTAATGCAATATCTTAACGAGTTGATAAGTGCTTGCTTTTTATCAGGATTTTCTGCCAGTTCATTTTTCCAGCGTTCATATATTTCGCCAGTATTTACAAAGCAATCCGTTACAAAGGCAAGGGAATCACGCTGCGATAAGGATTTACTTTGCATGATACGGTATTGCGCCTGCATACCGGGTACATACACAAATTTACCTATAGAAGCAGCATCCAATAAATACCGTGCATCCTGTATAACCGGCAAATTTGGTTTCCAGGCTAATCGATCGGTGATTTTTTTTGAGAAGAGCAGAACAGCAGGCGGGCACCAAAAGTTATTGAAAATATCAAGCTCCGGATTAATACCTATTTGTTTGGAGATGGTTTCGGTAATGGTTATTTCTTCGCCTTTTTGTGTGAATTTTTGCCAGTCGCCATAAGCAATATCGGCTTGGGTATCAATCAGCGCATTGAGCTGCTGTTTAATTTTACCGGGCATCAGCAGGTCATCGCTGTCGAGGTATTGGATATAATCTCCTTTGGCATGCTCCAATCCGGTGGTGCGTGCAGCGCTAACGCCACGGTTTTCGGTAGTGATGATCTTACATTCTTCGCAATAATTATCCAATATTACCTGCGACTGATCTGTTGAGCCATCATTCACTACGATGATCTCCAGTTTAAAAGAGTCATCTTCTTGTATTAACGCTGATTTTAAAGTAGCGGGCAAGGTTGCCGCAGCATTATAAGCAGGGATAATGATGGAAACTGTTATCAATTATTAAATATTAGTTGTGATATAAATCTTTTTATGGTGATTGCAAGCAATTGCAGTTTATCAGTAAACCTGAGTTTATACCCGGCTATGTTTTTAAATACATTATCCAAATCACTCCGAAAAGTATTTCTTCCGATAGTTATAAAATAATGTTTTAGTGAGCTTTTAATAAATGGTAAATTATAACCCTGCTGCTTATTTAACGAGCTGTTAAAAATTATATCAGCTATTTCATTAATCGCGTCTTCTTTTCCTGTTGATGTTTTAGTATTTGGGTATGTTCTGTTTATTGAAAGATCTGTATTAATAACATGGAGTGGCGAAATGGACATAAATCTGAGCCATAGGTCGAGGTCCATTGCATAGTGAAGGTTAATATTTAAATCGCCAACCTCATCAAAAAGCTCTTTCTTGAAAAATACTGATGGTTGTGATAAATAGTTTCCTTCCCAAAATTTCAAATATTCTTCGGGTTTTATTTGTGGGACATTATACTGCCATGCGGGCTTTAAAAATATATCTGTAAAGATGCAATTACCGGCTACCCATTTGCATTCGGGATTTTGTTCAAAATAATCAGCTACTTTATTGAGTGCGCCCGGCAAGTACACATCATCTGAATTTAGCCAACCTAAAACCTCACCACTGGCAATATTAAGCCCCTTATTTATCGCATCACTTTGCCCTTTATCTGGCGCTGTAATAATTTTCGATATTTTTGATGAATAAGAATTAATGATGTTTAAGGAATCATCAGTACTGCCGCCATCAATTACAATATATTCCAGATTTTTATAATCCTGATTTAATACTGATCGAATAGTTTGATCAATAAATATCCCTTGATTGTATGAAGGGGTAACTATGGTTATTTTAAGTGGCACTATAATCCTTTAAATGAAGTGATTTCCTGGTGGCTATATATGTTTTTTTGATCTTAATTGCAAGGTTAAGTTTAAGTATAATGGTTATGGCTTTAACTATAGAAATAGAAAACAGCGTATGCATAACCCGTGCGGTTTTTAGTAACAAGCTTAACGGGAATCCTCTGTAATGATCTCTTGTAACATTGATGAGATTTTGCTTTAAAGCATGTGAAAAATCATCCTTTGTTATTCCGTTAGTTAACAATTCCTTTTCGCTAAAAAAAGCTGATAGCCATTTTATAAAACTCAAATGGCCTACAAAACTCTTAGCTTTATTTTTATAAGCGGTAGCCGAAGTGTTTATTTTGCTCCGCCGCCAGTAAACAAGCGGGCCGGGTATGGTATAAATACCTTTATCTTTTCCATGCAATATGGATGTGGCCCAGTCACTCGCCTGCCCTGAAGGGAAGTTTACAAATCCTCCTTTTCTCAAAAACTCATCGCGTTTAAAAAAATGTTCGGGCATTGAATTGCCACGGTTACCCAGTAATAACTGGTATGCCATTTTTGCTGTACTTTCATGTTCAGGCGCTTTTGGGCAAATGGTAACAATATTGTCATTACCATCAATAACTGCAATATCAAAACGATACACATCGAAAGCGGATTTAGTAATATTAAGCGCATTATAGAACTCCTGTATACATTCCGGGCTCATAATATCATCATCAGAAAATAAGCAAAACCATGTTTCGTTGTTTAGCAGTTCAACACAACGCTGCCACTGCGCAACTAAATCTGTTTTGCCCAGATTATGCTCAAAACGGTGATAATTTATGGTTAATGATCCCGTATACGATTCTACTATTTCACGTATGTTTTCAGGACTTGCATCATCATCAACATACACGCAAAAATGTTGATTGGTTTGTTCGACTAAACTATTTAGAGCTTTAATCAAAAAATCTGGCTTAACAGCAGGAATTACAATGGCAAGGTTATTATTTAATATAGTACAGTTCGACATTAAATAGATTTCCAAATCCCTGATATGATGTAAATATGTTTGTTAAATTTTATGATAAGATTATCAATATGCATTATTGTTAAATAATCTTTTTATTAATGCGAAAGGTTTTAAAACCCAATTTCCTGTTTTATAAGAATTTGATTTTGAAAGTCTTTTGACCTGATCTTTTAGCATGAAGTTTTCATGCAATATTTTGATATACGAGCCGAAATATTTGCGATAATTTTCAATTTGTGCGTTATAGATCAAATTCCTGTATGTTTCTATATCATCATCTTGCATAGAGGTAAGCATTGATTGTTGTTTAGTCCTGTAGTAAAACAAAATCTCGGGTATTTGATATACTTCTGATTCTGGATTTAATAATCTTATCCAAAAATCCCAATCTTCAAGTCCTCTTTTAAAATGAACATTATAACCGCCTGTTTGCTGCCATGATGATTTACGGAACACCGCAGAACAAAAGATGCAGTTATTAATAAGCAGATTTTGATAGGTATAGGGCACCAAATCCCAGCGGTAATTTTGTGCGCCAAATTTTTTTGCCTGGCAGTACACCAATTTAAGATTTTTATTAACCTCGTATGCCTTTAAGGCTTTTTCAATATATTCAGTACCTATCCAATCGTCGGCATCCAGTGGGAGAATATATTCGCCTTTGGCAAGTTCAATACCTGTATTCCTTGCAGCGGATAAGCCGCCGTTTTGTTGGTAGATATATTTGAAGCGTTCATCTTTAGCTACCCATTTTTTAGCAACAGTTTCGGTGACATCTGTTGAGCCATCGTTTACTATAATGCATTCCCAATTGGCAGCAGTTTGCGTTAAAACGCTGTTTAAGGTTTCGGGCAGAAACTCAGCCTGATTATAACAGGGGACAATTATGGAGATAGCGGGGAGCAAAATTATTGTCTGGGTCTCTTAATTACACGTCTAACTGCAGCTCCCACAGTAGCCCCCAGTTTAATTCTAAAAACATAATAGTTTCTTTTGAAAAATAATTTAGCTAGGGTCATAACTGTTCCTCGTACTGCTATTAGCCAGCCGCGTTCTTTATCACCTCGTTCTTGCCTGATCTCTGTATAAAAGCCGGCGCTTTTAAGGTGCGAAATTAATGGTTCAGTAGACATATCATTTGCTAAATCCAGATGATACAAAATCAATATCTTATCAACTTTTTCAAGTAATGCTACCGGGGTTGATAAAAGGATTTTAAACTCAGCGCCTTCGCAATTAAATTTCATGAAATCACATTTTTCAATGTTATTT
>Ga0206809_1064_pt1 | contig 21332 bp, 11 predicted proteins | sample Alteio_BWOrgCont_55_FD_152903 | JGI IMG/M metagenome (GOLD analysis project Ga0206809, IMG submission 152903) | Enriched cells from forest soil in Barre Woods Harvard Forest LTER site, Petersham, Massachusetts, United States -... | ecosystem: Environmental > Terrestrial > Soil > Temperate forest >... | reverse complement strand
ATGTAAATTGAGCGCACCTCTTTTGGAATATACGCCAAAAACGGCCTCAGAAGCGCAGAGGTTTTTTATTTTGAAAGAGAGTCAGATGGGCGCGCAAAATGGAGATCTCTTGCGACTGGGTGGATGGGTCGGCAGCCGTGATGGCCTGTTGTTCGAGTTGGGTTGCTCGGACGAAATCGCCGATTTCCGCATAAGCACACGCCAGGACGTCAGTGATTTCCACATGCTTCAACTGGTCAAGGTGGTAGGCGTGTTCGGCGACGGCAACGGCTTCTTTCCCATCGCGCACGGATTCATCGGGCGAGGAACATAATAGCAAAGCCAGCCGATCCAGGGCCATCAGCGAATCGGGGGCAATCGCGAGCGCCTGGTGCAGCAGGGCCACGGCGTCGCGGGGATGGCCGGCGGATTTTTCAAAATCAGCTGATTGCACAAATAATTGCTGGCGAATCCCTGGCGAGAGGATTTCCACGCCGACATCCCACAGGCCAGGATGTTGATCGAGCAAGCCGAGCGAGCGGGTAAAGTAGAGGAGGTTGAACAGCGAGTCTATGCGCAGTTTTCGCATGGTCTGGCTGTTCGCATCATGCAAGGCCAGCTGAACTTGTTCGCGCATCAAACTCGTGTCCTGTGCGCGGCCCAACACGTCGGCGAGGTCAACACGGTCGCCCAATTCGAGCGTGCCCGCCATCGGCGTGAGCAGACGCAGGCGGGCGACTGTGCTGTTAAACTCGGTGGTTTGACCGGAGGATAATTGCAGCCGCGTCAGGGTGATGAGTGCGGGCAGGCACGCGGGGTCGCGTTCGAGAGCGAGGTGGAGGAGGTTGGCCGCCGTATCGCCATGATTACTTTCCATTTGCACTTCGGCCAGGCGCGTCAGGGCTTCGGCAGCGGTTTGGCGGGGCGAAAACTCATAGATGGAGACGTTGCTCATTTTGAAAAAATCGCCGGAAGGCATCGGGTAGTAAATGGGCCGCAGCCATTGCGGAATAAGGCCGGCTTGTTGCATGTGCCATACGAAAGCATCCTCCGGGGCGGGTTGATTACCGCGCAGGCCGCGTGCCAGCCGGGAATATTCTGCCGGGTTGTCTACAAAGGAAAAAACAACCAAATGGGTTATCTGACGGGCGGCGATGAGTTGTACAGCCTCATTATACGTTGCCCCATAAATTTTGGCGGCGGCCTTCATCCCTTGGAGATTTTCCCAATAATAAGTACCAAGCGTTTTGAACCCGCCGTAGTAGGTGATCCAGGTGCTGCTTGTCGGCCCGCTCAGGACGAGGGCATTTTCACTGCCGACACGGGTACGCAACTTTTGCATGGAGTCTCGTACCACCAATTCCAGATCTTCCACATCGGATGCCTCGGCCTTCCAGCCCGTATGCACCCAAGTCAGGATCATAAAGACTGGGCTTGGCAGTAACGCCCAGCCCAGCAATACGACTGCTGCAAAAGTGCGCGCCCTCGTTTTCCACCTATGTTCGTGTTGCAGGCAGAGTGCCACGACCACAGCGAGTAGCGCTGCAAGCCAGGGCGCACATTCTATATCCAGCCACACAGTCCAGTTTGGGTGAAGCCAGTGCAACTGAGCTGCCCATAATGCGAAGACCAGCAAGAGTGGCGGCATGAGCATTAGCAAAGATGTCCGCGTGATTGTCTGCCAGCTTCGATTAAGGAAACGACCGACAATGGCCCAAAGCAGGGCTAAGATTGCCACCGCTGACATAACGTGAATAGCCAGTTGCAGAGCGGCTTGAGTCGCCAACGAAGGAGTGGCTTGAACTCCGACTGTCGGCAGGTTGCTGGCGAGAAGTTCAAATTCTCCTAAAACCATGGTCGTCAGTCCAGTTAGGAGAGACATGGGCATTAGCGTCCAGCGATACGCACGATGACATTGCAGAACGATTGCGACTGTCACCAGCACGGCCAGCCAAAGGCTGTAATTGATTTCCGTCCAGCGCACTTGCAGGACGGACAGGCCGAAGGTAATGATGCCAGGTGGCAGCGTTAACAGCAGTAGCGCACAGGCTGGACGGGGAAATTCCTGCCACGGTTCCCAAAAACCGAGCAGTGCCACACTGACTAAAATCGCCAAAATCTGTAGAGACCAGAAATAATTGGCGAGCAGGTGGTCCGAGCACGACCACAAAAACAAATCATAAGTGAGCAGGCCAAGGGCCAAACTTGCCAGCAAGATGATTTTTTCCCATTGCGGTCTCAGTAAACATAAAGTTGCGACAACCAGGGGCAGCACTCCAGCCGAGAGCAGCAGGGCAAATCCGGCCAAAAAGTATGCCGTTTTTGCTTTCGGATTCACATCGAGAAAAATTTGAAACTGAGTGATTTCGGTCTGGATGGCCGCATGTTTATAAAGAATTTCATAGAGCATAATACCCCAATAGAGCAAGCTGACCACCACCACCCCGATCAGAAAAAAAACTCTTAATTGCCGCCACATCCACACCATCATCGGCACGGCCAGCAACACCAGCGGATTGGCCATAATGATGAAAATCCAATACAAATGATGGTCGAGCTGACTTTTGAGGAAAGGCCAGAGGCCGAAAAATTCCTCAATATAGTCGTTATGCATGGTCCACAGAAACCGGTCGTTGACCCAAAAAACTTTGTCCGCGGCGATTAAGACAAGCGCGGGAATGGCGCTGATGGCAAAGATGCCGAATGCCAGCCACGCCCAGTCGCGGGCCTGGGCGGCTAGTTTGTCCCCATTCCACCATCGGCAAACGCGAAAGATTATTTCGCCGCCGCCAGCCCAAGCGAGCGCGTAAAGCGGGTGGTTGACCTCAAGCCGCATTCCCAGGTGGGAAGGGAAATATTCGAGCAAATAAAAAAACACACTCGTGGCGGCACCGCTCCAGCCCCACACGCGCCAGAGCGAAGGGTCGGGCTGCGCACCCTCATTTTTTTTTATTCCACGACCCAGCAGGCCGGTGGCCAGTAATGCGCCCAAGCCGATTTCTGCCAACACCGGAGCCTCCGAGGCCGCGCTGATCCACAAGCCAATGCCCCCGGCAATGCCCGCAGCAACGAACCAGCGCTTTGCCTGAGGGCGATCCGGAAGTTTCAAAGGCAGTGGTAAAGTGTCGGCATTGTTGGTGGCAGGCGACGTGCGCACCCAGCCGGCCGCTCCGCCAGCCAAAAATAACAGCGAGAGCAAAGCGTTCAACGCCGCCAAACCATGATGGTCCAGGCGTCCCTCGGTAAAGGATTCATAAAACGGACCAACGCCAACCGCGCCGAACGCAAACAGCGCGGCGGGTAGCGAGCCAAACCGCCGCGCCATGAAAGGTGTCACCAACGCAATGAGCAGAACGACCAGCAAGGTGCTCGCAAATGGGGCTATTTCTTCGACGGCCAACGCAATGGGCGTGCCTGTGTAAACATGATCAATCCAAGCCAGGCCCGCCATCCACCAGCGCAGGGCTGAAGCCCAATGCACTTCGCGGCCATCCGGCGCATTGTCGTAGTCCACATAACGGATGCGCGCACCGCCTCCGGCCAGCATCTGCTGGGTTTGCATGATCCAGTGGTAGCCATCCATGCCAGTATAAGGCAGGATGAGTACATGCTGGTTATACGCATAGCCACTTGGCGAGGAGGAATCGGCAACAGGCGGCGCGGGGTTATTCCGCCAGGTAAAGTCCCAAGTCGTGCGCAGGTGGTAAACCGTGTCCGTCGCCACCAACGCCACCATGGCCGCCAATGCTAGGCCCCACCAGCGTGTCGTCCAGAGTTTACGCCATGCCGCAGGGGAATTCATGAGGGCACTTATTCGTGAAAGGGCTGATTCTGATTAAAGAGCTCCAAGTGGGCGCGATAGATCTTGGAATCCGCTTGTGCGATAGCGGCCTGTTGCCCGGCTTGCTGTTTAATAGCGTCAGCATAAGCATTCTCAGCTTGGCGTATGGCTTCGCGTTCAACATTTTCCGCGGAAGTAAACTGGCCATTTTCGGCATAGGCGCAGGCGAGCACGTCGTTCACTTCATAGCTTTGATTCCGAACCAGGTCACTGGCACGGAGGGCTGTCGCTAGGGCTTCTTTCCCATTGCGCAAAGAGGCGTCATGGTCGGTGGCCAGCAATTTGGCCAGTTCAGTCAGTGCTGGCGCAGAGTCTGCTTGCCAGATGAGCGCGCGGCGGAAGAGTACCAATGCCCCGGCGGGGTCGGTTTGTTTTTGCGCCCGACCGGATTCGAGCAGGTAAAGTGAGCGTTGGGCGTCGGGCAGCAGGTCAAAGATAAAGCCGCGTAATCCCGGACGGGCTTCCGCCACGCCGGTTTGCCGCATAAACGAAAGAAAATTATACAATTGATCAAGATTTAACCGGCGAAGATTTTGGGCGTTGGCTATTTTCATGCCCGCGAGAATTTGCTGTTTGGCGCTTTCATTGTCTCCGTCCAGCACGAAATCCATCGCCAAATCAACGCAATCCTCCAAACTCAACGGGTCGGCCAGGGGCAGGAGCAGGCGGATGTTGCGCATGAGACCTTGAAACTCCGTTTTATTATTGCGGTCGCTGTCAAAACGCGCAGCGCAAATGAAGGCTGGCAGATAATTGCGATTGGCCTGGAATGCGAGATTGAGACTGTTTATGACGCCTGCTGGGTAACCACGCAGCATCTGATACTTGGCCAGGCGAGTTGCCGCCTCTTCCGGTTTCTGGGGGGGGACCACTTCAAAAATGATCACATAGTTGCCGCGCAATTGCCGGTCTGACGGCATGGGGTAATAGACGGGCCGCAGCCAGTTGGGGATTTTAAAGTTTTCAATCAGGCTGTAAACGAACGCATTTTCTATAAGAGGTTTTTCAGCATCCACTTCATCAAGGGGTGGTTCATGCTCTTGCCGCACATAATCGAGCCAATCGCGCATGGGCTTTTCCCCCTGATATTCGTCCGGGTTGTAAGGCCGTTGTTTATTAATGGCCAGCCGGGCGTATTCCTTGTAAAACGGATCCCACGAAAAGATGGCGATATGGGTGACGCCCCGCTCTTTGATAAGTTTGAGCGCTTCTTCCGGAGTTGGGGCGGCGTAAATGTCCCGGTCCGCCTTCAGCCCTTCAAGGTTTTCCCAATACAAAGTGCCCAACCCCTTGAAACCGCCCCAATAGGTCATCCAGGTTGTTGTGGTCGGACCGCTGACCACCACGCCGGTTTGGTCGCCCAATTGGGCGCGCAGTCGCTGGGAAACATCCCGGGTGACAATCTCCATCATTTCTACGTCAGACATCGGAACTGCACCAATCCATCCCAGCCAATCCACCATGGTAAGTACCGGCGAAGGCAGAAAAACAGCGCCGATGAAAACTGTGGCCACAAAGGTTCGCGCCATCACTTTCCAATGGTAACCACTTTGCAACGATAGCGCCACGGCTATGGCCAAAATCGCTGCCACCCAAGGTACCCAATCTATATCCAGCCACGGCACCCAATCGGGGTGTAACCAGTGCAGCTGAGCCACTTTAATCAATAGCGCAAGCATGGTTGGCGGCAGTAACAGAAACAGCGCGGCCCGCGCCATGATCGACCAGCTTTGCTCCAAAATCCGGCCTGCAACCATCCCCAGTACAACGAGAATGGCCACCGTTGACATAACTAAAACAGCCAGGTGTGGTGCGTCATGCATGGCTAGTTCGGGAGCTGCTTGGGCTCCCGCTGTCTGCATATAACTAAGTTGTTCCCAATGTAATTCCAGCTCACCCAAAATAATGGTTGTCAGCCCGGTTAAGATGGCCAGCGGCATCATGGACCACCGGTAATTGCGCTGCCGGCCAACGATTACGACTACGCCGACGATGGTTGCCAGCCACAAGGCATAATCAATTTCCATCCAGCGCATTTCGCGAATCGATAAAGCGAGAGTTATCAACGTCGGCGGGAGGGAGAGCATCATCACCGCCTTCGCTGGCCGCGGGAAATCTCCCCATGGTTCCCAGAGGGCCAGCAATCCTGCAATAACGGCCAGTGGAACCGTTTCAAACGGCCAAAAATAATAATCGGAAGGCCAATCCTGTGCATGGGCGGCGAGATAGTGCTGGAATAGCAGCAAAAACAAATCGTAGCCCAAAAGGCCCAGGCCGAGTGCGGCCAGGAGGGTGATTTTTTCCCATTGCGGCTTAAGCAGGCAGATCGTCGCAGCTGCGAACGCCAGCAACCCAGCCGGGAGCAGCAACGGCAGATAGTCTTTCACGAAATCGACCCGGGTGGTGGCGTGCAAATGATGAAACCAATAAAGCGCACCGCACAAGGGGAGGCCCACGGCCACACTGGCGAGAACAACTGTCCGCAATTGCCGCCACATCCACACCACCATCGGCACAGCCAACAGGGGCAGGGGGTTAAGCACCGTCATCAGATACTTTGCGGAGCCGGTGGCATACATCGGGTCCAGGTACCGCCGCACATCCTTGAATTCAGCGATATAATCTTCGTGAAATAAAAATAGAAAACGGTCAGCCACCCAAAAAACTTTGCTGGCGAAAAAATAGACCAGAGTCGGCACCGTAGCGACCGCCAGTGCGCTGATCGCCAGCCACAGCCAGTCGCGTTTCTCTTCGGCGAGCTTGCCTCCATTCCACCAACGGCAAATGCGGAAAACGATTTCGCCTCCACCAGCCCAAGTGGCGGCATAGAGGGGATGATTCACCTCAAGGCGAAGTCCAAAATGCGAGGGAAAATACTCCAGTAAATAAAAGAAAATACTGGTGGCGGCGCCCGCCCAGCCCCAGACGCGCCATAACGAGGGGTCGGGCCGGGCACCTTCCTCCGGTGTGGTATTATAACCCAGCCAGCCGGTCGCAACGAGCGCAGCCAGGCCAATTTCAGCCAGCACCGGCGCTTCGGAAGCCGTGCTGACCCACAAGCCGATTCCGCCGACGATTCCCGAGGCGATAAACCAGCGCTTCGCTTGTGCCCGTTCCGGCAGCCAGTCAAGAAAAGGAGAAACCCCGGCTGCGCTTGCGGCGTCTCCATTGCGAATCCAACCGGCCCCACCACCGAGAAGAAATAGCAAGGTCAGCATGCTGCTCAAAGATGCCAAGCCGTGGTGGTCGCTTTTGCCTTCCGCAAAAGATTCATACACCGGCAGAATGGCGCCTATGCCGACAATAAACAACGATCCCGCCCCCAGCCCGAAGCGACGAACCACAAATGGCGCAACGAGAATCACCAGCAGGACAATCAGCAGCGTGTTCGCAAATGGCATCACTTGCTCAACGGAGATGGATAGCGGCACTCCAGCGTAAGCGTGTTCCAGCCAGGCCAGCCCGGCCACCCACCAACGAAACGATGAACTCCAGTGCATTTCACGGCCTTTGGGCCCATTGTCATAATTGTCATAGTCCACATGGCGAATACGCGGTTCGCCTTCGGCCAGCATTTGCTGGGTCTGCATAACCCAGTGGTAGCCGTCCATGCCGGTGTAAGGCAGGATGATGTCACGCTGGCCCTCTGCATAGCCGGTGGGCGAGGCGTTATCCGGCATCGGCGCTGGAGACGGATGTTCCTTGCTAATGCTGTAGGTGACGCGCAGGTGGATGACGGTATCGGTGGCAATGAAGGCGACTGTCGCCAACATCGGCACCACCCATAACCTACGGCGGAGGTATTCCAGGAAAGCCATGCGGGGAAACATCCACTTCTAACCATTTCCCGACAAAGCGCAATGCGGCAAAATAAAAAACACCATCAACCGCCTTCGGGCCATTTGCGGCGGAAACCCTGAATCCGGTAATTTGGCTCTCGGCCATAGAGCTGTTTGACGTCGTCCAGCCGGGTTAACAGCCAGGGTATGATTTCATTCTCGCCGTTTTTGGTGAAAACCAGGTTGTCGGCGACAAAGACGCAGGAATGGAAGGCATCGCCATCGGCATTTAAAAAAAATAGCACATCCCCAAAGCTATATGGCGGAGACACCATATCATAATCATCCAGCACATGGCTGGAGGCCAGCTTGAGGTCGAGCAGAATATTCTGCCGGGTATAGTTAAAAAAATTGAGCGAGGTCCAGTGGCAATTCGGTGTTTGTCCGGTACGTTCAGTATTCGGGGAGGTGTAGGAATACACCAGTTGGCGAGGTATTAATGGCAGTAGGTGGGTAATATCCAGGGTTGCGCCATGTGGGTTTTGCGCGACGGCGTCAAGCATGGGCAGGGAATCAGCGCGATGGAAATTTGCGCTCCAGTATCGCCGTAGGGTCGGCAGGTCATCACTCGAGTCAATGTGCAGAGTGGCCACCACCCCGCGCATGCGGGTGAGCGCCTTGACCCAGTTGCGGGCCTCAGTGTCGGATTGGGCGTATTTTAGCACCAAGCGCAGATCACTGAAAAAATAGCCTTCCCCGTTGCGGTAAACCAGCTTGCGGATCAGTTCGACAACGTTTTTCGGAATATCAGTTCCGCGCAACCAGCCGTCCACATCACCGTCAGGAACGCAAATAGGGTCGTGGTTATAGGGGTTTTCGGCGTATTTGGCCAATTCCCGGCAAAGAGTGAGGCAGTTCGCCGGAGACAGGCCCAGCACATCCGCCTCAGTGGGAAAAAGAGCAATCACGCCTTCTTCATCAGGTACACTGCGCGGGTCACTGACCAGACGGTTGATAGTTGTGGCGTCCAGACCAATACCGGCCAGGAAAGTGCGGACCCAATCAGGGTTGTGGCCCTTAAAGCACCAGCGCGGTATGGGCGCAGGCATGGGGAAATTGTCGAGAATGGAATTGGGGACGGCAAGGTAGATGTAATGGTATTCGATCCGGCCCCATGGGCCAGGTTGGCAATAGACGGATGCATCTTCCTGCCCCTGGGCAAAGGGCACACACACCAGGAGTAAAATCGAAAACAAAGCGTGGCGCAACATGGGGCCGATAAAGTTTTTAGGCGAAAACTTTCGGGAGGCAGACTAATAACGTCCGGAAGCATACACAAGTTTCAAATATGTTATGCCAAATTTTGGCCAAAATCACCCTCATTTTTAACCGGGAAATCACCCGGTATATGTCGATTGGGTAGCCGCAATCAGGCCCGTTTCGAAATTTTATCCACCGCTTTGATAATTACCGTCACGCCTGTGGTAAAAAAAGAGGAAGGGCGCAGACTATTTTTTTGCTTCTTGGGCGACCTTATCGGCATCGTCCCACATTTTTACAAACTTGGCCGGGTCTTTCTCAAAATCATCCATGCAGGCATCACAGCAAAATTTGAATTCGCGGCCTTCGTACACAAAAGAGTATGCGTCAGCGTCCAATTTGTCACCCATCACCGGGCAAACGGTGAACGGGCAGGGCTTCGCAGTTTTGTAAGCGTCAGTAATTTTGGCCATGTAGATGGCCGGATTTTTTTTAAAAGTGTCCGCTTCATCCTGGTTGGCGAACTTCACGTCGTAGCCGTCCTGCACGAGTTTGATGGTCACGTCCTTGCCGCCGAGTTTTGCGCCCGAAACAATGGAGGTGCTGAAAGGGTAGGGCTTGGCCGTGATTTTTGCCGCCGGCATGGCGGAAGGCGCGGGGGCGGGCTGTGTCGTCGCGGCTTCGTTGCGCGTCCGCATGTAATTCACGCCAAGTGCAATAAGCAGAACGAGAAAAATCCGGATAAGCCGTAGTTTCATGGCGATTGTTGTTTCCGAAAACTAATCCATCTGCCGTTGTTTGACAAGGGATTTACCGCGCCGAATTCGAGGGTGCCGGCGACACCAGGCCGTTTGCATATACTTCAATGTTCATGTATCCGGAAATGTTGAGTTTGGTGGGATCAGCGGGAAGGCTTGTGGGAGTGCTGCCGCTTTTGAGTTCAGCGAGCCCACCTGCCAGTGCTTCACCCTTGTCATCTGTGTGCGGCAAAGTTTTGCCTTTGGTGCCTAAAGAAGTGAGTTCGCTGATGAGTCGCAGGTCCACCGCGTCGCGCCGCCACGAACATCCGGCATCAGCAACAATTTTCGCATAAGCGTCTTCCGCGCTTTCAGTCGTGACGGCGATGGCCGGGTGCATCGCCGGTTCTTTGACGAAGGTGGGCGAGCCGTCTTTGTCCGTAAAACCAGCGGTGGTGACGGGTACGCCGTTGAGCTTGCCGTCACAGTCTAGATCAACGAGGTTGCCCCGTTGATAAACATGGTCCGTCTTGGTAAATTGGCCGGCAAACTGGTTGTTGGAGGATGGGCCTTTAATGAAGTAATTGTTGATGACATCGAGGCTGTGGTCGGCGCCTGAGTGTCCGCCGCACAAGCCCGTGCCGCCCCAATTATAGACGACGTTGTTAATATACTGGATGGTGCCTTTGGCCTTGGGGTTGCGGCTTTCATTGCTCATCCAAAGATTATGGCTCAAGGTCACATTGGTCACGGTGTCAATCAGCGCGCCGAAGCTTTGCGGATGGATGCCTTCGGCCATGATGCAATTTTGCACGGTGATGGTGGTGCTGCCGACGGTGATGCCCAAGTCGTCCCAGCGGCCCCATTCAATGGAGCAATGGTCGATGATGATGTTGCTGCTCTTATCCATGCCGAGGGCTTTTTTGCCCCGGTCGCCCGCCATGCCCTGGCGGAAACGCAGGTAACGGATGATGATGTTGGACTGGCCGCCCAAGGACACGCTGTTGTTATAGAAACAAATGCCTTCGCCGGGCGCGGTCTGGCCCAGAATGGTTATGTTGCTGCTGACCGTAACTTCCTTCGCCAGTTTGATGACGCCGCCGACATCAAACACCACCACGCGATTGGGCTGGCTGACAGCATCCCGAAACGAACCCGGGCCGGAATCGTTGAGGTTGGTGACGTGGATAATTTCCCCGCCGCGACCGCCGGTGGCCAGCGCGCCAAAACCCTCCGCGCCGGGAAACGCCGGCAGGTGTTTCGGGTTGGATTTTTCAATGGCTGTGGTTGCAGCTTTCGCTGCATCGGAAGCGCCTTTCTCCAAGGCGACGCGTTGGGCATCTGTCTGCGGCGCATCATCTCCTGTAGATGACTCCGCCGCCGGCGCGATTGCTCCCAGCGCAACAAAGGCCAGGCCCAGGGCAATAGCGGCCATGCCGAAGCGAGTTTTCATGGCAGCAAACGGGATGTGCGAAGGCACGCTTACGACTTTGGCGGAGTAATCGGCGTGCCATCCAGCTTGTAATATTGATTAAGCTCGAGGCGAAGGTAATCGTAAACAAGCCCGGATTTAACATCTCCGGCGGGAACAGTGATCGTGAGCGTGTTTTCACCGGCTTTGAGTAGCGCGGCGTCAAAGCGGAGGTCCCGTTCCTGCCAGACGCCCAGGGCCGTGTTATAACGCAAGGCATTGGTGGCAAATTGGCCGACCCTTCCCACCTCCTGGCCATTGACCGACACAGTTGTGCCATTCGCGCCGTCGGCTCCCGTCAAAGCAATGCGGAACGTGGCATAGCCTTGCGGAGCCTTGTCCATGTTGAATTTGATGTTCCATGAGGTCTCGCGGCCGGAGCCATATTGGCGCCATACTCCGCCGGAGTCACCCGTCGTGACCGGGTACTGCTCCCGCGATTCCGCTTTGACCCAGCCAAAACGCTGATTCGCGGGGTCTTTGGCATCCGGATTCAACCACAGCTTGGTGTCCGCCGTGGAGTGCGGCACTTCTTCGAAGAACCAGTCCTTCGCCGGGTTGCTCTTGCCGATGGTATAGGTGATGTCGTTCGGGAACAGCAGCGAATAGCGCAGCGGCCAGCCCCAGAGCCAGAAATTGTCCCCGTCGCCCTTGAAGAATTCGTTGCTGCTGCGGTCGGCAGTGCCAATGTCCCAAAGTTGCGTGCCGTAGCGGACAGGCTTCCACTCGATCTTGCCCAAGTCTAAATTCTTCCCAGCTTCCACCGTGATGTTGGCGCGCGCCATTTCTCCGAGCACACCGTCGGCGAACGCGTGCAGGGTGTAGGTGCCGGGGCGGACGTTATTGATGGTGAATTTGCCGTCCGCGGTCCCATTTTCCCAGAATTGGTAATGCTTCGCATCGGTTACCCAAGTGGCTTCCGAGCCATAATAAGCGCCGCCTGCGTCCGGGCCGGGAGCATTGGTTGCGTCGTCCGTGGCCGCTGGATACGTCAGGCCGACGGTCAGGTTGGGTAGCAGCTTCGAATAGCCTTTTGGTGCATAGGCATCGTTCAGCACGAGCTGGCCTGTGACGCTCCCGCGCTCATTCTTGTGCGGGTAGTCCACGCCTTGCACCCAGTCATAGGGCCACTTGGACTTTTCTTTTTTCGCTTGGGCCAGCGCATCATTAAACAGCGCGGTTTGGTTGTCCTGCCAGGCTTGCGGCACGATGGGGTTGCCAAAAGAGGCGGTGAACCTATCCATGTCCGCTGGGGTGGGGGTTTCAAATTTATCCAGCGAATTGACGTAAACAAAAATCGGGCCGACGACTTTGCTCCACTCTTCCCCAGCCGCGACACTGAGGGAGGTGTTCCGCCCGTAATGGCTGCCCTTCCAGTAATCGAGGATGATGGGGTCCGGGTCGTCGTTGTCGCCATAGTGGGTCTGCAACTCCAGCTTCGAGGCGCCACCGCTTAAATACTCGATCGTGGGGTTGATGAACCAGACGCCGATATGCTCCGAGGTGCTCGACCAACCGTAGGCGGGGATTTTGAATTGGACGCCATTGTAGGAATATTTGTGCTCGACGGAGTTTTTATACGGCCCCTGGCTCATGATGCGTTGCTCCTTGGCATTGACCACGACGCCTGTGCCCCAGTTTTTCGGGCCGGCGGCGAGCAGGTTGCGGTCCTTGTCCACCGATATCCAGTCGAAGCTCTGGTTGACGCGAAAGATGAAGCGGCTTTCCGAGCCCATCCGGCCGGCGCCGTAGGAGGCGGGGTGGGTGTAAATGGCGTAGGTGTAAACGCCGCTGTCGCCGCGCCCCATGGCGTAGCGGATTTCCAGGTCAAAGTTCGTTCCCCCGCCCGGCGCGTTGGGCGTCAGCGTGATTTCGCCGCCCGTGATGCCCTTGATGGAAATTTCGCCGCGTTCGCCGCCGTTTTTCGCCGGGTCAATGGTGATGCTGTTCGTCAGGGCGTTCGCTGCCGCCGCCCCGGATGGGTCTTGTTCCCACGGGCCCACGGCGCCCTGGTCGTGGCCCGCTCGGTCCACACCTTTGTAGACAATCTGGATCAGCTCGCCGGTGTCCTTGTTGACGCGTGCGGCCACGATGCCGTTGTTCAGCAAATAGGTTTTGCCCTCATCGGTGACGGTCACCTTGTATTTCGGGTCGGGCTTGGCGACGACAATAGGGGCGTCCGCCGCGTGCAGGGCGGGCAGGGCGCAGGATGTGGAAAGAAGTGCAAGCGCCAGCAAGCGGCGCGCGAAGGGCAGGGCAGGGGAGTTCATGGGTAACAGGGGGTATTCAGGGCGGGGGGTAAAAAGCTTTGACCCGGAGCGGGCCAAAAACAAGGGCAAAACGAAGCGGGCAAAGCCATTTCACCTAAAAAGGGCAAACCCGGAATAACGGTGCTAGTTGCAGCAAAAATCCGGACAAAACTCGCGCCAAGGCGCAAAGCCGCGAAGATTGGAGAACCACGGATGACACGGATAACGCGGATGAGGTGCAGGCAAGCTTAGCCGTTTCATCAGTGCCATCCGTGGTAAAAAACTTTGCGCCTTGGCGTCTTTGCGCGAGACAATCCCTCTTGAGCCTCTTTGCGGCTAAAAACCTATTTTCTCCTACCTCTGCGCCCCATTCGGCTCCGCGCTCAAAATCACCGCCCCCGGCGGCAGCGCCTCGCGGATGTTGACGGTCGGGGTGTTTGTTCCATAGATAACCAAATAGTTGTCAATTTGGCTGCTAGTTGAGAGCCTGTCATACCATTTGGAATGGCCGTCGAGAAAAACGACAATGCCGCCTTTACCGCCAAAGGGCGAATCAGAGGTCCATGTTCCGTCTTCGCGCAGTCCACGCGACCAAGCCACTGGCGTGGTTTTGACATTAGCGTTGGGTGGGATGTTCGCCGCGATTTCAACGCTCAATGTTGCGTTCACAAATTCGGGATTCATTTCGGCTTCAGATGGGTCAGAAATGAGGACGACTTTGGGCAGTGGATTTGGCGCCTTCGGATCATTTGCCACAAAATAAATCCGCGCGGAGTTTAATCCGCTTACTCGCGCCAGTTCACGGGCGGCGTCATGCGCGGTGTCACCGGGGTTTGCCGTGAAGATGCGTGCTGGCTCGCTAGCATAGCTGTAAGCCATGAACGTTTTCGCAATGGAACTAAGATTCGCTTCTGCAGCTAGGCGTCTTGTTTGCTCCTCGTAGCTCGGTTCTGTGTCGGCGATTGTAGTGTCTACGGAAGGTTTCGAACTTGACGCTACAGGTTTCATCGTGGGCAGGACGACGACGGGCGTGGAGGCAATTGGAGCAGCTGCCATCGTCGGTGTTGCAGCTGGCTGCGTACTGCGCATTTTGAAAACCAGCGCCAAAAACAGCAGAGCAAGAATCGTGATGATGAGCAGAAGGCGTTTCTTCATGGGGCGAGTTCACTTTCACGGGGGAGCACAGCGAAAAATCCCTTCCATTGATTAAATATAACCTATCCGGGCCGGTTGCGCGCTAAAAATGAGGGGAATATCGTCCGCCTTTTTACCACGGATGGCACGGATAGCGCAGGTTTTTTGGATTTATGGCCATCCGTTTCATCCGTGTTATCCGTGGTAAAAAATCTTTGCGCCTTGGCGCGAGGCAATTCTTCTTGTGCCTCTTTGCGGCTAAAACAATGCGTCAGAAGACGGCGGGTCGGCCATCCTTCGCCAAGGCTACGGAGGGCAAAGACGCCCCGCCCTACCTTAGTCTCTCTTTGCATAAAATTCATAGCGGACAAACGAAAATTATCCTGCTACCGTCGCCGAAACTTCATGCCCGCTTCAGCCTCCAAAAAATCCGTCCGCAAAAAACGCCTCGTACTCCTGGGGGCGACCGGCTCCATCGGCGGAAGCACGCTCAAGGTTCTCCGCGCGCACCCGGACAAGCTGGAGCTGGTGGCCGTCGCGGGTCGCACCAATTGCGCGAAGCTCGACGAAATCGCCCGCGAATTCCACGTCAAGCACGTGGGCATCTTTGACGAAGCCGCCGCTAACGCCGCGAAAAAGGACGGCCTCTTTGCCGGGCGAAAATTACACGTCGGCCCTGCCGGACTCGAAGAACTCGCCTGCCTGCCTGCGGGCGACATGGTCGTCGCGGCGGTCGTCGGCACGCTGGCGCTCAAGCCCACGCTCGCGGCGATCAAGGCGGGCAAGGACATCGCGCTCGCGAACAAGGAAATCCTCGTGCTCGCGGGCCAGTTTGTGATGGCGGCGGCGAAGAAGCACGGCGTCACGATCGTTCCGCTCGACAGCGAGCACAACGCCGTGTTCCAATGCCTCGATGGCGAACGCCCCGAGGACGTGGCGAAACTTTTGCTCACCGCTTCCGGCGGCCCGTTCCGCAATTACACCCGCGCGCAAATGGCCGCGGTGACGCCCGCCGCCGCGCTCAAACACCCGAATTGGAACATGGGGCCGAAGGTCACCATTGATTCCTCGACAATGGCGAACAAGGGCTTGGAAGTCATCGAGGCGCACTGGCTCTTTGGCCTGCCGGCGGAGTGCATCGAGGTCGTTGTTCACCCGCAAAGCATCGTCCACTCGATGGTGCAGTTTGTGGACGGCTCCATCATCGCGCAGCTTTGCCCGCCTTCGATGACGTTCCCCATCCAGCACAGCCTGCTTTATCCCGGCCGCGCGGACGGCGTAATGCCCACGCTCGATTTTGGCAAAAAACTCTCGCTCGACTTTCACCCACCAAATTTGGACCTCTTCCCCTGCCTGCGCCTGGCCTATGAAGCACTGCGGGCTGAGGGCGCCGCGCCCGGAGCATTTAATGCATCCAACGAAGTCGCCGTCGCCGCCTTTTTGGATAACCACATCGGTTACCTCGATATTCCGAAGGTTATTGAGGCTACGCTCGCCAAGCTCCCCTCCACTCGCTTGCGGAACCTCGACGATGTCCTGGCCGCCGATGCCGATGCCCGCCTTCTAGCTGTCGAGGTGGTGAAGAAGATTATGAAGCGCCGGTAGGGTGTGGAGGGCCGAGCTCCGGCGAGGCCGTAGGGGCGCAATCTTGTTGCGCCCGCTTCTGCGAGGTAAAAGAAGCCAAACATCCCCAGCAGTCTGATTTTCGTTTTACAATAAATTCGTGGCTTTTCGCAGATAGATTCCTTATTATTGCACTCTTTCACCCATGACCGGCGACTTTTCCTGGATCAGCGGTCTCTTCACCAGCATTTGGGGGTGGGGATTCATTTTGCTGCTGCTCGGTGGCTCCATCTTTGTTCACGAAATGGGGCACTTCCTCGCTGCGCGCTGGCGCGGGTTGAAGGTGGATAGTTTTTCCATCGGCTTCGGCCCAAAAATTTTCGGTTGGAAGGGCAAGGATGGCGTGGAATACCGCATCTCGTGGATACCGCTCGGTGGCTACGTCAAGTTGCCGCAATTGGCGGATATGCGCGATATCGAGGGCGGACCCTCCGCTGACATGGCTGAGTTGCCGCCGGTCAGCTACCTCGACAAGATGATCGTCGTTTCCGCCGGGGTGGTTTTCAATCTGTTGCTGGCGCTTGTTCTTTCGCTCCTGCTCTGGCCCTTGGGCATGTCTGTCCCTGCTTCGGCGCAAACCCAGGTGGTGGGCTATGTTTTCCATACGATGGGCGAATTAAAAGAAGGAATGCAGAAGCGCGAGTTATCTTTGTTGCGCGGCCCGGATGCGCCCAAGTTTGATAATACGCCTGCGCCCGCCGAAGGAAAAATCCTGCCTGGGGACAAAATTCTCGCCGTGGACGGCGCACCGCTGCACGACTTTCGGGAATTGGCCGAGAAGGTTGCGTTCAGTTCCGGGCGGGATCAAGACAACCACCCTAAAGTCACGCTGACGATCGAGCGCGACGGCAGCACAAAGGATATTGATGTGCTGCCGGCACTGATTGATACCAATTCGCGCTCCGGCGACGCCCTCCGCGAAATCGGCCTTTCCCCCGCAGACAATTTGGTGGTGGACGACATCACGCCCAACTCGCCGGCTTTTCTGGCCCATGTGCACATGGGCGACGCCATCTTCGCCGTCAATGGCCAGAAGGTTTATTCCTATTTGCAGATGAACGAACTCATTGACTCTGCGGCGGGCCAGCCGCTGGCGCTCACGGTTCAGCGAGGGGATCAAAAAGTTGACCTATCGCTCCAGCCTTTGCCCGTGCCGCGCACCACGCCGCTGGCGACCATCACGGTTGGCGGTGCGGATGGCGCGACCGTTGATATACTCCCGGTCTATGCGCGCGACGAATCGGGGAATCGGGCTTCTCCCGCTACTGCAACGCAGTCATTGCTGGTGTGGAATGTGGATAACCGAGGTGGTGCTTTTGGTAGCCTGCATCCCGGTGATTTTCTCCTCAAGGTCAATGACCAGCCGGTGAAATCGATTCAACAGGTGGTGGATGCGATGAAGTCCACCCCCGCTGGGCAGGCGGCTGTTCTCACTTATGCCAGCCAGGACACTCATGCGAATGCGAACCTCACGTTGTCGGCTAACTTTGGCGCGGAAATCACGCCGCCGGGCATGACCAACCGCATCGGTCTGCTCTTTCGTATGGCATCCGTCACCGAGCACACTTCACCACCTGAGCAATTTGCCCGTGCCTTCGGCCAGGTTTTCTCCATGTTGCGCAGTTTATTCAACCCACATTCCAATATTGGCATCGGCCAACTTTCCGGCCCCATTGGCATCAGCCGTCTCATCTACCAGTTTTCCATTCAGGATGTGCGCGCGGCGCTGTGGTTTGCGTTCATTGTCAACGTCAACCTCGCCATTCTTAACCTGATGCCGATACCCGTACTCGACGGCGGGCACATTTTGTTCTTCACCATCGCGCGCCTTCGCCGACGCGAATTACCCATCAACTTCATTGCCGCCACCCAGATGGTTTGCATGGTGCTGCTGCTGACTATGGCGCTTTATGTGTCCTTCAAGGATTCGCGTCGTTGGCTGGGAGACAACGAGCGCGAATCGGAAGTCCTGCGCGATAATTACTATATCCTGCACGACGACGACATGAAGTTTCCCGCCGCACCAGCGCAGAAGTAGCTTGATTTTTTAATTCCCGTTTTAAACCTCACTGCCCGTGTCCACTCTCCCGCACCGCTGCTGGGCGGAAATTGACCTTGCCGCGCTCGAACGCAACCTGGGCAAAATCCGGGCGGCATTGCCTCCGCGTGTGCGTTACGTCGCGGTGGTGAAGGCCGACGCCTACGGACATGGCCTCGCGCAGACAGTGGCGCGGTTGATGCAATGCGGGGCCGATTGTTTTGCGGTGGCCAACGTGAAGGAAGGTGCGGATGTCCGCGAAATCGGCTCGGGCTGGCCAGTGCTGGTGCTGGGCGCAGTGCTGCCGGGTGAGGAGGCAGCCTTGGTCGAATACGACTTAATGGCGACGGTTTCAACTGCAGAGGAAATCAAGCGCCTGAACGCGGCGGCGGAATCTGCCGAACGCAAACTTTCCGTTCACCTGAAAATTGACACCGGCATGGGTCGCTTGGGTGTATGGCACCGCGACGCTCCTGCGCTCGCCCGCCAATTGGCCGCCGCCCCACATTTGTCCTGGCGGGGTGTGTACACTCATTTTTCCTGTGCTGATACGGACGCTGCCTTCACTGCGCATCAGCGCCAGTTGTTTTTGGAAACTCTGCGCGAACTGCCTGCGCCGGTTGATCCGCACGGCTTCCTCATCCACGCCGACAACAGTGCGGGCCTGGAAAATTTCGCAGCGGACAGTCCCATCAATGCAGTGCGCGTGGGGTTGCTGCAATTTGGTCTGCTGCCGTATCCGAATTCGCTGTTGTCGCGCCTTTTGCCGGATCCGGTGCTGTCATTCCACACGCGCGTCGGTATAGTTAAAACACTTCCTTCGGGCACCGGTGTGGGCTATGGACGCACCCATATGCTTGCACGCGAAACACGCGTTGCGGTTCTGACCGCTGGCTATGGCGATGGGCTTCCAACCGCCGCCAGCAATCGCGCGCAAATCCTGATTCGTGGGAAGCGTTGCCCCGTGCTGGGGCGCGTTTCCATGGATTCGACAGTGGTGGAGGTGTCGTCTTTGCCCGAGGTGGATGTCGGAGATATCGCCACACTCATTGGCGAGCAGGACGGTGAACATATTGGTGTGGCGGAGTTTAGCGGCTGGAGCGATTGCATTCCCTGGGAAACATTTTGCTCCATTACCCAGCGTGTGCCGCGTGTTTACAAAACCACCCGGCGATGACTTTTTGCCTCGGGAGGCCTCGGTCGTTTTGATTCGTTTTTGACTTATGAGCCTTTGCGTTTTGCAGATTTTTACATATATTTATAACAGTTAGTTCGCAACCTTCCCCGGCGGTTTTTGTTTCTATTACTAAAAGCCGCACCCCATGTCCCTCGACCCAGCCAATTTTCCGCCTGCGCAAGCCTGGGCTCCATTGAAAGACGATGATTGGAGCTTGGAGAACGCACGGCATTTGTTGCACCGCATCGGGTTTTCCGCAACGCCTGACCGGGTGCAGCTAGCCTACACGCAGGGTTTGCAGGACACGTTGCATCAAGCTTTTGGGATTGTTCGCCCATTCGCTGAGCCGGAAAGCCTCGGCACTTTAAGGCAAAAGCGCGCGGAATTAGTTGCGCAGCAACAAGCGGACAACGCTGCTCAGGCAGCCGCGACCCGCGAAGGGAAGGCGGCCGCCCCTGCGAGCACGGCGCTCTCGCCGCAGCGCCAGCTCAACATGGAAATCAACCAGCTCGAACGGCAGGCGTTCCTCGATTACGTGCAAGCCTGGCTGGCTTTTTCTGCCAAACCGGAAAATTCGGCGCAAGAAAACCTCGTGATGTTTTTGGGCAACGTTCTCGTCGTCGGCCAAAGCAAGGTGCGGGATCCGCAGCGGTTATACGCCCACGCCAACTTGCTGCGCACGATGTTCCAAAAACCCTACCCGGATATTTGCAAGGCGGTCACCTATTCGCCAGCGATGATTCAATACCTCGACCTCAACACCAGCACGGTCGGTGTTCCCAATGAAAATTACGCACGCGAATTGATGGAGCTTTTCACTCTGGGCGAGGGCAATTACACGGAAAACGATGTCAAGGAGGCCGCGCGTGCGCTGTCGGGCATTATCGTGCGCCAGCAACCCCTGCCGGAGTATGGCGCATTTGCGCGCCAGCGCTGGGACGCCAAGTCCAAAACCATCTTTGGCCAAACCGGCAATTGGGGTGCGGAAAACGTGGTGGACCTGATTTTCCAACAGCCGGCCTCGCGCACGCATTTGCCTCGCCGTTTCCTCGCTTATTTTCTCAGTCAGGAACCCTTGTCCGCGCCGTACATGGAGGAACTGGGCCACCAATGGCGCAATGCCGGCTGGCGGGTGGAGTCGCTGGCGAGCATCGTCTTTTCCTCCAATCTTTTTTACCGCCCGGAGTTCCGCCTCGCGCTTGTCAAAACCCCCATCCAATATTATTTGGGGCTGTGCCAGGACTTGGGGTTGGATGTTACTCCTTTGGAGGGGCAGGCCTTTCAAAACTTGCGCGCCATGGGCCAGGAGCCGTTCAACCCGCCCAACGTACGCGGGTGGCTCGGCGGCAAGAATTGGATCAATTCCTCGACGCTCGCGGCACGCCGCCAACTCGTGCAGCAAATGTTCAACCCGAACGTCAATCTGCGTGCCTTGACTGCCGACCAACAAATAAAACTGAAGGCCGCCCGGGCGGCTGGTCACGGCGCTATCACGGTGGACAACACCCGCCTGCAAAACCTGGCCGACAAGAGCGACGACGAACTCACCGACGCATTGCTCAACTTTTTCCTGGCGGGCGAAGTCACCACCGACTACCGCAACGCCATTCTGGATTATTTGCAGAACGACCAGGGCGCGCGCCTCGAACTCGTGCGCGAAGTCGCCGTCGCGCTCTTCCAGTCCCCCGAATATCATCTGTGCTAAGGAGGCCGCCATGAACAACCCCACCACACCCTTTTTGCCCACGACCCGCCGCGAATTTTTGCGCCTGACGGGCTCGGGCCTCGGTTTGCTGGCCTTCAGCGCCTATGCACCCCGCTTCCTGGCCGAGGCCGCCGCGGCCAATGTCCCCGCGCCGGAAAAGGACAAGCGCATTCTCGTCCTCGTGCAACTGGCCGGCGGCAATGACGGACTGAACACCGTCGTGCCTTATGCGGACAGTCTTTATTATAATTTGCGGCCGACCCTGGGCATCAAGGATGTATCCACCTTGCACAAGCTGGACGATTACGTGGCGTTGGCCCCGCCGTGTGGCGCCATGGC
>Ga0206809_1063_pt1 | contig 21681 bp, 19 predicted proteins | sample Alteio_BWOrgCont_55_FD_152903 | JGI IMG/M metagenome (GOLD analysis project Ga0206809, IMG submission 152903) | Enriched cells from forest soil in Barre Woods Harvard Forest LTER site, Petersham, Massachusetts, United States -... | ecosystem: Environmental > Terrestrial > Soil > Temperate forest >... | reverse complement strand
TAAGAAAAAAGCGGAAGAAGATGCAAAAAACAAAGCTGCCGCAGAAGCCAAGGCTAAAGCGGATGCTGATGCAAAAGCAAAATTAGAGGCAGATGCAGCCGCTAAGAAAAAAGCGGAAGAAGATGCAAAAAACAAAGCTGCTGCGGAAGCCAAGGCTAAAGCGGATGCCGATGCGAAAGCAAAATTAGAAGCAGATGCAGCTGCTAAGAAAAAAAATGACGATGATAACAAAGGTAAAGCTGCAGCCACTATACGTACGCCGTTAGGTGGTGGAAATGATGTGCAATATCGCGCTGCTATTGTACGTGGAGATAACAACTTGAAATTTAAACAATACAAGGATGCAGTTTCTGCTTTTACAGAAGCACTTACCTATAAGCCAAATGACCCTAATGCTACAGCTAAGTTAGCTTTAGCTCAAAAAAATTTAACGGGCAATGCTGATACTAATAAAGTAGTAACTAAAAAAGAAGCTAATCCTTTAACCTTAAAATACCAGCAAGGTGTTACTGAAGAAACGATTCCCGGAAAAGGCTTTGTTGAAATACGGCGTATTTTAGTAAAAGGAGATGATGCTTGGGTTTATAGAAAAAGAATATTTAATTTTGGACAGGTACAGTGTTATAAGGATGATGTGTCTATTTCATCAAGTGCTTGGGAAAACGAAACTAAATAAACCTTAATTTTTTACTTTGAGAAGTTTTTTTTGTTTCATATTGTTTTTATGTATTTACGTATCTGCTTTTGCTCAAAAAAGTACCGATGAGCAATTAGCTAATCAGTTTTTTCAAAATAAAGAATACGATAAGGCTTCTGTTTATTTTGAAAAACTATATGATAAAAATTCGGATGCATTTTACACTCCGTACTTTAAATGTTTACTTGCTATCAACAACTTTAAAAAAGCAGAAAAAATAGCTAAACACCAGCTTAAATTATACCCTGCTGATTTATTTTACTATGTTGATTTAGGGCAGGTTTATCAGGCAGATAGCAATATTGTAAAAGCAAAAGACCAGTATACAAAAGCCGTTAAAGAGTTAGGGGCTGATATATCTCAAACGCTTGATTTAGGTAAGGCTTTTGTAGGTGTTAAAGAATTTGATTATGCTATAGAAACCTATAAAAAAGGCAGAAAATACAACAGCTACACATACCCTTTCTTTTACGAAATGGCTGATGTATATAAAGCCAAAGGCGATATACGTGCTATGATAAATGAGTACTTAGATGCCATTAGCTTTAAAGAAACCGAGTTATCAAATGTGCAAATGCAGTTGCAAAACAGTTTGGGTTATGATGATGAAAAAGGAGGCTTTAATAACCCGATACTGAAACAAGAATTACAAAAAAGAATACAGCAACATCCTGATAAAATTGTTTACTCAGATTTTTTAATCTACATCTTGGTTCAACAAAAAGATTTTGAAAGTGCTTTTATTCAGTCTAAAGCTCTTGATAAACGATTGAAAGAAGAAGGTTTTCGCATAATGGATTTAGGGAAATTGTGCGTGCTTAACGAAGATTTTGAAGCCGCTCAACAATGTTATGATTATGTTATTGCTAAGGGACCGGATAATTTTAATTACGCTCAAGCATGTATAGAGTCTGCTAACGCCCAATTTGAAAGAATAATTAAACAAAAAAATTATACGCAAACAGATTTAACTGATGTAGAACAAAAACTAAAAAACACCATCAAACAATTTGGTTACAACCAGCTTAGTGTAAGTGTTATACATAAACTGGCGGTGTTACAAGGGTTCTATTTAAATAAAGTGCAAGAGGCAATTGATATGCTTAACTCAGTACTTAGTACACCCGGAATTGACAAGGCATCGGCTGCCGAACTAAAATTAGATTTAGGTGATTTGCTTTTAATAGCGGGCGATGTGTGGGAAGCATCTTTATCATACTCCCAGGTTGAGAAAGCTTATAAATATGACCCTATTGGACAAGAAGCTAAATTCAGAAACGCTAAAATTGCTTTTTATACAGGAGATTTTAAATGGGCAAAAGCGCAATTAGATGTGCTCAAAGGAGCTACTTCAAAACTAATTTCGAACGATGCAATGGATTTATCGTTGGTAATTTCGGATGCCATTGGTGTTGATACAAATGAAGTTCCGCTACAAATGTTTGCATCGGCTGATTTATTATTATTGCAACATAAAACTGTGGAAGGTTTACAACGAATGGACTCTATTAATATTCTGTTTGATAATCACTCATTAGCTGATGATATTTATTTTAAAAAAGGACAAATATTTGCTCAAGAAGGGAAATATAAAGAAGCCTTAGAAGCTTATCAGCGTGTAGTTGATGCATATGGAGATAAAATTTATGGAGATGATGCACTATTTAAAATGGCAGAAATTTATCAGTATAATTTAAAAGACATTGAAAAAGCAAAAACCTTGTATCAGGAATTTTTAACTAAGTATCCCGGAAGTGTTTATACCGTTGAAGCCCGTAAACGTTTTAGAAAGTTGCGTGGTGATGTGGTTAATTAAAAAATAAAAATAGTATGTCAAGTAAACATAAAAATTTATCGCAGGTAGAAGGAACAAAAGTACCATCTGCAAAAAAAATGAAATTTGCAGTAGTGTATGCTGAATGGAATAGTGAGGTAACAAATGCCTTGAGGGATGGTGCAATTAAATCATTACTTAAACATGGAGCCGATAAAAAAAACATTAGTGTACACGCAGTACCCGGTAGTTTTGAATTAACGCTGGGGGCACAATATATGGCAGAACATACTAAAGCAGATGCTATTATTTGCTTGGGTTGTGTTATACAGGGCGAAACAAGGCATTTCGATTTTATTTGCGATGCCGTAGCCAACGGCATAACACAATTAAATATAAAATATAATAAACCTTTTATTTTTGGCGTACTGACTACCGATAACCAAAAACAAGCTGTTGATAGAGCAGGAGGGAAGCATGGCAACAAAGGAGATGAAGCGGCTGTTACAGCTATAAAAATGCTACACCTTAAAGATTTACTCTAATTAGTAATTAAAATCGGGGCAGTTGGCTACTTTTCTGGAGCCGGTGCCTTTATCATCACCGCTTCCACCAGGGCGAAAACTTAACATCACCTCTAAAGAATTAGCTGCGGCTGTATGAAATCTACCTATTGTATAATCGTATCCAAAACCGGCAACCATATTTTTTAATATTCTTATTTGAAAAATGGCAGAAACAAATGAGTTGCCTCGTAAAGAGGCTCCAATACCTACTCGGTTGTCATAAAACAGCATAAGGTTTGCATCAATTAATGGGATAGCTTTATAAGTTGATTGTGCTTTAATGGCAGGCGTTAGCATCCAAACGTTATTGCCTAAAGGAATTTTTCGTTTAATAACAACCGTATAGGTAGGGTCTAATTTAGTAGCCGGGCTACCTATTTGTTGTGTTGAACCGTTTAGTAATGAAGTTTGTTGTAATTCGCTTTTATATAATTGACGTACGCTAACATCAATAAAAAGTTTTTTATTATAAAAACGCATACCGGGAATTATATCAGGGTATACGGTGAGTAAACTGGTGTTTGTTTTTAAATTATTTAAGGCTGGGTCGTTGGGGTCGTACAAAGTATTTGCTACACCAACTTGTCTTATTCCGGCAAATATGCCTGCGGCTATATTTAAACCTGTAAATATTTTAAAGTGTATAGAATATGAAACGTATGCCGCTTTTGAAGAAAACATACCGGCTCTATCATCTTCTACATACATGCCTACTGCATGTTTAGCTTTGTAATTATAGTTTTTTCTCCAGGCATAGGTAAAACTTCCAAAGGTTGTTACGGGTGCATTATCAAAACCAAGCCATTGTATTCGTCGTCCGGTAACAGCTTCCATGCCAAGGTTAGTGCCGGCATAAGCCGGGTTTGCACCATATTGGTTAAATACAAATTGGGTGTAGCTTGGAGTTTGTTGTGCGAGAGAGCAAATAGTAATTAAACAGAAAAGGATAAAATATATAAACGTTTTAATTTTCATTTATCGTACAATAGTTACGCTACCTTTTTCGTAGCGCGATTTTATTTTTTCATCATAAAAAAATATATAATAATAAGTTGCCTCTGATAATTTAATTCCAAACTGTGTTCCTTCCCACGGAAAATATTCGTTCCTTTGTGTATGTACCAATTGCCCTGCTCTGTCAAACACTTCCAATAAAAAATCGGGGTAATAAACAGTGTTTGATATGCCCCATGTATCATTATAACCATCGCCATTAGGTGTAAAATGATTAGAAAAACCGACTTTGCAAGGCGGAGAGATAAGTGAAAAAGATATGCTGGTATCTCTGGTAGTTGTGTCGTTATCAGAAATATGAACCGAAAAATCTCCTCCGTTTAAATTAGATACGCTATCACCCACAGAACCGTTACTCCAGTTAAGTTTGTAAGGTGGCGTGTTGCCTGTTACTTTAATTTTTACCGAGTTAAAAAAACAAGTTTCGTAAGTTTTTACTAAAATGGTAAAACCTTGCTGGGCGTTTGCTAGCCAGGAATAAACAACAAAAATAAATATGTACAATTTTTTTAAACTCATTTACACATTACATTCATTAATTCTTCGGCAGTGCTCGAACCTTTTGCTTTTGCTTCGTTTAAAAGTACACAAGCTTGTTCTTTATGATTTAGTTTATATGTGGTTATAGCTAATGAAAGATAAATTTCTTTATCGTTTGGGTTTAGCTTAGATGCTTTGGTAAGGTCTGTTAAAGAGCCTTGTAAATCACCACTAAGTTCTCTCCAGTAGCCACGCTGAAACCAAGCATTAGTATAAGTAGAATCTAACTCAATAACTTTTGAAAAATCTTTATCGCATAGTTTAAGCTCATCTAAATAAGCATGAGCTAACCCTCGGTTATAATAAGCTTTAGAGCTGCTTGTATTTAGTTTAAGACTTTTTGTAAAATCATGTACTGCCCCCTCATAATTACCCAATTTTGCTTTAATGATACCACGCAATAAATAAGCTTCAAAGTAATTGCTGCTATGTTTAATTACTTCATTAATTTCCGCATAAGCTTCCTTAAAATTAAAACTTTCTGCTTCTATTTTTGCGTGAAGTATATGAAGAGAATCGTTGTTTTGAGAAGTACTTAATGCTTTGTCTATATCTGTTAAAGCACCTGTGTAGTCTTTAACAGAATCTTTAGCTAAGGCAGATAAATAGAGGTCGTGAGCAGTCTGTGAATTACATATACAAACATTTAGAATGAATAAAATATGTAAAACATACTTCATTTATGCTCCAACTATTTTTTCGATAGAAGTGTCGTATAAATTTTTAAACTCATTAACTGAACCGTAAGGTTGCCCATCTATTTTTACTTCGTTACCTTTTATAAAACCAAGCTTACTGAATTTTACATTCAGTTTTTTTAGTTCATCAACCAAAGCAATTTCGTTATCTTTTTTAACGGTAACAACTACACGACCTTGAGCTTCGCCAAATAAAAAGGCATCTTTACGAATGTTTTTATCGGTTGCAATGTCAAAACCTAAATCGCGCTGAAAAGCACTTTCTGCAAGACAAACAAACAAACCACCATCAGAACAATCGTGCGCACTTTCAATTAATTTGTTTTTAATAACAGTTTTTACGGCATGTTGTATGTCAAACTCTTCATCTAAATTAAAATAAGGGGCAGGCGTGTTTTTTAATTTATGATATGAGTAAACATATTCTGAAGATGAAATATCATTTTTACATTCGCCAATAATATAAATACAATCGCCTTCTGTTTTAAAACTTAAGGATGTTTGTGTTGATTTATCTTGTAACAGACCTAACATGCCAATGGTTGGCGTAGGAAACACAGGTCCTTCAAACGAAGATTGGTTATAAAAACTTACGTTACCACCTGTAACTGGTGTTTCAAATTTTAAACAAGCAGCACTCATTCCTTTAATAGAACCAACAAACTGCCAGTAAACTTCGGGGTTGTATGGGTTACCAAAATTTAAACAATTAGTAACCGCACTGGCTTCTCCCCCACTACAAACAATATTACGAGATGCTTCACTAACGGCAATGGCACAACCAATTTCAGGATCAGCGTTAACATAACGACTGTTACAATCAACTGACAGTGCTAATGCTTTTGTAGTTTCTTTAATATTTACAATAGCCGCATCACTTGGGTTATTGGTGCTTTGATTAACTGTGCCAACCATGCTATCATACTGATTATACACCCAACGTTTTGAAGCAATGTTTGGATGAGAGATAAGATGATTCATAACCTGTTTGTAATCAGTAGGCTCTTTTACATCTTCTATTTTAAATTTTTTAGATTCTGCGTAATAAGCAGGTTCTTTATACTCTCTTGTATAAATGGGTGCACCACCACCAAGTACAAGCGTTTCGGCAGGTACATCGGCAACCAACTCCTCGTACATATAGTACTTCAATCTGCCGCCTTTGGTAACTACACCAATTTGCTCGCAGTTTAAATCCCATTTTTCAAATACTTTTTTAACAGCATCTTCTTTACCTTTTTCAACCACAATTAGCATACGCTCTTGCGATTCTGACAATAAAATTTCAAAAGGTTTCATGCCCTGCTGGCGTGTAGGTACTTTGTGTAACCACACATCCATTCCATGTTCGCCTTTAGCACTCATTTCAGAGGTTGAGCAGGTTATGCCCGCAGCACCCATATCTTGCATGCCAATAACGGCACCTGTTTTTATAACTTCTAATGATGCTTCTAATAATAATTTCTCTTGAAAAGGATCACCTACTTGTACCGCAGGTAAATCATCAGCACTATTTTCGGTAATATCGGTACTGGCAAAAGTTGCACCATGTATGCCATCTTTACCGGTAGCAGAACCCACAATAAATACAGGGTTTCCTGCACCATAAGAAGTAGCTGAAACAGTTTCTCCAGCTTTTACAATACCAACACTCATGGCATTTACCAGGGGGTTTGTATTATAACACTCATCAAAAAATACTTCGCCACCAACGGTTGGTATGCCAAATGCGTTGCCATAATTACCAATGCCTTTTACCACACCTTTCATAATCCATTGTGTTTTTGGTGAATTTATATCTCCAAAACGAAGTGAATTTAACTGAGCAATTGGGCGGGCACCCATAGTAAAAATATCACGATTTATACCACCCACACCTGTTGCGGCACCTTGGTAAGGCTCAATAGCACTTGGGTGATTATGAGATTCTATTTTAAAAGCGCATCCTAAACCATCTCCAATATCAACCAATCCGGCATTTTCTTCTCCGGCTTTTGCCAGCATGTGCGGGCCATCTTTTGGAAGTGTTTTTAACCAGGTAATAGAGTTTTTGTATGAACAATGTTCGCTCCACATAACCGAGTAGATAGATAACTCAGTAAAATTTGGTACACGACCTAATATTTCTTTTATCTTTTCAAATTCTTCAGGAAGAAGCCCTAATTTTTTAGCTGTATCTACAGTTGGTAAGGCTTCTTGTTGTGTGTTTTGCATGAGATTGATATTTTGCCCGAAAATAAGACATTTTACGGGGATACAAAAGGTAGGTTTTGAACAATAGATACAGTTAAATTCTTAATAGTTTTCGTAAATTTTCAGGAAAATCTGCTCCATTTTCTTTTTGGTATCGGTAGGAGTTCCGTTAAAGTTATTTATAATAAGACTAAGGCATATTTCTTTCCCGCTTTTTGTTTTCATATAACCTGCATACGAACGTACACGAGTAATGTAGCCACTCTTGGCTTTTAAATTATTTTCTAAAACAGTACCTTTACCCAAATTTTTTAAAGAACCACTAATCCCGGCAACAGGAAGTGAGTTTTGAAAAGGGAGTTTAGTAAGGCTATCGCTATACATCATATACAGTATTTTGGTAAGATGTTCAGCGGTTACCGCATTGCTGCGAGAAAGCCCGCTGCCATCATTAATAAACAAGCCATTAGCATCAAAACCTTTAGTTTTTAAGTGATTAGTTACAGTTTGTATGCCCTGTGTTGTGCTGCCAAAACCTGATTTGCTTTTTAAAGCCATTGTTCTAAAAATACTTTCAGCATATTGGTTGTTGCTATGCAGGTTGGTAAAGAAAATTATTTTTTCGAGCGTTGGAGATTTGTAGGTGTAAAGCGTAGTAAGTGATTTAGTATATTGTTTTTTAGTGTAGGCTGTAATTTTTAAAACAGTTTTATTATTTAGTTCAATATTTTGTGTGGCAAAAGCCTGTTGTAAATGTTTAGCTAAAAGTAGTTCAGGATAGGGTAGAGAGCCTTCGATAGAAAGTGGTTTTGTGCTTATCGGTAATGTACCATTAATTTTTAAATCTGTTCCAAAAGGAGCCCTGTAAATCATTGCATTATCTTCGGTTCCGCCTGCTTTTACATAATTGCTAATGGTTAAATTATCTATTTGTGGAACAGTTTTGCTAATTACCATGCTATCTCCGTTTTTGGCGGCAGGTTTATAAACAATATAAAATTTATTGTCGCTATATGATAAACCGCTGGGAGCAGCTCCAAAATAGTTACCCATATCGCCCCACACCCAGTTAGCCGGAATGTCTTCTTCAAAACAACTAACATCCATAACTAGCTGACCTGTAATTTTTTTTATACCTTTTTCTTTAAGAATAGCAACCCATTTATTAGCTACATAAAATGTGTCTTCTGGTTTTCTAAAATATTCTGAGTTAAGCGATGGGTCTCCGCTGCCTTTAATATACAAGTCCCCATTTATAACACCACTTGCTTTATCAAACGTTCCTGAATATTGTAATAGAGTTTCGTATTTAAAATCTTTACCCAGTAATTGCAACGCAACGCTGGTAGTAATAATTTTCATGGTGCTTGCTGGTGTTAAGCTAAGCTTGCTATTGTACTCGCATATTTGTAAACCTGTTTTTGCATCTACCACGCATAAACTTACAGATGCATTTTGTAGCTCCGGCTCTTTTTTTAACTCGTTAATGAACTCGTTTACTGTTTGTTGCGAAAATGCACTTAGTGCAAGGAAAAATAAGCTGAATAAAAAGTATAATTTAATTTTCATGGTCTTGTATCAGTGATTAAATTTACCACATTATATTACTGAAATAATTTATATGGAAATAAAAGCTAACAATCCCGCGTTAAAATCGTGGATAGATGTAAAACCTGATTCTGATTTTTCTATTCAAAACTTACCTTTTGGAGTTTATTCAGATAAACAAGTTACACATCATGCTTGTATAGCTATAGGTGAGCAGTTGATGGACTTACACATGACACATCACTTACATTATTTTAAAGGATTAAGTTTACCAGAAAATATTTTTGCTAACCAGCATTTAAACGATTTTATCTCTTTAGGAAAAGAAGTTACCCGTAGAGTAAGAGATAGGGTTTCTGACCTTTTAAGCAGCAATAACACCGAACTTCAAAACTCACCTAATAAAGACCAGATATTTAAAAAGCAAAGCAGCGTACAAATGTTAATGCCTATACATATTGGAGATTATACTGATTTTTATTCGAGCATAGACCATGCTACCAATGTGGGTAAAATGTTTCGAGACCCTGAAAATGCTTTGTTACCTAACTGGAAACATTTACCAGTAGGTTATCACGGTAGGGCTTCATCCATCTGTGTTTCAGGGCATAGTTTTCATCGTCCAAAAGGGCAAATGAAACCAACTGATGCCTCTCTGGTTTTTGGTCCTTGTAAATTATTAGATTTTGAATTAGAAACTGCTTTTATTATAGGCAAACAAACACAAATGGGTGAAAGCATTTCTACTGAAAAAGCTGATGATTATATTTTTGGCATGGTGTTGTTTAATGATTGGTCTGCCCGCGATATACAAACTTGGGAGTACGTGCCATTAGGGCCTTTTTTAGCTAAAAATTTTGCATCAACTATGTCGCCTTGGATTGTTACATTAGATGCTTTAGAGCCATTTCGTGTTGAAGGCTACAAGCAAGAGCCTAAGGTGCTTCCATATTTAGAATACACCGGAAACAAAAACATAGATATAAATTTAGAGGTTTTAATTCAGCCTGAAAGTGCGGAACCTACTACTGTTTCGCAAAGCAATTATAAATATATGTACTGGACAGCAGAGCAACAATTAACACATCACACCGTAAATGGTTGTAATGTTAATGTGGGCGATATGATGGCTTCGGGTACTATTAGTGGTCCAGATAAACATCAGTTTGGCTCTATGTTAGAGCTTACCTGGCGCGGCGCAAATCCAATAAAAATGAAGGATGGTAGCGAGCGTAAATTTATTAACGATAATGATAGTGTTATCATAAAAGGCTACTGCCAAAAAAATAATGTGCGTGTTGGCTTTGGTGAATGCAAAGCAAAATTATTGCCTGCTATCTAAAAAATATTAATCTTATATAAAATAAATTATGGAATTATTAAAACAACTTAACTGGCGCTATGCTGCTAAACGCATGAATGGCAAAAAAGTAGATGAGCATAAAATAAATAATATTTTAGAAGCAACCCGTTTAGCGGCATCCTCTATGGGTTTGCAACCTTATACTATTATAGTTATTAAAGACGAAGCCTTACTTAAAAAAATACACGAAAATGCTTGTAAGCAGCCACAAATAATAGAATGTTCTCATTTATTAGTTTTTGCAGCATGGAGTACTATGACTGAAAAACACATGGATGATTATTTGGCAGATATTGCTGAGCAACGTGGTGTTACTTTAGAATCGTTAGCACCTTTTAAGGCTAATTATATGAATGGAATTATGTCCCGTTCCGCTGAACAGAATTTAAATTGGGCTGCTCGTCAAACCTATATTGCTTTAGGCTTTGCCTTAGTTGCCGCTGCCGCAGAGGGAGTTGACAGCACACCTATGGAAGGCTTTAATGCACCTGCTTTAGATGAACTTTTAAAACTTAAAGAAAGAGGTTTGCAAAGTATATCGTTATTGCCATTAGGATATAGAGACGAAGTGAATGATTACTTGGTAAAAGCTAAAAAGGTTCGTAGAGTAAAAGAGAAACTTTTTATAGAAATTACTAATCAATCACTTAATTAGTTATTTGATTAAGCCAATACTTTTTTAATCACCCGTAGATGATGTGAGTATCTTTTAGTATCTACATTAAAAATACCGTAATGGTCTAATTTATCTACACGTACTTTACCAGATGCGTGGATAATTTTATTGTCATCCAATATAATGCCTACGTGAATTATTTTGCCTTCTTCGTTATCAAAAAAAGCTAAATCGCCTGCTTGTGCTTCTTCCACAAAAGATAAAGGAGTACCTAAAAGTGCTTGCTGTGAGGCATCACGAGGTAATTTTAATCCATTTAATTTAAAGGCAATTTGTGTAAAGCCAGAGCAATCTATTCCAAAAAAACTTCTTCCACCCCATAAATACGGACTGTTTAAATAATTAAACCCTGTAGAAATTAATTTGGCGCGCGTTATTTTTTTTTCATCAGGTAAAATATACTCACCCGAAAATTCATACATACAGTTTTCTACTTGAATAGAATTTTTAGAAAGAAAAGGAAGTGTACTTCCGGCAACAATAGGAAAAAAACTATCCGTGTTTTTATCTTGTATAAGCTGCATAGGTTCAGCGCACATAGGTTGCCTCTGGCTTTGCAGTTTTTTAAATGTTTCTTCTTTTATAGGTAGATACTGCTTATTGCTTATCCAGCAATCGTACTCGTCAAAAGCAGTAACTATGTGTAACCATTCTTCTGTTTCTTCAAGAATGGTGAAGTGTTCTCCAAATAAAAGTTGCGTAACCATTTCGCTGCGATGAGCAGCTTCGCTTCGGCAAGGCACTATACTTTGGTTACAAATTCCGAACATAATATTAATACAAAAGTTAAAAGTAAGATTTTTTTAATCCTTACTTCTAACTGATAACTTTATAGTCTTTCAATAACTAAAGCGCTTCCGCCACCACCGCCGTTACAGATGCCTGCCGCACCATAACGTGCATTTTGTTGTTTCAATACATTAAGTAATGTAACCAAAATACGAGCACCCGAACATCCTAAAGGATGCCCAATAGCAACCGCACCACCATTGATGTTTACTTTAGCTGGGTCTAAATTCATTAACTGATTGTTAGCGATAGATACAACAGAAAATGCTTCGTTTATTTCAAAATATTGAATGTCGCTCATTTTTAAACCCGCTTTTTGTACGGCAGCCGGTATAGCTTTAGATGGTGTTGTTGTAAACCACTCAGGCGCTTGTTCAGCATCGGCATAACCAATAATTCTTGCCAAAGGCTTCAAGCCTAATTTTTCTGCTTTTTCTTTGCTCATTAAAATTAAAGCGGCAGCACCATCATTTAATGTTGATGCGTTAGCTGCAGTAACTGTACCCGCTTTATCAAATACAGGTTTTAGTTGCGGTATTTTTTCGAAGTTTACTTGCTTGTATTCTTCATCTTCGCTTACAATAATATCTCCTTTTTTAGAAGTTACAGTAACCGGTACAACTTCTTCGATAAAATTACCTGCTTTCCATGCTTTAGCAGCACGTGTATATGACTCAATAGCATAAGCATCTTGTGCTTCTCTAGTTATATTATATTCTTTAGCGCATAACTCTGCTGAATTACCCATGTGATTTTGATGATATACATCCGTTAAACCATCTTTTACAACACCATCAATAACGGTTCCATTACCTAAACGGTAGCCTGTACGAGCTTGGTCTAAATAATAAGGTGTAGCACTCATGTTTTCCATGCCGCCTGCAACAACTACTTCAGCATCGCCTAACATAATGTTTTGAGCACCTATAACAACTGATTTTAAACCTGATGCACAAACTTTGTTAATGGTGGTACACTGAGTTTCATTTGGCAAACCTGCAAATTTGGCGGCTTGGCGGGCAGGTGCCTGACCTAAATTACCCTGTAAAACACAACCCATATAGGCTTGTTGTACTTCACCCGGGCTAAGTTTTATTTTGTCTAAAGCACCTTTTATAGCTGCTGCGCCCAGTTTAGTAGCTGATACACTTGATAATGCACCGTTAAACGAACCTATTGGTGTTCTTACGGCTGATACGATATATACTTCTTTCATAGTTTTATTTTTAATTTGAGGCTGCCAAATTAGCTATTTGGGTTAATTATCAAAACAAATTTAGACTAACAAGTTATAAGCAATTATCAAGCCAAAAGCTTGTACTTACAATGACTTAACGTTGCCAGGTTTGGAAAGTAAATGGATATTTGTTTTTTTCGTCGGCAGAAACATTTTCCTGATGAACCAATTTCCAATCAGTGGTTAAATTTGGGAAAAAAGCATCACCATCAAAACTTTGGTGTATGCGGGTTAAATAAATTTTATGGCAAATGGTAATTGTTTGCTTGTATATTTCTGCACCACCAATAATAAATATTTCTTCGTTTGCATGATGTTGTTTTGCATATTGTATGGCGGCTTCAACAGAATCAACAACTATGGCTCCGGGTGCTTTATAATCTTTTTGACGTGTAATTACAATATTTGTTCTATCAGGTAATGGTCTAAATTTTTCAGGAATTGATTCGTAATTTTTTCTTCCGGTAATTATAACGTGACCTTTAGTTTTTTCTTTGAAAAACTTCATATCAGCAGGTAAACTCCAAATAAGTGTATTGTCTTTTCCAATTATATTATTTTCGGCAACGGCAACTATAATGGATAAAATCATGGAATAAAAATGTTATTTCAGTACAATAGAAAAGCGAGTAAACTTTACTCCAGTTTTAAATCGTGACCTAATTTTTCTTTTTTGGTTTTTAGGTACAAACTATTGTGCTGATTACTTTTAATTTCTAAAGCTACATTATCTACTATTTCTAAACCGTAGCCAATTAGCCCCGCACGTTTTTTAGGATTGTTAGTCATTAGTTTCAACTTGCTTACACCTAAATCTCGTAATATTTGTGCGCCAACCCCATAATCGCGTTCATCAGGTAAAAAACCTAATTCTGCATTTGCTTCAACAGTATCCCTGCCTTGTTCTTGCAATTTGTAGGCTTTTAGTTTATTCAATAAGCCTATTCCACGCCCTTCTTGATTCATATAAACTAAAACACCCTTGCCTTCTTTTTCAATCATTTCAAGTGCTTTGTGTAATTGTGGTCCGCAATCGCAACGGCAAGACCCAAAAATATCGCCCGTAACACAAGATGAGTGTACGCGTGTTAAAACAGGTTCATCTTTTTTCCAGCTGCCTTTATATATAGCTAAATGTTCTTGTCCAGTCGTAGTTTGCTTGTAAGCTGCCATTTTAAATGTACCCCACTGAGTAGGTAATTCAATTTCAACTTCTTTTTCAATAATGCTTTCTTTTTCTAAACGGTAAGCAATTAAATCTTTAATGCTTATAATTTTGAGGTTGAATTTCTCTCTAACTTTTACTAAGTCAGGTAAACGTGCCATTGTACCATCTTCATTCATAATTTCAACCAACACACCACAAGGCTCAAAACCTGCCAGTACAGCTAAATCTACAGTAGCTTCTGTATGACCAATGCGACGTAACACGCCCCCTTTTTTTGCTTTTAAAGGAAAAATATGACCTGGTTTTCCAAACTCTTCAGGCTTTATAGTAGGGTCAATAAGGGCTTGTACTGTTTTTGCTCTGTCTGATGCAGATATACCGGTGGTACAGCCATGCCCTAACAAATCTATAGAAACAGTAAAAGGAGTTTCGTGTAACGATGAGTTGCTGCTAACCATCATTTCTAAATTTAATTTATTGGCAAGCTCCCCACTAATGGGGGCACATATCAAACCCCTGCCATGGGTTGCCATAAAGTTTATAATTTCGGGAGTAACGTTGCGGGCAGCAGTAATAAAATCGCCTTCGTTTTCACGGTCTTCATCATCAACCACAATAACCAATTTGCCTGCTTTTACATCGGCAATGGCAGCCTCAATAGTATCTAATTTAATTTCCATTTTGCAAAGGTACGAAAACCTTGTTTTATGGTAGAATTAAAGTAGTAATTTGAGTTAATTGACATAAAACCAAGAGAAAATGCCCTTGCTTTATAACAAACAAGGGCATTAAACTAAATTTCAGTACTTATTTTACTTCAATGCCCATATTATAGAATATAAATGAGTAAACGTCTGTTAACTCTTCTATAGTTTTAGATAAGGGCTTACCTGCACCATGTCCGGCTTGTTTTTCTATATATAACAAAGCAGGGCTTGATTTATCAGCAGCAGCCTGTAAACGAGCTCCAAATTTAAATGAGTGAGCAGGTACAACCCTGTCATCATGGTCTCCGGTAGTTATTAAAGTAGCCGGATATTTTACTCCATCCTTAATATTGTGGAAAGGAGAATAAGCATGAATGTATTTAGTAAACTTAGCATCATCAGGGTTTCCGTAATCATCTATCCAACCAAACCCAACAGTAAATTTATGAAAGCGCATCATATCCATTACACCTACCATTGGTATAGCAACTTTAAATAAATCAGGACGTTGGGTCATACATGCACCTACTAATAAACCTCCGTTAGACCCACCCTGTATGGCTAAAAAGTCAGAAGACGTATATTTTTCTTTTATCAGATATTCGCCACCTGCAATAAAATCATCAAATACATTTTGTTTATTAAGTAACATACCGCTTTCGTGCCATTTTTCACCGTACTCTTGTCCACCACGTAAATTAACTAAGGCATAAACACCACCTTGCTCTAAAAAGGCAATTCTACTTGGACTGAAAGATGGATTAATTACTACAGAAAAACCACCATAACCATACATTAAGGTTGGGTTTTTGCCACTTAACTCAGTGCCTTTTTTGCAGACAATAAACATAGGCACTTTAGTGCCGTCTTTACTTGCAAAAAATACTTGCTTGGTTTCAAAATCGTTTTTATTGAATTTTACATCAGCCGTTCTAAACACTTCAGATTTCCCAGTTGCAATATCATAACGGAAAATTGTTGGAGGGTATAAGAAAGATGTAAATGAGTAAAACACTTCTTTAACATCTTTTTCTCCACCAAAACCATTAGCCGTGCCCAAATCAGGTAAGGCAATTTTTCTAATCAGTTTTCCGGTATAATCATATTGTTCAACTTGAGAACAAACATCCTTTAAAGAAGTAACGAAAATATTTTTTCCTGCTGCCGTTGCACTTTCAATAAATTCTGGACTTTCAGCAACTAAAGTTTTCCAATTTGCTTTTTCGGGATGCTTTATATCAACACTAACTAATTTATTGTTAGGTGCGCCATCATTTGTTATTAATATAAGATTATCACCATCGGCATCTACAACACTTGTATGACTGCTATAATCAAAAGTAAGCTGTTTCCAATCTTTTTGAGCAGGATTGTTTTTATCCCAAAAATATAAATCGCTATTTCCTGTTCCTTTCGATTTATCTAGAAACCAATAACGCTCATCTTCTGAAGAATAAACACCATAATACATTTGTTTTACGTTTTTGTCTTCATAAATTAATTTATCATTTGCTTGTGCATCACCTAGTTTGTGATAGTACACTTTTTGATACTCATTTGCCGCAGCCAGTGCACTACCTGTAGGTTTATCAAAACTGTTGTAAAAAAAACCATCTTTATACCACGACGCTCCTGAAAACTTTACCCACTCAAGCTTATCGCTCATTTGTTTTTTGTTTGCAACATCCATTACATACAACTCTTGCCAATCGCTACCTGCGCGTTGTAATATGTAGGCAATATATTTGTGGTCTTTTGAACTTCCTGCCATTTCTATACTAACAGTTCCATCTTTTGATAGTGTATTAGGGTCTAAAAAAACTTCCTCTTTACCATCTAAGCCTTTTTGAATATAGTACACATACTGATTTTGTAAACCATCATTTTTAGCAAAAATATAGTAGTCGCCCAATTTAAAAGGTGAACCATATTTAGGATAGTTAACTAACTCGGTTATGCGTTTTTTTAGTTTATCTCTAAACGGAATTTTCTCTAAATAATTTTGCGTAGTTTTTATTTGCTCATCAACCCAGGCAACTGTTTCAGTTGATGTATCATTTTCTAACCAACGGTAATCATCTTTTACTGTCACACCATTAATGGTATCGGTATGGGCTACCATTTTTGTTTGAGGATAGTTTATGGGTGTAGAACTCATTTCTTTTGTTTCTTTATTTGGGTTATTGCAGGCTGCTAAAAAAGCCAGCGGAGATAGCACAATTAATTTTTTTATATTCATGATGATGTTTTTATGATATGCTTTATTGTGCTCAAATATAGATTAAAATGTAAATATTGAAAATGGTTACTTTTTAACGCAAGTAACATCTATGTTAATAGTTACATCATCTGAAAGGATGAAACTTGATGAGCCTACTGTATAATCTAATCGGTTAATGGTAAATGAACCTGTAAACTTTGCTTTCCCTTCCTGCTCAGTAACTGTAAACAAAACAGAAACTATTTTACTTATACCTTTTATGCTTAATGTAAACAGACCTTTAAATTGCCCATTAGCCTCTTTTGTAATAGTAGTAGTCGCCATACTTATTTTCTGGAATTTATCTACGGAAAAATATTCTTCTTTTTTTAAATGCCCATCTCTGGTTGAATTATCTGTGTTAATGGTGTTAGCATCTATGCTTGCTTCTATTTTATTACCGGAAGTTTTGGTAGCGTCAAATTGAATAGAGCCTGTTATACCACTAAATTTACCATTAACAGTAAAGCCTGCATTTTTAATTTTAAAAGCTACGTTAGATGAAACTATTACCCATTGCTGGTTTTGAGCAAAACCAATTATTGAAAGAGATAGACACATTATTGTGAAAAATATTTTTTTCATTTGGTATAATTAAAAAGGTCGTCCGTGTGTTAAAGAGATTATTTTTTTAGTTAACGAAGGTAATTTATCTAAAACTTTTAAAGTATAATGTGTAGTGTTTTTTTTGCCAAATAAATGCTGTAAATAATAACCTGATTTAATACGAGTATTGAAATTTTGGTTCCATGCTTTGTCGTACTTTTTTATTAATTCTTCTTTTGTAACTGATTTATTAAAGTAATCGGTAAGTAATTGTGCCAGTATTTTGGAAGCTCGCATAGCCATGCTCATGCCATTGCCGCAAAGCGGGGTTATGGAACCGGCTGCATCTCCTGCTAAAAAAAATGAGTTTTTATAGGTGTCTTTTTTTTGAAATGAAATATTGCTGATTACTAATGGCGCATCAAACAAAAATTCAGATTCGGTAAAATACTTTTTTAAGAAAGGGTTTTTATAAAGTATGCTTTCCTCCATTTGTTTAATGTCGTTACCACACGCTTGCAAATTCTTCGATGTTGATAGATAACATAAGCAATAAGTATCGCCGTCAACCTTAGATACTCCGCAATAACCATCTTTAAAATTGTGTAACTCTATACGATTGGGTTTTAAGCTTGTTTTAATATGATATTTTACCCCAATGTAATTTAGTTTATTAGGCTTTGCATCAGCAGCATCCTTTACAAATGTAGGCGTGTATTTACCATAGGTACCACAAACAATAGTTGAGTTGTATAAACCAAGTGATGTGTTTATTTGATGGGTGTTTTCTGTTAGAGTTTGTACATCGAACACTTTGCAGTTATCAAGTATGGTAACATTTTTTTTGCGAGCTAATTCAAATAAATAATTATCTAAGCTATATCTGCTAATGCCAAAACCACCCATTTGCAAAGGAGCATTTAACATAAACCCATTTTCTGATGAAATGCCTAATTCATTAATATGGGGAAGATTTAAGTCCGCTAAGGGCAAACCTAATTCGTTTAAAAAATCCCAGCTTTCCATAGATATATACTCGCCACAAACTTTATGAAATGGATATTTGTTTTTTTCAAATAACACTACCGATATTCCTTTGTCAGCTAATTGTATAGCTAAACACAAACCAGCTAAACCACCGCCAATAATGGCACATTGATATGTTTTATCCTTGGTTTCCATACACAATTACTTCGTGCCTAAAAGCCCATTTATTTGTTACAGAATATTTTTTTACTCCGGCTTTTGCAAGTATAGCTAACCACTCTTTCTTTTTAAACCCACGAGCTACTGATAAAGGAGCATCATTTTTCACTAAGTATGATTTAGAGAATAAATTGGTTAAGGCTTTAATGGCATAATAAGCGATTATATTTCGCTCTAAATCATTTATAATTAAAGTGGTTTTATTTTTTTTTGCAAACTGCACTAACTCTATTAATTCTGTTTCAGATAAATGGTGACAAAATAGGCAAGCGTGTATAACATCGACTTGCTTAATGTGATTAAATACATTTCTATAATCATCGCATATATAAGTTATATTTTCGTTTGCGGTATTTTTGCTTGCGTACTCAATACAAACAGGTTTTATATCTACCCCAAATAAATTAATGGGTTGCTTGTTTTTTTTTGCCCATTTATTGATGTGCTTTAATGTGTCGCCACCACCACAACCAATATCAACTAATGAATAAGTGGTTTTAGGCTTTAACACTTTTTTTAAGGCAGAGAAAGTAATGTTGTAACCACCCAATAAAGTGTTTATGGTGTTAAGTTCTTTTAGGTTTTGAAATAAATCTTCTTTCGGAATATTATCCTCGTCTAATAATTCTTTTTTTGTACTTCTATACTTAAGCATAACTTAATTGCATAGTTTCTATACTTAAACCCGGACCAAAAGCTGCGGAAAAAATAGTTTCTCCTTTTTTATGAGACTTATTTTTTTCTATTACTTGTTTTAAAACAAATAACACAGTAGGAGATGACATATTACCGTAATTCTTTAAAACATCATACGATTCAGAAGCTTTTTCAGTATCAATTTTCAGGACATCAAAAAAATCAGCTACAATTTTTTTCCCGCCCGGATGTATAGCCCAATAATCTATGGTTTTTGAATTGATGTTTAAAGAATCGAGCATGGCTTTTATGTTTTCCTTTATTAAAGTAGAAACATAAGACGTTAAGTTCATAATAAACCCTGTTTCTGATAGCTGCCACGCCATATCGTTATACCCATTATGAAGTATCAATGAATTAAAAGAATCTATTTTTATGGCTATGTTTTTTGCAATCTCACCTGGTTTGGCACTAACTAAAACGGCGGCACAGCCATCACCAAACAACATATTAGAAAGCAAATAATCGTCGTTGTATTTCCTTTGAAAATGGAGTGTACATAATTCCGTACACACAATTAGAACCTTAGCATCAGGGTTACTTTTACAAATAGTGTCGGCATTTTTTAGGGCGAGTATAGCAGCATTACAGCCCATAAAATTAATGCTGCTTCTGTTTATGTTGGGAGATAAATTTAAATTTCTAATCAATTCTATATCTAAGCCGGGAGCAAATAAGCCCGTGCAGGTAACGGTAATTAAATGAGTAATAGATTGTTTTATTTTTTCAAAACCTTTAATTTTTTTCACCGCATCAATAGAAAGTAGGATAGCTTCTTTTTGATAGATTCCCATCCTTTTAGATAAAGATGGCTCTGGTAACAAAGTTTTATCTTTTTTGTAAAACTCAAACTTGGCAGGAGTTAAACTGTAATCTTTTAAAACGGAATAACGCGTGCTTATACCTGTTTTTTTTGATATGATTTTTATTTTCCTTTTATATATAGAATTGTCGGTGGCATTCGAAAAAAAATCTGCAAAGTCCTGTTGCTTGTGTTTGTACTTAGGCACCGATGTTTCTATGGCTACTATATAACTCACTATCTATTTATAAAATATAACGTAATAAAACATACATTCATGCAAATAGCTGCAATGCCATTCATGCCCATAGTGTTTTTAAAATTGGCTTTATTGCTGTCTTTATAGACTAAATAAAACCAATATACAAAGTAAGCAACTATTGGAAAGAAAAACAGTTGAATAATATAAAAATTTATGGGCTTATTTATCAAATTAAAATACAAAAAGTAGCATGCATTGCATATAAAAAACATAAGAGCCGTAAAAACAAATGTGCCAATGTAGCCAAGCTTGTAACTAAGTGTTATAACACCATCATCATAATCTTGTTTGTGCTGGTAAACCTGAGTTAGTGGGTAAGCGCCTGCAATTTGGAAAGAACAGCCTAACAATAAAAACAAGGTAGCTTTATCTATAATTAGTCGGGTATCGGTAATTCCTAAATAAGCCATGTAAAAGGTAAATGCCCCTTGAAAGAAAACTACAACCAAAAATCCCCATATTGGGTATTTTTTTATGCGAATTTGCTTTGAACTATAAGCCCTTGAAGCTAAAATGTAAAGTAAAATACACAAGGCAAATAAAGAATTGATAAGTATAAATGATAACACTATCGATGAAAAATCCATAATCAAAGTTGTATAAAACAATTTTTTTGTAGGCATAGGTGGTTTTTCTAAACCTCCTATGGGGCTTTCATCTTTATCTATATAGCTATTGTAACCGTTACTGGCAGGGTATACTAAAAGTTTTAGTAAAAAAGATTACCAAGGAGCTCTTGCTAAATACAACGAGGCTTTAGGATTAAAAAAAGATGATGCAGTTGCTAAACAAAAAATAGAGCAGACTAATCAAGCAATGAAAGCAGATGCAGACGCAGCTGCTAAGAAGAAAGCGGAAGAAGATGCAAAAAACAAATCTGCTGCAGAAGCCAAGGCTAAAGCGGATGCTGATGCAAAAGCAAAATTAGAAGCAGATGCA
>Ga0206809_1062_pt1 | contig 21973 bp, 15 predicted proteins | sample Alteio_BWOrgCont_55_FD_152903 | JGI IMG/M metagenome (GOLD analysis project Ga0206809, IMG submission 152903) | Enriched cells from forest soil in Barre Woods Harvard Forest LTER site, Petersham, Massachusetts, United States -... | ecosystem: Environmental > Terrestrial > Soil > Temperate forest >... | reverse complement strand
TATTGGTAGATGCGCTTGCGGCCGAGTTTGTCGCCAAGTCGTCCGCCAATGAAAGCGCCGAACGCACAACCGATGGCGTTGGGCCCGAACGCCTGCAGTGCGCCCACGGCGCCATTGCTCATATCGAATCTCTGCTGAAATAGAGCTGAACCTGCGCCGATGGCGACGATTGAGCCGGCATCCAAATAGGAGGCCATGCCCGCCAGCGCGGACCATTTCCATTGCTGGCGGGTGACAGCACCGGTGTCGGCAGCGGGAAGGTTGGCAAGAGGCTGGTTGGCTTGGGTCATGGGGTAGTGAGGCGCAATAACATGGGATAGGGTGGGCTCAACGCACTGGCAACCAAACACTCATCTCCGTGTCGCCGCGGTTGCCCCAGGCGAAGTAAGGCACCAACTTGATGCTGATATCCTTCGGCGCGGCATTGCTCGCTTCACGGTAGAGTTCGCCGGATTGCCAAGCAGCGCGATTGATTTGCAAGGCCGGCATAGTGAGTGTGACTACTTCCGCGTTGGCGATTTTTTCGTTCTGTAAAGCAAAGCGAATATTGCGCACATCGGGCGAAACCGCGACATCGCTCAGGCGCACACCTTCGGGCAAATCGTTGGATTCCAGACAATACACAATCGGGCCATTTTTGACCGTAACCTGTCCAAGGGTTTCCTCGACGAGAGGATTAGCCTCGATGAGTACGGGTGCAAAATCGAAGTTAAGCTCGACCACGTCGCCGGCGCGCCAAATGCGGTTCAGATCAAAATATGCGCCGGGCTTCATTGCCCCTTCAACCGGCTGGCTGTTGACGCTTAATTTTGCGGCGTTTGGGTGCAGCCAGCCAGGGATGCGCAATTTGAGCGTGATGGGGCGTGCGGGCGCTTCAGCAATGGTGAACTTTACCGCGCCGCTCCAAGGGTAGCCGGTCTCCTGACGAAGTTTGATGCGGCTGCCATCGGGCCACGCGGCGTCCAGCTCGCTCGCGCCATAGAGATTTACCCACAACGCGTCCGGTGAGAGGCTGTAGATGTAGTTATGTGCTTCGGCGATAGTACGGACGACGTTGGGCGGACAACAAAAGCTCTCCTTGATGTTGGGCTGGCGCGTGCGCGACCAGCGCAAAGGCCAGGTAAAATCGTTCAGTTTGCGCAGCGGGTTGGTGTAGAAATAGTGGGTGCCTTCGAGGCTGATCGCGGGCAGCACGCCATTGTAGAGTGCCTGCTCGAAAAGATCGGCATAGCCGGCTTCGCCCGTTACCTCAAACATTCGCCACATCCACAGCGCGTAACCAACAGTCGCACAACTTTCATTGTAGGCCGTAAGATTGGGCAATTGGTAGTCACGGCCATAGGCTTGAGCGACGGGTTTGATGGCAGCATGGTCTTTCGAGCCATCGGGCGATGCGCCGTCATAGAGAGCGCCGGTCATTCCCGTGATGTAGAGTTTTCTGCCAGATACGTCGTCGGAAATGGTTTTGACAGTCTTGAGCAGCGTCGCGTCCCCCGACTCGGCATAAACATCCGCCGCGCCAGCGTAGAGGTAGTTTGCGCGCACCGCATGGCCGAGAGCGCCGGTTAATTCGCGAAAGGGGACGTTGTCCTGATTCTGGTCGCTGCCGTCCTCCTTGGTGACGAGGCTGCGAATCTCAATGAGGTTTTTGGCGAGCGCGAGGTAGCGTGGTTCTTGCGTGGCGCGGTAGAGTTCGACTACGCCCATGTAATGCGACGGGCAAATGGCGTTGCGCGCAAGGTCGGCAGGCACAGTCTGGCAGAGGTGCTCAATGTAGTCTGCGGCCTTGCGGGCGAGTGCGAGCATCGTGGTCTTGCCCGTGGCCCGGTAATGCACACATGCGGCCGTCATCAGGTGGCCCATGTTATAGGTTTCAAAATGCTCGCGGCTGGCGAATTCCTTTACCGAGGTGTCGCCCTGGCGCTGCGGGATGATGGTTTGCGTATGCAGATAGCCGTCCTCGCGCTGCGCCTTGCCAATAACTTCGATGATGTGGTCAAGCTGGGCGTCAATCGCTGGATCGTGGGTGACCGCGTAAACTTGTGAGAGTGCCTCGACCCATTTGAGAAAATCGCCGTCATTGAAGGGCGGGCCGGAAAACTTTCCCTGCTGCAGGCCGGCGGCAATCAAATAATTAGCCCAAGCGTGGCTTTCCTTCTCATCGCTGAAAATTTCCCAAAGATGCGGCACCATCGTATTGCGGCAGACCTCGAAGCGATCACTCCACAAGCCACCCGTCCATTTCACACTGCCCAGATCGGGCATATGCAATTTCGCGTAGGGCGATTTTAAAGTATCCGTCAGCGCACCAGCAGAGATCAGTGTCTGGGTGGCGGACCTTGGGAGCAATTCAGCCGCACGGGCAAGACTGCGCGGCAATAGCGCCGCTGCCGCAATGTAAAAGCCGCCCGCGAGAAATTCCCGCCGCCCGCAACAGGCGCAAATCCCGACAGGCGAAAAATGGGGCTTCATGCTTTTTGAGGTAAGAGCCTTTGCGAGCATCTTCTATTCTTAGGATGCTGGGTTGTGCTCGTCAGGTCAAGCAGGTGGGATTACAATACCCGCTTAACTGCCGCAAGCCAGCCATCGTGGAGTTGGCGGACTTTTGCTGGAGCCATTTGCGGGCGAAAGACGCGGGTTTCACGCGGCAGGGCCGCAAGATCATCGTGCGAGTTGCAGATGCCGAGGTTGAGCAAACCGTTCATCGCGGCACCCCAAGCGGAGGATCCGGCAATATTCGACACCTTCAGTTCCACCCCCGTGATATCGGCGGTGAATTGCATGAGGAAGGCATCGCGCGTGGGCCCGCCATCGGCGCAAAGATTTGCGATGGGAACATTGGCATCAGCCCGCATCATGTCCAACACATCGCGGATCTGATAGGCAATGGCTTCTTCCGCCGCTCGCACAATATGTTCGCGGCGCGTGAAAGCCGAGAGGCCGACAATGGCCGCGCGGGCGTCAGGCGCCCAATGGGGCGCGCTTAAGCCGGTAAAAGCGGGCACCAAATATACGCCGCCGTTGTCTTCCACTGCGGTTGCGAGTTTTTCCGCTTCAGCGGCGCTTTGGATCAAGCCCAGTTGGTTTTTCAACCAGGCGATGCTGGCCGCAGAAAAACTGATGATGCCTTCGAGCGCATAGACTGGCTTCGCATTCCACACCCCCGCCAGCGCGAGCATGGTGCCTTGGCCGGGCAAACGAAAATTTTCGCCGATATTCAATAGCACCGAAGTACCGGTGCCGAATGTGGCTTTGGCCGTCCCTGCATGACCGCAACTTTGCGCAAAGAGCGAGGCCTGGGAATCGCCCATCACGCCACAAATGGGAACTTGCCCAGGCAGAATTCCTGCGGCGTCCGTCTCGCCAAATTTCGCCGAGCATTCGCGCACTTCGGGCAAGGCACGCATCGGGACATTAAATAATCCGCAAAGTTCTTCATCCCACTGCAATCGGGCGATATCGTAGAGTAGAGTGCGGCTGGCGTTAGTGGAGTCGGTGGCAAAAACTTTTCCGCCCGTCAGGCGGTGGATAAGGTAGGCATCCATTGTGCCAATGACGGCCTCGCCACTGCGGAGTTTTGCGGCGATTTCCGGCTTTTCCGCCATCAACCATTTGAGCTTCGAGGCGGAAAAATAACTGTCAATTTTCAAGCCGGTTTTGTTGCGCACTATATCACCCTGCCCCTGTTCATCGAGCTGCCGGCAAATCGCGTCGCCACGACGGCATTGCCAAACGATGGCGTTATGCAGTGGTTTGCCCGTTGCGCGATCGAAGACCAGAATCGTTTCGCGCTGATTGGTGATGCTGAGGCCGACTAGCTGATACGAGATGTCGGGGTTGCGCGTGGTGATTTCCTTGACGACGACAAGAGCATTTTGCCAGATTTCCTCGGCGTCGTGCTCGACCCAGCCGGGCTGCGGATATATTTGACGGTGGTCGCGGGAGGTTTGGTCGAGAACCTTGCCGACAGCATCAAACAGCACCACCTTGGTTGAGGAGGTACTTTGATCAATCGACAAAATCCATTTCATGCAGTTGCCTTTGCGCGTTGCAAAACTTTCATTGCCGTTTCGGAGAGACTCTCCATTGAGATTCCATAATGGCGGAAAATGTCGGCTTGCGCGCCGGTCACGTTGTCTTCATCCGGGAGACCGACGATTTTAAATGGCACATTCACACTCGATTGCATCAAAACTGACGCACACGCCTCCCCCAGCCCGCCGTGGACGGAATGTTCCTCGATAGTAATGATGGCGCGGCATTCACGCCCGGCCTTTAAAACGGTTTCTACGTCAAGGGGTTTGACCGTGGGTACAGAGATGACGCGGCAATTTAATCCCGTCTCCGCCAGTTTTCCGGCGGCGAGCAATGCATGGACCACCGTTTCGCCCGTGGCAATAAACGCCACGTCCTTTCCGTCGCGCAGAGTGCGGGCTTTCCCCACTTGAAATTTTGCCGCCGGTGAGAGCAGGTCATACATCGCGGCCTTGCCAAAGCGCACATAAACGGGGCTGCTAGATTTTGCGGCCGCGCGAATGGCTTCACGGGTTTCAAAATTATCGGCAGGGACCAGAATGGTGATGTTATTAATCGCGCGGAGCGCAGCGAGGTCGTGCAGGGAATGATGCGTGCTGCCCAGCGCGCCGTAGCTTACTCCTGCGCTGATGCCGATAAGCGTCGCGGGCACGTCAGAATAGCAAATGTCGTTTTTGATTTGCTCCAAGGCACGAGTAGCCAGGAAGCACGCCGGAGAAACGCCAAAAGATTTTTTACCGCAAGCCGCCAAACCCGCCGTGATGCCCACCAGATTTTGCTCGGCAATACCGACCTCGATAAGTTGCTTCGGCAGGGCCTGCGCAAACGGGCCGAGCTTGCCGGAACCGCGCGAGTCGCTTGTAACCGCGAGGACATTGCGGTCGGCCTTGGCCAGCTCCAGCAACGTCGCCGCAAATTCGTCAAGGTTGGCCCGACCCATTTTAAGGCCGAGCTTTTCCGCCATAGCCTTGGCTGCAGGAGAGAATAATGACGGGGCGGGTGCGCTCATTTTTTTGCTCCCTTCAAAATCGCTTCCGCAGAATCAAGTTCCTGGATGGCTTGCGCCAATTCCTTTTCGCTCGGCACGCCGTGATGCCACTTGGTCGTGTTTTCCATGAAACTGACCCCCCGGCCTTTGATAGTGTTGGCGATGACGCACGATGGCTTGCCCGGTTCCAGCGGTTTACTCAAAGCGGCAGTTAATTCGGCAAAATCATGGCCGTTGACGGTGCGCACCGCCCAGCCGAAGGCACGGAATTTTTCATCCAGCGGTTCGTTGCTGCAGACATCGCGAGTATGACCACTGATTTGCAGTGTGTTGTGGTCAATAATGGCGGTGAGGTTATCGAGCTTGTAATGGGCGGCAGCCATGGCGGCTTCCCAATTCGAGCCTTCGGCTAGCTCGCCGTCGCCCAGCAACGTGAAAACGCGGAAATCCGCAGCGTCAAGTTTTCCGGCGATGGCCATGCCAGTGGAAATCGGCAAGCCATGTCCGAGCGCTCCAGTATTCATCTCGATGCCCGGGACTTTGCGGGTGGGATGGCCGACAAAGTGAGACTGGTAATGGCACAGCGTTTCCAGCTCCGATTCCGGAAAAAATTCACGGTCGGCGAGGACGACATAAAGCGCCTCGACCGAGTGCCCCTTGCTTTGAACGTAGCGGTCGTGTTTGGCGTCGGCAAAAGTTTTGGGCGAAACGCGCAAGATGCGATTGTAGAGAAGATTTAGAATATCCACACAGGACAAACTACCGCCGGTGTGTCCAGCACCGGCATGGAAAATGGCCCGGAGAAGATTGCGCCGGTATTGGATGGACTTGAGCTGGAGTTCGTGGTTGGTCATGCGAGAAAAAACCAGGCCGTAGCCTTGCGAATTCCCATTTCTAATTTTTGGCCTCGTGGTGATAAACTTCCCAGCCAAAATAATTGCCAAAAGCCTCCGCCAGCACGTCCGCGCTGTGCGAAACCGTCATGACGACGTGGTGTTCAAAGCCCTGTTTGCAGACATGGTGCATGAGCTTCTGCAATTTGGGCACGCGGGCGACGGCGCGATTGCCAAAAGTTTTGAGCTGGTCGTTCGTGAGTTCGCCTTCGCCGACGTAAGTGCGAATGCGGCCTTCAGCGTCGGCGGTAGTGATGCGCCCGTAGGTCAACGGCCCCGCCGGCGTGCGGCCATCAAGCGCGCCGTAAGTATTTTCGACGCCAATGATGCTGCCAAGAATCGGCGCGGTGGAAATTTTAATATCAGGCAAAAATGACTTCGCCCAGTTGCCGCAATGGAAGAGCACGCACTTTTCGTCGTCGTCCGCATAATTGTTGTTCCAGTCCACCAGCGCGGCGGGCGTGTTGCCGGCGAGCTGCATGGCATACATGGTGAGCACACCGGTGACGTCCACTTCGCACGCGCTGGGCAGGAATTTTTCGCTCATCATGCTCATGAGCGTGCAGACGTTGCAGCCGTAGTTTTCCTGCACGGAAGTCCAGCACTGGATGGCGGTGGCGTCGAGGGCGTTGGCGTTCATCCAGTCGGTGAGGACGACGCCCATCTTCGCCATTTGCACCAGTTTTTCCGGCGGCACACCCGGCGCAGGCGCATAGCCGGTGATTTCTGCAAGCTTGACCTTCACCGCAGCGGCGCTGGCATCAAGCTTGGTAGCTTTGCCGATGATTTCGGAAAGATCCACCGTCGTGACACTGATGCCATGGCGCTCCAGAATTTTCTCGCTGTATCGGACGGTATTGAATGCTCCGGGACGCGCACCGACCGCGCCCAGCCGCACACCGCGAACGCCATTCACCACGCGGCAGGTGCGAACGAAACGCTCCAAATCGTGGCGGAAACTTTCCGAATCAGGCAGGCAAACGTGCTTGGTGGTCAGGGAAAACTTGAGACCCGCCTGGGCAAGATTGTTGCATACGGAAATTTTCCCGCAGAAGGCGTCGCGCCGCCGCGCCGGACCGAGTTGCTTGAGGTCGTCCGGATAGCCCTGGATGAGCACCGGCACATCAAGGCCGGCGAGTTTCAGCGTGTCGGCCACGCCTTTTTCGTCGCCGAAGTTCGGCAGCACCACGAGCACGCCATCAATTTCCTCGCGGTGTTTTTTGAACAAATCGGCGCATTTGCGGGCGTCGGCGTGGGTTTCGACACCACCGAGTTTTGATTCCTGTTCACTGAGCTGGATGGCCTTAATGCCGGCCTGCGCAAAGAGCTTGGCGATGTCCGCCCGCGCTTCCGAGACCAGCACATCGGGAAAGAAATCGCGATTGCCGTAGATGACGCCAAGGGTGGTGGATGGGTTTTTCATGACTTGGAGAAGGGGTCAAAGTTTCGGCCGTGCGGCAGAATTAGCAATTGTTTTCAACGGGCGTTCACGGATTCGTTTTCTCGGCCAGCAAATCCTTGAAAGCCGATTCGAGGCCGGCGGCGCTTTTGATTTGGTCGGAGACTGTCGGGCCATTGTTATCCCACGTGTTGCCGGGGCCGTTGGCGTTTTTGAGGAATTTTTCCTCCGGGCACCAATTATCGTGCACGGTGATATAAGAGGAGCCTTCGTCGGTATAGAGGTAGAACCAGTGTTCAGGAAGGTCAACATACGAGCTCATCGTGATGGGCTGGACATAGTTCTCGTTGATGACGGTGCCGGGTTGGGCGGAGAGCGTGTAAATTGCCGCGGTGTCGCACAGGCGCGTGGCAACATGGCTCAGCAAATTGGCGTGAACAATATTGTCGCGCAGGGCGTTCGGGTTCTTCGTCCAGCCCCAGCCAACACTGATGCCCGTGTAGGAAACATTGCTGACGTCGTTGTGCTCAATGGTCACTTCGCGAGCATAACCCACGCCGATGCCGACGCAGCCCCAGTCTTCATTCGCGCAATCCGTCACCACGTTGTTAGCAATACGCTCATGCGTGCAAATTTCGCGTGGGTCAGCGGGATTGTAGGGCACATGCGTCTCGACGGGGGTTTCCTGATAGCTGCCCATTTGGATGCCGCTGCCGCCGATGTCGCGAAACACACAGCCCTCGACCACGTCGTCATGCGTGCCGGTGACAAAATCCAAACCAGACGCGGCGACATGCTCGAAATCGCAACGCGTAAAGCTGACATGGTCCGCCCCGCGCACGGACACCGCCGCCGGTAGACGCTCGACCCAATCAAGATTGTCCAAGCCCGGCGCATAAGCAGTGCCCTTGGGCTTGATTTTGTAGGACTCGACCATGTTCATGCCCGCCTGCAAGGGAACGTGCCCTTTTTCAGACGGCTGCATCCACGTAGCATGCTCAAAGCCGATGCCTTTGAAGGACACATAACTCACCGGGCGATCCACCGTACCCGACACTTGAACCAAAGACTCGAGCGCGGGAACGACGACCGCGTCGCGCGTCAAATCCTCGTCCGCGCGCGGCCAGTAATAGATGCGGCCGCTCGGCATTTCCTGGAACCATTCGCCCGGTTCGTCGAGAAACTCCATCGCGTTGGTGAGGAAGAATGCCGCACTGCCCTTTGGCGGCAGGACAGGTTGGGGCCAGGGATGGGCGAACTCGATGCGGCTTTCGGGTTGTTGAAACGTGACGACAGTCTGGTCGCCTTCAGCGCGTATAGTTTTGATCCGGAGCACGGCGATTTCCCATTGCTGTTCGAGAACCATTTCAATCCCAGCGGGGTTTTTGATGGCTGAGATACTGGCCGCGGGAATCGTGGCCTCCTGCTTGTTGGTGTCCCAGGCCATCAAATGAGCCATCGTGCCGCCATTGGGTGTGCGAGCGCGGATAGCTTTACTGCCGTTTATGTAGAGTTGGCGGAAGGCGACCGTTTTGCCGTTTAATGTTGGTGCGTTGGTGACCCAGACGTTGCCCTGAGCAGCATCTGGCAGGCCGACGATTTTTCCTGACACTTTTTGCCAACCGGTGATGGCAACCCCGCCGCTTAAAATAGGGTGCTCGCCGGGGGCAGCCTCGATAGTTGTCGGGCCGTATGAGGTGCCGGAGTCTTCCGGCAGGAACCGCAGAGGTTCGGTCAAAGAATAAATTCCACCACTCAGGATGATATGCACACCCGGCGGATCGAGCTGTGCGTCCACCCTGCGCAAATCGCGGGCCATGCGCTGGGCTGCGGCTACGGAAGCTAATGGGGCCTCCTTGCTGCCGGCGTTGGCATCATTCCCATTGGGCGAAACCCAGATCTCCGCTCCCCGGGCAGGCCATGCTTCCAGGCTCAAAAACAGTAAAAGCAGCAACGGCCTCGAAAGCATCATGGCCGTGGAATTCCGCCAGATTAACCACCCCGGCGCAAGATAGTTATGGTCTTCAACTACGTTGTGTGTACCCTTGCTGGAAAAATCATCGCGCCTAGCGCAGGGTGTTAGGGAGGCGCGGTGTTTTTAAAAAGGACCATGTGAGTCGCGATGGCTAGGATCGTTTTCCCTTGGAATGCGGCGATAAACTGGCTCTGGTCGCCATCGGTTGGTTCCCTTTGGTCTCGGAGTAATGGCGCGGGGCCGAGGGTTTTATCCGTGTAGAGGCATAAACCTCTGGCGATGTCCGCAATTTTTTTGCCCTTGGGCAGGGTCGCGGCAACCCAATGCGGCTTGAATTTGTTGCCCGCCAAGTAGGCCAATGTTCCATCGGAACAGAGCGCGAAGTCTAAAGAAAAGCGCATGATGGTTTTGCCCAGGAGCGGGCCCTGCTGCACGGACACACTGCCGTAGTGGAGTTTTTTCTCCGTGGATGACATATAGCCTTGCCACTGGGCAAGTGTGCCATCCGCGCATAAGGCCTCACCACCGTCGACGAGGATAACTTTTTTGCCTTTCAGATCGCTCTGATTGTCCATCCGCATGGCGATTAAATTATGCGTGTCTTGTTCCATGTCCCACCTAAACAATGTGCCATCGGAACAGAGGGCCAATAAGCCCCCCGCTATACCCCCAGGGGTAAATGAAACAGCCGTAATGCTTTTGCCTTTGAGCGTGGTTGGGTCAAAGAGGGTTGGTATATTTTGCGGCTGGATTCCTTTGCCATCAGGCAGTGACTGAGACGGAAATACCCCTAAATTTAACGCCATAGGTAGAAGACCCCAGGTGTAAAGTGTGCCGTCCGAGCAAAGGGCATAGCTTGCCCCTAAACTCGCCCCGATAGAGGCAATGGTCTTGCCTTTGAGCGCGTCCGCCGTGTCCACTAAAACCGGCTCTGCGCTAAAAGCGTCAGCCCCGTGGGGGCCGTTGCCCAATTGGCCATACGTATTCTGCCCCCAGGCGGCCAAGGTGCCATCGGAACAAAGCGCCAGAAAGTGATCTGCCCCGGACGCAATGGCCGTGATGGTTTTCCCCTTCAACACGCCGGAGGTATCCACGCGGTAGGGGTAGCCTTTGGTAACACAAACTATGCTAGCAGGATCATTTTCCGCAAAGGAGGGCGCTTCCGAGTTTTTATCGGCCGGATGCGCCAAAGCCCAGTTTTTGATAAATTCCTGATTGTCTGGAATAAATGAATTGAGTGGAAGTTTCAGCGCACTCGGAGCAGTAATGAAAATGATGCCCTGGCTTGTTTCCAATTCATGCAAGGTGACACCGTCGTCGCCAACGCTTGCAATCGCGGCATAGGCCCAATCGGTTTTTGGCTTCCCGGCTAGTCTGGCAAAAGTAAACTTGTGCACATCCGCGGCATGGAGGACGGAGAAAGATGCGGGCTTGGACCTGGCTGAGTTAGCTGAAGCCGATTTTATTTCAGCGGGAAGACCGTCAACGGTGGCTTGAGCGGCATAGGCTAACGATGAGGCAAGCGCGACAAAAAGCAACGGCCTCGAAAGCATCATAGCCGATGAATTCCGCCAGATTAAGCACCCCGGCGCAAGATAGTTATGGAAATGGGTAAGTTCAAAAAAGGCAAAATTTTATGCTTTTGAAGGCTCTTGGACTGCCCTACAGTCCCCTTCCCTTTTCTTATCATGCCAAACGCCACCTCAGACATCGGGCTCGTCGGCCTTGCCGTCATGGGCCAGAACCTCGCGCTTAACATCGCCGACCACGGCTTCCGCATTTCCGTGTTCAACCGCACGGCGTCAAAGACGGACGCGTTCGTCGCCGAAAACCCGAACACGCCCGGCGGCCTCGTCGGCTTCGCCAAGCTGGAGGACTTTGTGGCGTCGCTCAAAAAACCGCGCAAGGCGATCATCCTCGTCAAGGCCGGAACAGCCACCGAGGCCGTGATTGACGAGCTGGCCGCGCTGTTTGAGCCGGGCGACATCATCATAGACGGCGGCAACGCGAACTGGAACGACACGATCGCCCGCGAAAAACGCCTGCGCGACAAGGGCCTGCGCTTTGTGGGCAGTGGTGTCTCCGGCGGCGAAGAGGGCGCGCGGTTTGGCCCCTCGCTCATGCCCGGCGGCACGATGGACGCGTGGAAGGAACTGGAACCCGTGTGGCGGGCTGTAGCCGCAAAAGTGGACCCGAAGACGGGCAAACCACTCGAAGGCGCGGCACCGGGCAAGCCCATCCAAGGCGGTGTGCCCTGCACGGCGTACATCGGCGCGGATGGCGCGGGCCACTACGTCAAGATGGTGCACAACGGCATCGAATACGGCGATATGCAGATGATTTGCGAGGCGTATGACCTGCTCCAGCGCCTGCTCGGCCTGCCCGCCGGCGCAGTGGGCGACATCTTTGCGCAATGGAACACGGGCGTGCTCGACTCGTTCCTCATCGAAATTTCCGCCGCAGTGCTACGGCAAAAAGACCCGACCACTGGGAAGCCGTTTGTGGACATTGTCCTCGACACTGCCGGGCAAAAAGGCACCGGCAAGTGGACCTCAACCAGCGCGCTCGACATGGGCGTGCCCGCGCCGACCGTGGCCGAGGCGGTGTTTGCCCGCTGCATCAGCGCCATCAAGGACGAGCGCGTGGCGGCGTCGAAAATCCTGAAAGGCCCGACAAAGAAATTCTCCGGCAATAAAGACGAACTGGTCAAGGCCGTGCACGACGCGCTGTATTGCTCGAAGATTTGCTCCTATGCGCAAGGCTTCCAACTCATGCGCGAGGCGCAGAAAGAATATAAATGGACGCTCAACTTTGGCGAAATCGCGCAGATCTGGCGCGGCGGGTGCATCATCCGCGCGGCGTTCCTGCAAAAAATCACCGAAGCCTACGCGCGCGATGCAAAACTGGCGAACCTGCTCCTTGACCCATATTTCCGCGGGCAAATCGAGGCCGCGCAGGACAACTGGCGGCGTGTCGTCGCCTTGGGCGCAGAATTTGGCGTGCCGATGCCGTGTTTCTCCAGCGCGCTGGCGTATTACGACGGCTACCGCGCTGAGCGCCTGCCGCAGAACTTGCTCCAGGGCCAGCGCGACTTCTTTGGCGCGCACACCTACGAGCGCGTGGACCAGCCCCGTGGCAAGTTCTTCCACATCGACTGGCCCGACCCGAAGCGCCCGCAGTTGCCGATGTGAGGCAGGCCCGGGTTGTTTCCTTGCCAATGGCGTGCAAAGCCCGCAAACTTGCGCCATGACATTTCCTCTCACCGCTTACATCGAAGCCGCATTGGAACTGGCGCGTTACGACAAGCTGGATGACGGCAGCTTTGCCGGAGAGATTCCGCCTCTGCCCGGAGTGATCGCTTTTGGAAAAACGCTCAAATTGTGTGAAGGCGAACTGCGCTCCACACTGGAGGACTGGCTGCTCGTTGGCCTGCGCATGGGGCATCCCCTGCCCAAGCTGGCGGGCATTGATTTGAACAAGTACGCCCATGGCCGGATGGCATCCCATCAAAAGGCGTGAATTTGTGCGCAAGTTGCGCGCCTTGGGCTTTGAAGGCCCGCAGCGCGGAACCCGCCATGAATTTCTGGTTTTCGGCCAGCACCGGCAGACCATTCCAACAAACCCGGATTATTCCGTGCCCCAACTGAAAATGTTACTACGACAGGTGGAAGGAGTCATTGGGCGGAAAATTTCCGCAGAGGAATGGGCCGCGCTCTAAAGATTGACCAAGCTAAATGCGGCCGCCATATCCCATTTAACCAAATCACCATCTTCTCTTCTTATGGAATATCGCCAACTTGGCAAATCGGGGTTCAAGGTGCCGGCGTTGAGCTTGGGCACCGGGACATTCGCAGGCGGTCCGGGCTTCTCCGAATGGGGCAACGTCGGCGTCAAAGAGGCCACGCGGCTGGTGGATATCTGCCTGGAGGCGGGTGTTTCGATGTTTGATTCCGCCGATATTTATTCCGCGGGCGCGGCGGAGGAAGTCCTCGGCGGCGCCATCAAGGGCCGGCGGGACAAGGTCATCATCTCCACCAAGGCGACATTCCGCTTTGGCGACGGGCCAAACGATGTCGGTTCTTCGCGCGCGCATTTAATTAAGTCCTGCGAGGGCAACCTGCGCCGCCTGGGCACTGATTATATTGACCTGTTCCAACTCCACGGCTTTGACGCATTCACGCCGGTTGAAGAAGTATTGCACGCATTGGATGATTTGGTGCGTGCGGGGAAAATCCGCTACATTGGCTGCTCAAATTTTTCCGGCTGGCACATCATGAAGTCGCTTGCAGTGTCGGAGAAGTACGGCCTCGCGCGCTACGTTGCACATCAGGCTTACTATTCACTTATCGGGCGCGAATATGAATGGGAGTTAATGCCGCTGGCGCTGGATCAGGGCGTCGGCGCGGTGGTGTGGAGCCCGCTCGGCTTCGGGCGACTCGGCGGCAAGGTGCGGCGTGGGCAGGTGTTGCCCAAAGTCAGCCGCTTGCAGGATCCATGGACGGTGAAAATCGCGCCACCGGCGCCGGACGAGGATGTTTATCGGATTGTTGATGTACTTGACGAAATCGCAAAAGAAACCGGCCATAGCGTCGCGCAAATTGCCATCAACTGGGTGCTGCAACGACCCAGCGTGTCCACCGTCATCATTGGTGCGCGCAATGAGGAACAGTTGCGCCAGAACCTCGACGCCGCGAACTGGAAGCTTACCCCTGCGCAAATGGCGAAGCTCGACACCGTCAGCGCCAAGCCACGCATTTACCCCTACTGGCATCAGGCGCAGTTCGCCGAACGAAATCCGTTCCCAACTACTTAGCGCTCGATCATAACCTTTGGTTCTTGGCGGCGCACTGACGATGGTTATTACTGACGGTGCAGGCATGAACGAAACAAAACCCAGCGCCAAGGGCGCCAAGGCGCTGCACGGCCCCTTGAACCAGCCGCCGCCGGATGGGCCAGCTGCCGCCGCTGAAGCCGTGTTGCGTCCGCCGTCCTTCGAAGATTTCACCGGGCAAGTCAAAACCGTTGAGCGCCTGCGCGTCATCGTCGGTGCGGCCAAAGCGCGTGGTGAAGCCCTCAACCACGTACTCCTTTCCGGGCCGCCGGGATTGGGCAAGACCACCCTCGCGTTTATTTTGGGTCATGAAATGGGCCGCAAGGTACGCGTCACCTCTGGCCCGGTCATTGAAAAAGCCGGCGACCTCGCCGGATTGCTCACTAACCTTGCCGAAGGAGATATCCTGTTCATTGATGAAATCCACCGGCTGTCAAAAACTGTCGAGGAATATCTCTACTCGGCGATGGAGGACTACCGCATAGATATCTTGATTGACCAAGGGCCGAACGCGCGGAGCGTGCGTCTGACCATTCCGCGGTTCACCCTGGTTGGCGCGACGACACGCACGGGCCTGCTCACTGCGCCACTGCGCAGCCGCTTCACCCTCCAGTCGCGGCTCGATTATTACTCGCGCGAAGAACTGCTGAAAATCGTCCAGCGTACCTGTCGTTTGCTGAAGATGGACATGGATGATTCCGGCGCAAAAATTATCGCCGCCCGCGCGCGCGGCACACCCCGCATCGTCAACAACCTGCTTCACTTTGTCCGCGACTACGCCCACCAGCGCGCCAAAGGGACCATCACCGCCGCTGTGGCTGAGGCCGCGCTGGAATTACTGGAAATTGACAAGGCGGGTCTGGATGAAATGGACAAACGCATCCTGCGAGTCATGGCACACAATTACAAGGGAGGCCCGGTTGGGGTAAATACCATTGCTGTCGCCGTTGGCGAAGAGGAGCATACGCTCGAGGAAGTCCATGAGCCGTTTTTAATCCAGGAAGGCTATTTGCAGCGCACGCCTCAAGGCCGCGTCCTCACTGCAAAGGGCTGGCAGACTGCAGGGATGGCTCCACCCGCTGATGCTGCGCAGGCAGTTTTGTTGTGATTTTCTTTTTTAAGGCGTCATCTACCGATAAAGCCACCAGCGCTGGCTCATTTTCTGGAAATCGGCATCAGCGGCATCCCACGTGCGGAAAAAGGCATCCACATCGGCGCGTTTGCCTTTGGTGCTGATTTCCTGATACCATGCGGTTGAGCCGACGTGCTTTTCAAATAAATCTGCGCCGCTTCCGGTAGCCTTGGCATAGGGGTTGCCGCTGGGGTTCCAAGCGGCGTCGAGCTTCATCATCTCGAAAGCCAGCCGAGTCGGCTCGACGGCGTTCCAATCCGTGATCTGCACATAAACACCAGAGCGTTCAACTTTCTCCTCGTCGAGGTAAGCATAAGGCACAAAATTGAGGCCAGCCAAATGAAGCGCATTAAAAGTCGCGGCCACTTCGGCGGGCTTGTGCCCGGGATAATTCAAAAACCGAAACGGGTAAGCCGTGCCGACGCCATGGCTGATTTTCGTGGGGACTCCGGTCGTACCGCCCCAGCCCGCGAGGCCGGTCAAACTATACCCAAACGCCGCGCCCACGGTGGGAATGTTGGGCGAAGTCGGCACCCATTTTAGCCCCGTATCCTGCCAGGTCATCGAACGCCGCCAGCCATTCATGGGCACAACGATGAGCTTCCCGTTCGCGCGCACATTTTCGGCCACGTCAAGCCAGCCGGGGGTGTCCTTGGCCATTTGCGCCAGCTCACCAATCGTCAAACCAAATACATACGGTACGCGATACGCGCCCACATAACTCATTTTCATGTTTTTTGCGTCCAGCGGTCCGCCAACCTTCAAGCCGCCCAACGGGTTGGGGCGGTCGAGTACGACCACGGTCTTGTTTTGCTCAAAACACGCCTCCATGGTGTAACGCAGACAACTGATGAAGGTGTAGGAACGCGTGCCGATGTCCTGTAAATCCACCACCATCACATCAATGCTTTCGAGCATGTCGGGCCTGGGCTTGCGAGTATCGCCAAAAAGCGAATACACATGCAGCCCGGTTTTTTTGTCCACGCGGTCAGGCACCGTCTGACTCGCCGCCTCGTCACCATAAATGCCGTGCTCCGGCCCGTAAAGCGCAACGAGTTTGACGCCCGGTGCGCGGCGCAGAATGTCAATCGTGCTCACACCATCGCGGTTCACGCCCGCAGGATGAGTCAGCAGGCCGACGCGCTGGCCCTGCAGGATGGAAAAGTTCTGTGCAGCCAACACGTCAATTCCCAGGGCCACACGCGCTGCTGTCGGCGGGGTGGGCTTGGGCGCGGGTCGCGGCTGCGATTGGAAAACGGGCGGAACATAAGTTGTCTGTGGATAGGTGGAGATTTCCTCCGGCGCTGTGGGCTCGGGCGCAGACGCACCGCCACCGACGCATCCGGCACTAAAAATGGCGGTGGTCAACATCAGCGCCGACAAAACATGAACCAAAAACCTGAGGCGGGCATGGACGGCGGGGTTCATCAGTGGGGTGACTTGGGCGCGGGTATTTTTCTTAACGGTGACTTTGCCGTAACGCAAACCATTCTCCACGGCCCATGGCCGCCTTGACACCAGAGGCTTTTTGCATCATATTCTACCCGCAACCTTAAAGTTCCCGACCGCGATAAATTTGCATGAGTAACTTTTTAATTTCCTAGGGCGCATGAGTGGTGTTACTGCGAAACCCGCCGCGCCCCGCGCCTATTTAGTCGGCCTGCAATTGGCTGATCAGACGCGTGAGGAAGCCGAAGCGCTATTGGAGGAACTGGCTGAATTGTCCGCCAACTTGGGCCTGGTTGTGGCGGCGCGCCAGTTAGTGCGCATCCGGGAAATTAACCCGCGTTTTCTGTTGGGCACAGGCAAAACGCAAGAAATCATCACCGAGGCGAAAACCCACGGCTGCGAATTGGTGATTTTTGACGATGAGCTGCATCCCGCCCAACAGCGCAATTGGGAAGCGGAAAGCGGCCTGATTGTCATTGACCGCCAGGAAGTCATCCTCGACATCTTTGCGGCGCGCGCGCGTACAAAAGAGGCGCGGCTGCAAGTCGAGCTGGCGCAGTCAGAATATTTTCTCCCACGGCTGCGGCGGGCATGGAGCCACCTTTCCCGTCAGCGCGGTGGCGGCGTCAACCAACGCGGCGAAGGTGAAACGCAACTCGAACTTGACCAACGTTTGGTTCGAGACCGCATTCAGCGCCTGCGCGCAGAGCTGGCGACCGTGCGCAAGCAACGCGACGTGCAACGCCGCCAACGCCTGCGCGTGCCACTGCCAACGGCCGCGATTGTTGGCTACACGAACGCGGGCAAGTCCTCGCTGCTTAATGCGCTCACGGGCGCACACGTCCACGCTGAGGACAAATTATTCGCCACACTCGATCCCGCGACGCGACGCTTGCGCCTGCCTTCGGGCCGAGTGCTGCTGCTGACGGACACGGTGGGCTTTGTCCGTCGCCTGCCCCACCGGCTTGTCGAAGCGTTCAAGGCGACGCTGGAGGAAGCCCTGGTCGCGGATTTTCTTATCCACGTGGTGGATGCCTCCAGCCCCGAGGCCGCCGCACACCATGCGACAACCATGGCCGTGCTTGCCGAACTCGGCGCCGACCATGCGCGCGTCCTGACTGTTTTCAACAAACTCGACCGCGTGAGTGATCCGTTGCGGATTGCGGAATTAAAAGGCCAGTTTGCAGGCGCAATTTTCCTCAGTGCACACACCCGCGCAGGGGTGGACGGATTGCTCACACGTCTCGAAGACCTGGTGGCGGAGGAATCCATCCCCCAAACCATGCTGATACCGCACTCGCGTTATGACCTCATCAACCGACTTCACCAGGCTGGGGCCGTGCGGCGCGAGCAACCGCGCGCCGAAGGCGTTTATATTGAGGGCCTGCTGCCCAAGCGCCTGCTCGACGTGGCGCGCGCCTACGTCATCCCGGCGGAAATTGCGAAATTGCACATGCCCGAGCAGGCCAGCGACGCCGTAGCGTGAATGGCGGAAATTAACCCTTCGCTTCAGTGCCAGTGCTAACTGCGAGAAGATCCGCAACGCTGTATTTGTGTAGCTTGCGGCGCATCCAGTCGAGCGCGGCATGAACCGCGCGGGCTTTGACCACCAAGCGGTCGCCGGGAAAATACATTTTTCGCGACCAAACTCCAACCGGAGAAGAGTAGCCAAAGAAAACAGTGCCGACAGGCAATTCCTTGGTGCCACCATCGGGGCCGGCCACGCCTGTGACGCTAAGTGCGTAGTCCACCCCAAAACGTTCAATCGCGCCGGTGACCATTGCCACAGCCGTCTCCGCGCTGACAGCACCATGCTGGTCGAGCAGGCTTTCGGGCACATCGAGGATTTGCATTTTGGCATCGTCGGAATAGGAGACAACCCCGCCAAGGAAAATTTTCGAAGCGCCAGGGATGTCCGTCAACGAACTGGCCAGCAAGCCGCCGGTGCAGGATTCGGCAACGGCGAGCGTCGCCGAACGGGCGCTTAACTCCTCGAGAATGATTTCCGCAAGTGAAACGTGGCCGAAACAGACGAAGTCCTCACCAAGGACTTCGCGCAATTCATGGCCAATGGATTGGATCTGCGATGGACCAAAATCGCGCCCGGCAGGCGCGATGCGAACATCGACCAAGCCTTGGTGCGCACAGAAGGCCAAACCCAAGCCGGGATATTTATCCACGACAGGGCGAATGCGCTGTTCGACATGGAGTTCGGGTAGGCCCGCCGTACGTAATTGCAAATAGGCCTCGCCTGAGGACAACACGCCCGCGGCTTGGAGGCGCGGCAACACTTCATGGCCAAACATCGGGTGCAGTTCACCGGCGGGGCCGGGAAGCATGACGAGAATTTTGCCATCTTTTTCCAGATAAATCCCCGGTGCCGTGCCGGCTTGATTGCGCAAAATTTGTGCGTCCCTTGGGCGGTAACATTGTTTGCGGTCGAGCTCGGTAATGCGGCGGCCGGAGCGCGCGAAGCGTTCGACGATGGCTGCTTCGACGGTTGGGTCAAACTCCAGCGGCAAACCTAAGATGCGCGCAATGGTCTCGCGGGTATTGTCGTCCGAGGTGGGGCCGAGACCGCCAGTGGTGACGACGATATCGGCTGTTTTCCAGGCATCGCGAAAAGCCGTTTCAATGTCGGCTGGATCATCGCCGACGACGATATTGCGACGGATCGGAAGCCCGTGGCGGGCAAATTCGCCGCCGAGATAATTCAGATGCGCATTTTCGCGGAGACCGAGCAAAAGCTCGTCGCCCAGGGTAATCAAATCGAGTTTTTTCACGGGAATAGGTGGGTGGCCCAGGCGAACCAGCCGCAAACGCACAATATACAGCATTTCCTGGAAAAATCCAGTGTTAGAAGGGAATGGGGCCAAGAGCCAGCCGTATGTTCTAATCTCCTTGTTCCTGAATAAAATTTCCTCATGCTTAAGAACCTTCGGTTCTGAATCCCCCCACCCCAAGCACCCTTCGGTTATGAAAGCTTCTGTTTTTTGGCTGTCTCGTTTCCGCCGGATTTTTCCGGCTGTTTTATGCACGGTTTTCTCCAACGCGCATGCGGCGGAATCCGTTCCCGCCAATACCGCCTCTACTGCACCAGCAGCAATGCCGGCCATTTTTGTCTGCGGCGACTCGACCGCCAAGAACAACGCCGGGGGAGCACAAGGCTGGGGCACGGCCATCGCCGCTTATTTTGACCCCGCCAAGGCGGTTATTAACAACGTCGCCCATGCCGGCACCTCGAGCCGGACTTATTATGATGGTGATTGGCCGAGGGTTTTGCCCCAAATCAAAACCGGTGACTACGTGCTCATTGTTTTTGGCATCAACGATGGCGGACTGCGCACGCCACCCGGTTTGGGGGACGAAGTGGATGGCCAAGGCTGGCACACCTACGGTTGGTATATGTCCAAAATGGCGACAGACGCGCAGGCGAAAGGCGCGCATATTTATTTACTTACAGTAACTGCCCGCGACATTTGGACCAATCCCAAGGCCACTTTTAAAGACGCCACCATCACCGCGCAGCAGGACGGCTACAATCCCGCTGACGATAGAATTGATCGCGCGAATTGGGGCAAGTATCCCGAGTGGACCGAGGCCGTGGGCGCAAAATTCCACCTGCCGGTATTGGATCTGACCAGCCTCGAAGGCGACCGCTATGACAAAATTGGCCGGGAAAAAATCATGGTCAATTATCTCGACCACAACCACACCAACCCGGCGGGCGCAGACCTGGTCGCCCAAATCATTGTCTCCGGGCTCAAGGCATTTAAAAACAGCCCCTTCACTGCCATGCTCTCCGCCAAAGGCGCCGCCGTCGAAACCGCCGACGCAAAATACGTCGCCAACAATGAAGGCCCGCGGGTGATGATGAACAATCCGACGGCATTGCTCGGCCAAGGCTTGAACGCGATGCCCGCAAACCTGGCGTTGCCGACGCTGTGGATTATAGGCGACTCGACGGTGCGCAACGGCGCGGGCAACGGCGCAGGCAATGGGCAATGGGGCTGGGGCGCGCCGATTGAGTATTATTTCGACCTCGGCAAAATCAACGTGATCAACCGCGCGCTCGGCGGCACCAGCAGCCGGACTTTCTATAACAGCAACTGGCCCAGTGTGGTCGCGAACGTCAAGAAAGGCGACTTCGTGATGATCCAGTTCGGCCACAATGACAAAAACGGTGATTTGACCGGCATGAACGCCAACATTGGCTCGCTCAACGGCACGGGCGATGAAACTCAGGCTGTGACCGGGCGCAATGGCCAGCCGGACACCGTCCACACCTTTGGCTGGTATTTGAAACAATATGCCGAGGAAACGAAAGCGAAGGGCGCGACGCCCATCATCTGCTCGTTCATCCCGCGCAAAAAATGGGAAAATGGGAAAATCATCCGATCCAACGCGGATTATTTCCCTTACGCCGATTGGGCGGGAGATGTGGCCAAAGCAGAAGGCATTCCATTCATTGACCTCAACGCCATCACCGCGCGCAAATACAACGAACTGGGGCCGGACAAGGTCGAAGCTCTTTTTGTGCCCATGCCCAGCGAGTGGACGCACACCGACTGGTATGGCGCAATCATCAACGCCGAGTCTGTCGTCGGCGGATTAAAATTGCTGAAGGACGACCCGCTGGCAGCATATTTTTCTCCCCGAGGTCAGGCCATCCCCGCGGCGGACCCAGCCAAGCCAGCGCTGGAAGGCACGACGACCACTGCCTCAGCTGCCTCAGCCGCCGCAGCACGCAAAGTAGATACAAAACCCACGCAGTAAATTTTCTGAGCCCCGACCCAATTGACCGTCATGAAAAACTTCCTCTTCCTCCTTGGATTGCTCTGCGCAATCACGGTGTTTGCACAAAATACCGTGACTGTCACCACCCCGGCGCCAACTTCGAGCACCTCAACAGCCTCCGCGCTGGACGAAGTACCGCTAGCATATATGCAAGCAGCGCAACAAGGCACCGTCGCCGTGGACGGCGCGCCAGGCGGCGGTCGCTATTTTCCGCCTGTGCCAGCTGACCCCAAGTTACCGACACTGTGGCTGATCGGCGACTCCACCGTGCGCAATGGGACGCCGGGCAACGGCTCAACCAACGCGCCGGACGGCCAATGGGGCTGGGGCGCACCCATCACCTATTATTTCGACATCAAAAAGATCAACGTCGTCAACCGCGCCTACGGTGGCACAACCGCCCTCAGTTTCTACACCGGCTTTTTTTGGAAGAACCTGCAGCCACAAATCAAACCGGGCGATTTCGTCATCATG
>Ga0206809_1061_pt1 | contig 22397 bp, 19 predicted proteins | sample Alteio_BWOrgCont_55_FD_152903 | JGI IMG/M metagenome (GOLD analysis project Ga0206809, IMG submission 152903) | Enriched cells from forest soil in Barre Woods Harvard Forest LTER site, Petersham, Massachusetts, United States -... | ecosystem: Environmental > Terrestrial > Soil > Temperate forest >... | reverse complement strand
GGCTTTTTATCGGCCTTAAATTCGCCTTTTGTGTATTTGATGATGTTATCTACTGCCGCATTTAATCCGCCATAATAATCGCCTTGTTTAAAGCGAGGGGTTATATCGTCTCGGATAATCACGTGGGTAATCACATCCGGAACGGCACCTTCCAACCCATAGCCAGTTTGTATGGTTATTTTATGCTGATCCATGGCTGCCAGTATCAGCAAGCCATTGTTTTTACCTTTTTGGCCTATACCCCATTTACGGCCAAGTGCCGCGGCGTATTGGTCAATGTCGTAATCGCCCACTGATTTCATCAGCACGATAGCTATTTGTGTTGATGAGGTATCATCAAAGGCCACCAGTTTATTTTCAAGCAATTGCTGATCGCCGGGAGATAAGGTATTGGTGTAATCGGTTACCAGCGCATTGGGTTTAGGCGGAAAATCCTGTGAGAAAGCAGTAAATCCACTTGACAACAGGACAAAAAAGAGTATGAGTTTTTTAAACATGATGTTTGTTTTTATTCGCCGTCCATAAAGGCAATGTCATCGGATAATTCGTTAGTATCATCGGCATTATGCGGGAAAAATTTCTGCAAGTGATCGCCGGCTATTTTAAGGCCGGTAACAATACCTTCAACCAAATCGCCCAGTTTAAAATGCTCCAGCATATCCTCTTTGGTACTATCCCAAAAATCGGCAGGCACCACTTTATTTATGCCGGCATCGCCTATAATGGCAAATTTACGGTCGACTGTAGCCACATAAACCAAAACCCCATTGCGGTGCTTGGTTTTGTGCATATCCAATTTATGGAAATATTTTGCTGCGCGATCAAGTACATTCTCGCTGCAGTTTTTTTCGAGGCAAACCCGAATCTGTCCTGAAGTATGCTTTTCAGCATCTTCAATCGCGATACGTATGCGGTGCTGCTCTTCTTCGGTAAATAAAGCCATGGTTAGTTGATTAGAGATTGGAGGTTAGAGATTAGTTATTGCTTGAGGATAAAGTTAGCGACTGAAGTTCCTAATCTCCCATCGCTAACCTCTAATCTCTAATTAGAACTGTACAGTAGGCACTTTGCTTGCCCCTGCCTCTGCCTGGAAATAACCTTTTTCGGTAAAGCCGAACATTTTGGCGGTTATGTTTGCCGGGAACGAGCGGATCTTGCTGTTATATTCCTGCACGGCGCTGTTAAAATCTAAACGGGCTATGTTGATGCGATTTTCTGTACCTTCTAACTGTGCCTGTAAAGCGGTGAAGTTATCATTGGCCTTCAATTCAGGGTAATGTTCAGAGGCTACCAATAACCTGCTTAACGCGCCACCCAGTTCACCTTGTGCTGCCTGGTATTTCTGGATATTTTCAGGAGTAAGCTTGGTTGGGTCAACTTGTATAGATGTTGCCCTTGCACGCGCATTGGTTACATCAACCAAAGTACTTTTTTCGAAGTTGGCTACGCCTTTTACGGTGTTTACTAAGTTCGGTATCAAATCGGCACGGCGCTGGTATTGGCTTTCAACGGCGCCCCATTTGGCTTTAACGTTTTCGTCCATTTGCACCATACTGTTGTAACTGCATGAGCTTAAACCCATAACAGACATTACTAATAATATTGCTGTGAATAGCTTTTTCATTGTTTTTGTAGATTGGTTAATTATTGTTTGGTTTTAGAGTACAAAACGTATACCGTTGTTACAATTTGGCCGCTAAATGCCATATTGGCAAGGTATTAATTGCTTTGCCGGATAAATATAGTTAAACGGATTGATTAACAAGTCATCCGAAGATTACCGACAGATTCAAATTTCGGGAATTAGAATGAGAATTGTGCTGACAGTGTTTTGTCAGTATTCAGCCCCCTCTAAATCTCCCCCGGTAGGGGAGACTTATTAATTTGCGACGTGATACCTCCTTACGGGGAAGAAAATTAGGAGTTAAAAATCGTAGACCTTTGTATAAGGCGCGAACATGTGCTTGTAATACATGTAGATGACAACCATAACCACCAAACCTATTACTACGGCAAGACCTATCCTGCCTTTGCTTTTATCCTGGCGAACCAGCCATACTAAAAATGCTATTAAAGGGATTACGAAAATTATCCAGAAAATGTAAGCGGCTGCGTTCATGTTACACCCCCAACCCCCTAAAGGGGGAGTTAAAGGAATGCAAAGTTAAAATATTTTTTAAATGTTCTCCCTTTAGGGGTTAGGGAGCTACGGAAATAGCTTTTTAAAATCCTGTCGCATAATTACCCTATCCTCCTCCTTTCCCTATTCTAGGGAAAGGTATCGCACAAGGCCCGCGCCTTATAAACTTTTTTGGGGCTAGAGGTATTACAAAGGCATCCTTGCCAGTGGCGCAACATCCTGCCCCACAAATTCGCCTTTGAGGTATTTGTGGTAACCGGCGATGGCTATCATGGCGGCGTTATCGGTACAATACTCCAGTTTGGGGATGAAGCAGTTCCAGCCGTTTTTATTTCCCATGGCTAACAATCCTTCGCGAAGGCCGGTATTGGCTGATACTCCTCCCGCAAGGGCAATATCTTTAATGCCATACTCATCAGCGGCTTTTTTGAGTTTGTTGAGCAGTATGGTGGCTATGCGTTTTTCTACAGAGGCGCAAATATCGTTCAGATTTTCCTCAATAAAATTGGGGTTAAGCTTAACGTTGTTTTGGATGAAATACAGGATCGATGTTTTTAATCCGCTAAAACTGAAATCAAAACCAGGGATCTGCGGCTCGGGGAATTTATAGGCATCAGGATTACCTGAGCGGGCGTGTTTATCAATCAATGGGCCGCCAGGATATGGCAGGCCTAATATCTTGCTGGTTTTATCCATGGCCTCGCCGGCTGCATCATCGGTAGTTTGACCGATAACCTGCATATCGAAATAGTCCTTTACCAAAACGATTTGGGTGTGACCGCCTGAGACCGTCAGACATAAAAAAGGAAACGATGGCTTTGGATCACCTATAAAGTGGGCCAAAACGTGGGCTTGCATGTGGTTAACCTCTATAAGCGGCAGGTTTTTTGCCAGCGCAAAAGCCTTAGCAAATGACACTCCTACTAAAAGAGAACCTAAAAGTCCCGGTCCGCGGGTGAAAGCTACCGCAGTAACATCATTTTTACTTACTTTTGCGGCAAGTAATGCTTGCTGAACCGCAGGGACAATGTTTTGCTGATGAACACGCGAAGCAAGTTCGGGCACAACACCGCCATAAGCCTGGTGAATGGTTTGATTAGCAATAACATTGCTCAATATCACACCATCGGCACAAATGGCTGCAGAGGTATCGTCGCAAGAGGATTCAATGGCAAGTATTACGGGCATGGGACAAAAAGTTAAAAGTCAAAAGTTAAAAGTCAAAAGTTGGGATGACATTACCGTAGTTATAAAACTTTATTTTGGACCTTGGGTTAAAATAAAGTCAAAACATCTGCGTATAAGCTTCAAAAGTTTTGAATTTTTACTTTTAATTTTTGAATTAAATACAAAGTTATTAAAAAAGTACTCAAAATAGCGTTAGGATTGGTGTTGCTCGTTTTTTTGACGCTGAGCATACTGTTACTTGTTTTTCAATATAAACCCGTGCAAACATGGGCCGCCAGGAAGGGTGCCGCCTATTTATCTGAAAAATTGCATACCAAGGTTAGCATAGGCAGCATTTACCTGGAACCCTTCTCATCCCTGGTACTTGAAGATTTTTATGTGCTGGACCAGAAAAAAGACACGTTGGTTAATATGTCGAAATTAACAGTGGACATTAATGCATTTTCAATATTCCGCAGTATAAAACAACGCACCATCGACCTTAGCCTTGTTAAGTTGGATAACAGTTCTGTTTATTTAAAAGAATATAAGGACAGCACCAGCAACGTTAAATTTATTGTTGACTTTTTCAGCTCTCCCGATACTTCAAAATCAACCGGCAAACCCTGGAATGTGGTTTTTGGAAAAGTAGCCGTTAACAACCTGCATTTCCGCTATAAAAACTATTTGGTTGATACCCTGATAAATGGGGTGAATTTTGATGATGTTGATGTTAAAAAGTTCAGCACGGTGATTGATAGTATGGATGTTATCCACCACTTGTTTAAAGGCTATATACATAACCTTACCCTGCACGAAAAAAGTGGCGCTATTATCAAAAACTTAACCGCTGATGCTACAGTTGACACCAACCTGATACTCACCAAGCATTTATTCCTGCAAACGCCAAACTCCATGGTGAAGGATTATTTCAGGATGAAATTTAAATCCTTTGATGATTTTGCTGACATTGAGGATAAGGTGATGATGGATGCCGATTTTAAATCATCTCGCGTATCATCAAAAGACATTGCTTTTTTTACCAGCGGATTGGAAAAAGTAAGATTTGATTTAGGCATAGATGGTAAAGTACATGGCATGGTTCGCCACCTTACTGCTAAAAATTTATTGATCACCGGCGGACAGGCAACCTACATTCGCGGGGATTTTAGTTTGAGAGGATTACCTGATTGGGACAATACCTTTCTGGAGTTGAAATTCGATCAGCTATCCACCAATAAAAAAGACCTGGATTATTTATACAGCAACTTTACCGGGACTAAAGGCGCGAAGGTGCCTGACATGATAGGCAAGTTCGGCAATATCAATTTTACAGGGAGGTTCACAGGCTTACAGAATGATTTTGTGGCTTTCGGTACATTTAAAACTAAACTAGGTCGCTTCGACCCGGATATTAACTTAAAAATTGACAAAAAGGGTGTGCCTGCATATAGCGGCAAAATAAGCACCTCAGACTTTGATTTGGGTGGCTTGCTTGATAACGATGCCATCGGACGAGCAACCTTATCCGCTAACGTTAAAGGAAGCGGTGACGAGCTTAAAAATTTAACCGAAAACTTAGACGCGCAGATAGGTTATATAAACTATAATGGTTACGATTACCATAACCTGAATGTAAAAGGCACTTTCATAAAGAAAATTGCTGATGCTAAAATCAGTATTAATGATAACAATGTTAAGCTAAATATGGCAGGAACAGTGGATCTGAACCCTGCATTAACCGCTTATAATTTTACCGCGGATATTAAAGACGCGCACCTGCATACGCTTAAATTACTGAAGGATACGATCACCTTAACAACAGTACTTAAAACCAAATTTAGCGGGAATAGCCTTGAGAATTTACAGGGGCATATTGAGCTTACCCCGATCAGGATAATTGACCCGAGAAATAATTACGTGGTGGATTCTATCGATCTTTCGGCACATGGCAAGGGTGACAACCGTATACTCGCTTTAAAATCAGACATCGCGGAGGCTAATATTCATGGTTCGTTTGACTTGGCTACGCTCCCATCTTATTTTAAACAAATCGCTAAGAAATATATCCCATCGTTAAACGTAGCCACCGTTACGCCTAAACCGCAGCATTTTGAGTTTAATTTGGGGCTTAAAAATATGGGGCCACTTCTGGCACTTTTTGATCCGGACTTAAAAATACCTGATCAGGGGACTTTTGTGGGTGAGTTTGACTCATCAAATGAAACAGCTACCCTAAACGGATATGTTAAAACCATCCAATACGGTACAACTGTGTTCCATGACCTTATTGTGGACGAGAGTACAACCAATGGTCAACTAGGCCTGAACATTTCTTTAAGCAAGATAAACATTACGGATAGCCTGTTCATCAAAAACATTGATATATCAAACGCACTTAGAAGAGATAGCCTTAATTTCAACATAAAGCTTGCCGATAAAGACGCGACTAACCAACTGGATCTTTACGGTTTGGTTGAATTTGGGCGGGATACCACTGCTAAATTAAAACTGCTTCCATCGGATGTTATTTTGGAGCACCAGGATTGGAAACTGACAGACCAGGTGAGGATAAAATTTTTGGATGGCAAAACCGAAATTAATGGTTTCCAGCTATCAAATGGTGCGCAAAAGGTTAAAATAAATGGGCTTATATCCAGTAATCCGGAGGATAAACTGAAACTGGAGTTCGAGAAATTCAACATGAATACTTTTGACCAGTTAACTAAAGTTTCGGGAGTGGCCTTAAAAGGATCGCTTAATGGAAATGTGATATTTAGTTCTATTTCCAATACACCGGGGATAGATGCGCATTTAAATATCGACTCGCTAAATATGAATAAAACATTGGTTGGCGATGTAAAAATTGAATCGACATTGGGTAATGACAGGAAAGAGGCTGATGTAAAAATGAGCATCAACAACAATGGTACTGAAACCATGAATATTACCGGAGCATACAATCTTACCAAAGAAGACGAGGCTAATGCGCTTAACTTTAAAGTAAAGATGGATCATGTGCAAACAGTGATATTTGATCCTTTTATCCGCGACCTGGTATCAGATCCTAAAGGTACCGTGTCAAGTGATCTATCGCTTACCGGCCCGGCATCTAAGCCACAAATGAATGGTACAGTTACCCTGGATAATACCGGCGTTACAGTTAATTACCTTAAAACCGCATTCACGGTTAGTGATAAGCTAACGGTGACCAATAGTGTTATTGATGTTGATGGGATGATACTAAAAGATGCCTATGGTGGTACCGGAGAAGTTAAAGGTAAAGTTGATTTGAATAACCTGGATAATCCAGATATAGAGGCAACTGTAACCGCTAAAAACCTGCTGGCTTTAAACACCGCATTTAAGGACAATCACCTTTACTATGGCAAGGCTTTTGGCACGGGCACATTCGCATTCAATGGCCCGGTTAACACCATGAATATTAATATTAAGGCCCATACGTTGGCAGGTACGGTGTTTAACATACCGCTGAACACTTCAACAACCGCCGGAGATTATGATTTTATAAGATTTGTAAGCCACAAAGACAGCACCAAGGTAGTAGTACCCAAAAGCGCCTTTGATGGGGTAACACTTAACCTTGACCTTACTGTTGATGAAAAAACTGTAGTTAAAATAACTACGGATTACGGTGTTTTGGAAGGAAGCGGCACAACCAATAACCTAAACCTGAATATTAACAGCCTGGGTGATTTTAACATGTATGGCGATTTTTTAATATCGACAGGTAAGTTTGAGTTTACGGCTAAAAACTTCATTAGTAAAAACTTTACAGTAAACCAGGGCGGTACCATACGCTGGACGGGCGACCCATCAAATGCTGACATTAACCTGAATGCCATCTATGAGGTGCGTACAGACATTTCGCCGCTTTACCAGGCGGCGGGTTTGGCATCACCAAAAGGAGCGGAAAACGTACTGGTACAGGCTGAGCTGATCATCACCAAATCGTTATTACACCCAACTATCGACTTTGATTTTAACTTCCCGACAGATCCATCCATTAAAGATGATTTGGGAACTTATTTAACCGATTATAATAACCGTAGCCAGCAGGCATTAAGTATTATTGTGCGCCGGAATTTTGCATCAGGAACACCAAACAGTTTAACTAACCAGGTATTTAGTACAGCCGGCGAAGCGGTGAGCGAGTTCGCGTTTAATAAATTGAACACCTTTATCTCACAATCAAACATCAAGAATTTCGACTTAAACCTGCGATCATTTAATGACGCGAGTGCATCATTAAAATTATTTAACAGCAGGCTGGTATTTAACGGGAGTTTATTTACCACCACCGGCAGTAATGACCTGTTTAACAACTCTACACAAAACAGTTTATTCAACTCGAATTTTAATAGCCTAACCAAGGATTTTGAAGCACAATACTTGTTGCGCAAAAGCGGGGATCTTACCGCTAAGTACTCCTACCGGGTATTAAATACCACCACCTTAAATACCATTGACCAGTTAAGCGTTCAATATGTAAACGGTGTGGGCCTTACCTATCAACGTGATTTTGACACCTTCGGAGAGTTTTTCAGAAACCTATTCAGAAAAAACAGCGGCAGTAAAAGCAAGAGTAAAACACCTGCTCCAATTACGCCCAAGACAGATACCCCCACACTAACTGAACCAACCAGCCCGGGTTCAAACACCAATGAAAAATCCGACGGGGATGATAATTAATGATCGCGCAATATAGCGTGGTTCATTTTATCTCTTTTGGTTAACAGGTAAGCCTCGTTATGTGGGTTAGGCGCTATTTCTATCGGTAAATTCTCAACAACCTCTAAACCATAGCCAATTAAACCAGCACGTTTTTTAGGATTGTTTGATAATAAACGCATTTTTGATACACCAAGGCTGCGCAATATCTGCGCGCCAATACCATAATCGCGCTCATCCATTTTAAAGCCTAGTTTGATGTTGGCATCAACGGTATCAAAACCGTTTTCCTGTAAATGATATGCTTTTAGTTTGTTTATAAGCCCAATGCCACGGCCTTCCTGATTCATGTATACAATAACGCCTTTACCTTCTTTTTGGATAATCTCCATCGCTTTATGTAACTGAGGGCCGCAATCACACCTGCATGAGCCAAAAATATCGCCTGTAACGCATGAACTGTGCACACGCACCAGTATGGGTTCATCAGGCTCCCAGGTGCCTTTAACAAGCGCCAGGTGGTTTTCGCCGGTATCAATTTGAGTATAGGCTATCATATCAAAATCGCCCCACTGGGTTGGCATTTTCACAGCTACCTCGCGGGTAACCATTGATTCTGTAGCCAAACGGTATTCTATCAGGTCCTTTATCGATACTATTTTAAGATCATGTTCCTTCGCGATAATCAACAGTTCAGGCAGACGTGCCATTTCGCCGTCTTCCTTCATAATTTCGCATATCACACCGGCAGGCTCAAATCCGGCTAAAACAGCCAGGTCAATAGCCGCTTCGGTATGGCCAGTACGGCGCAACACACCACCATCTTTTGCTATCAGCGGGAATATATGACCCGGGCGGCCCAAATCCTCAGGCGTAACAGCAGGATCAATTAAAGCTAATACTGTTTTTGAACGATCAGAAGCAGAAATACCGGTAGTACAGCCCTCCAGCGCATCAACCGAAACGGTAAAATTAGTTTCGTGCGATGTGGTATTGTGGCTCACCATAGGTTCCAGATCAAGCTCACGGGCACGTTGGCGGGTAATAGGCGCGCAAACCAAACCACGGCCATATTTTACCATAAAGTTTATAGTCTCGGGAGTTGCATTACGTGCGGCGGTTAAAAAATCGCCCTCGTTTTCTCTATTTTCATCATCAACAACTATTATGGTTTTACCGGCTTTTATAGCCTCTATTGCTTCAGGTATTGTATTTAACATGGTTGTACAGTTACGTATGGGCAAGCTGCAATGGTTGCCTTTGTATTAAATTTGAACAAAGTTACAGGATAATAAAGTTAATAGGGTCGGTGCTTTGTAAAATATATCAGGCCTCTGTTCGGCGAAATACCCGCTTAAAAAACTTTTTATAAGAGTCGGCATCAAATATAGCTGAATCGGTTATCGCTTTGTATGATAAGAAAAGCCCTATAGGTGTCAGGATAATAATGGATATCCACATGCCCAATATTGGCGATACATTACCATCTTTTACCGATTTTTCGCCTATGGTTGATATGATATAATATATCAGGAAAAACACTACCGATACCACTACCGGCAAGCCTAAGCCACCTTTACGTATAATAGCCCCCAGTGGCGCACCAATTAAAAACAGCACCAGGCAAACAGCAGACAAGGTATATTTCTTTTGATATTCAACCAGTGATCTTCGGATATTTTGGGCATTATCGTGAGTACGGGAATCATCGTCTTTTATCATGCCCTGTATTGACCGGGCTTCACTGGAACCGTTGGACACCGCGGCAAGCTGCTCGCTAAGTGTTAAACTTTTATTGGCGATGGTGGATACCGCGACTTTTGCATTAGCTGATTTTTTAGGTATGTTAAAATACCGCAGGTAAGGCATCATCATACGATAACCGGCCTGTACCGAACTGTCAATAGCGTGCTGTGTAGTTTTTTTATAATCGCGGAGCTGTTTAATGTTCATCATCTGGAATGCAGACTTAAACTCATTTTCATCTGTACGGGAAAGCTTAAAGCCTGAAAGATCAAACTTTTGTTCCATATCCTTAAAACGGAAGCGCATTAATCGCTGGCGGGTATTATAACCAACATCGCCTGCTGATTCTTCATAGCGAATACCATCCTTAAGTTTTAAAACCAGATACCGATCGCCGGCGGTACGGTACATTCTACCTTCTTTCGCAAATAGTACCGAGGTGTTTTCTGAATTTTGTTCCTTTTGATAGATCATTACGCCGTATAAAGCCTGGCCATCCGCTCCCTTTTTTTCAACCCTGATGGTATAGCCAGGGAAACTGTTGCTAAACACACCTTCGGGTAATAGCGTTGCCGAGCGCTGCTGCCTTACATCATACAAAAGAGAAAAATACTTTAAATTGGCTACCGGCAGCATATAATCGGAGAAAATAAACGCCGAGACGCTGAGGACAGACACGATAATGATCATGGGGTACATAGCCCTGCTTAACGATATACCGGCCGCTTTTATAGCCACCAATTCATAGTTTTCGCCAAGGCTACCGTAGGTCATGATGGTGGAGAGCAGTACAGATAAGGGCAGCGCCATAGCCACATTGGTTGCCGATGAATACATCATCAGCTCAAGAATAACATACCAGGCGAATCCTTTACCAATAAGATCATCGATGTATTTGAATAAAAATAGCATCAATAACACAAACATCACTATAACGAAGGTTGATAGAAAAGGCCTTATAAATGATTTAAGTATTAAAAGATGAATTTTTTTCATCAGGATATATCAGCGTTTTGGGAATAAAATGTACCATGCCTAATTAAGCACAGCGCAGATTTAAAAACGTAAAATTAAGGAAAATTGTATTAGCTCAGGCACCTAATACGCTAATGAGGTACTCAATTTGATTATCCCAGATGAGTTTACGCTCATCGATAGTCTCTTCGGTAGCGAAATCAGTTATAGCCAGGGCAACATCATTGGTGAGCTCATCCTGCAAAATTTCCATCTCGAAATAATACTGCGGATCATCATCAACCCAGCGAAATTTAACCAGTTTATTTTCCTTAAGCAATAGCAATTTTGCCTTTTGCTCTTCATCATCCCAGGTAAAAGTATACACCTGATCGCGAACGGTTACGTCATCAGCAAACCATTGTGTTAGGCCATTAGATTCGCTTAAAAAGCTATATAGAATGCGCGGAGATGATTTTATCTCATACTCCATAGTGAATTTTTTCTTTTCAGACATACCAGGTTTACAATAGAATAACGCAATTAGGAGTAAATGTTAACATTTTTTCTAAAGAAAACGAATTTCTGCTATATTTGCAAACCTTTTTAGGACGCGTTATTAACAACAACCATTAATTCGCGATAATAACCCGGCGGGGTAGCTCAGATGGTTAGAGCGTAGGATTCATAACCCTAAGGTCGGCAGTTCGATCCTGCTCCCCGCTACATTGAGAAAAGCCATCCAAAACGGATGGCTTTTCTCGTTTTATTGCGACATGTTCAAATGGCAGAAGTTCTATTGGACAACTATTCATCAGAAATCTAGTGGTCCGGTCTATTAAAAACACTGCCCAGTCGATGACTATTGGGTTATCATCGATTCATCAATTAGCTTTAGAAAAAGCTTCGTGGAGGTTAACTATATTTGTTTAGAATAACGGCTATTGCCTATGGCCGGTCTCCGTTTTGCATACTCAAACAAATAAATACATTTTCTCTAATCTGTGAACAACATGAAGATATCCACTCACTATCAGGCTTTAAAAGTTATTAAATACAACCTGAACAGGTTTGTTGCCATCAATCTTTTATTGGCTGTGTTCGTTTTCACTGCAACCGAATGTGTAGCCCAGTCTACACCGAAGCGCACCCTGCTTGCCCTTTCAAAAGGAGACCATATTTTGGCAATTATAGATCCTGCTACGCTTAAAATTATAGCACGTGTTCCGGTAGGTCCTGATCCGCATGAGGTAGTTGCCTCGGCCGATGGGGAGACGGCTTATGTTACGATATATGGTGGCGGCAGCCTGCATGAATTAGATGTGATTGATCTGGTGGGACAAAAACCTTTATCCACTATTGATACCAGGCCTTTGATGGGGCCACATGGTATTACGTTTGTTAACAATAAGGTTTGGTTTACAGCTGAGGGTAGCAAAACCATTGGAAGGTATGACCCAACAACCAGTAAAATTGATTGGGTGATGGGAACCGGCCAGGACCGCACGCACATGATATATGTGACCCCTGATGCAAAAAAGGTCTATACCACCAATGTGTCGTCGGCAACGGTTAGCATCCTGGAGGATAGCCTTCTGAAGCCCAGGCTCAATCCCGCCGGGTTTACGCCTCCGCCACACCAGGATTGGGTACAGACGCTTATCCCGGTAGGTAAGGGTTCAGAAGGCTTTGATGTATCACCCGATGGTAAGGAACTATGGACCGCAGGTGCCGATGATGGAATTATTACTATTATAGATATCGCTGCCAAAAAGGTATCCTCGCAAATTGAAGCGAAGGCTTTGGGTGCCAACCGGCTAAAGTTTACACCCAACGGCAAGCGCGTGCTGATAACAAACCTGAGAACAGGCGACCTTTTCATTTATGACGTGGCATTGCACCAGGAAATTAAGCGGCTGAATACAGGCCGTGGTGCAGCGGGCATCTTGATGGACAGCGATGGATCACGTGCGTTTATTGGTTGCACCGCCGACAACTATGTTGCCGTGGTAGACCTCAATACTTTGGAAGTAACCGGACATATTGATGTACGCGGCGCGGACGGCCTAGCCTGGGCCGTCAGGCCATAACATCAGCCAATCTCCCATAAAAATAGTTTGAGCATTGCCCGGTATGGGCTACAAGGCAACACTTAGGTGTTGCTTTTTTTGTTTATTTATGTTTACCTATTGGGTGGCTGTTTTTGCTATACCGTACCACAGAATAGTTGGCACACCCGATACAGGTGGTACACAAAACCATCAAAAAACGGTCAAAATAACCACAAAAAGGTTGCTTTTAAATCTATTATAGCCCATTTCATGACCTGAAAACATCCGTTTTAGCCCCAAAACAGACCAAAAAGCATCACTTTTTATTCGTTTTTGCATGCTAATTACCCTGTCTTTCATCAAAAAAGGGTCACATTTCAACACCATTGTAACAAGCACATAACTACGGTGTCATTATTATAAAACGTACCTTTAGAAAAACACGCCCCCTATGTCTCTCAAGAAAATTTCCGTCAATACGATTGCGGTGTTATTTATTTGTTTTGTGCTGATCCAGTTTATCCGTCCTTCAATCAGCCACCCATCGGGCACAGGAGAAATCCAGGCACCCGTACAAGTCAAAGCCATATTGCAGCGGGCTTGTTATGATTGCCATTCCAATCAAACCAACCTTCGCTGGTACGACCAGATTCAGCCTATATACTGGCAGGTGGCCAACCACATAAAAGAAGGGCGTAAAGGCCTGAATTTTTCAGATTGGAAAAGCATGGCAAAACCCGATCAGCAGGCTAAATTATGGGAAGCCGTTAACCAGATCGCCGAGGGCGCTATGCCCATCAAGAGTTATGCGATGGTTCATCCATCAGCCAAAGTTTCTGATGCCGATTTGCAGGTTTTGAAAGCCTACCTGCTCACCATGGTAAACAATAAACCTGCAGACACCTCCAAAACCAACGCGTTGCAAAAACAATACCGTCAACAGCAAAAACCTCATCCTGCTACTCCCCTGCCTACTGCACTTAACGGCATTACCTATATCCCCGACTATAAAAACTGGCAGCCTATCAGTACTACCGATCGTTTTGATAACAACACCATGCGGGTGATCTTCGGGAATGATGTAGCAGTTAAGGCAATTAAAGACGGGCATATTAACCCTTGGCCAAACGGCACTATTTTCGCCAAGGTGGCCTGGGATAAGCTGACCGATAAAGACGGCAATACCAAAACCGGCGCTTTTAAGCAGGTTGAATACATGATAAAGGACGACCAAAAGTACGCCTCAACCAAAGGCTGGGGCTTTGCCCGTTTCAAAACGCCAAAAATGGTGCCTTATGGTAAAACCGTAATGTTTGCCACCGAGTGCGTAAACTGCCACCGCCCCATGAAAGACAATGATTTTGTATTTACCGAACCCCTAAAATTTTAAGCCATGAAACCGTTAAATTATAGCATATTATTCATTCTCTCGTTATTCATGGTCGCCTGTTCAAACCCGCCGGGCAACCCGCTAAATCAGGAAGCGTCCCTCCCGGCATCGTTCGATCTTACCAAAATGGGGCTCAAGGTAATTACCTCGTCCATCAACAAAAAGCAGGCAACCATGAGCACCCTGTACGGTAACGCGGCAGCATTAAAAGCGGCCACCGACAGCACCCAACACCAACCCGGCGAAACATTTGCGCTGGTAACATGGAAACAAAAAGCCGACGGCCACTGGTTCGGCGCCAACATCCCCGGCGACCTTCAATGCGTCACCCTGCTTAAAACAACCGGACAACCCGGAGCAATAACCTTCAACTACCAAAAATATACCGGCAAAAGCTTAACGCTTTCTGCGGATACGGTAGGCAATACAGCAACCACGAAATTTATTTTGAGTGAACGGGCTTCGGTGATGCCTTAATATTGTTTGGGCGTTTCCCGCCGATAGAAGCGGGCCTGGCTTTTCGCTAATACTACACAGGCATTAGCCATAGGCCGGTATCCGCTGCAATCCATAACGCGAAAACTATTTCACTCTCCACCCTGTCATTGCGAGCGCGGCGTGGCAATCTCACGGAGGAAAGAAAGCTGCTATTGCTATCAATAGGTGAGTAACTCAGCCTATGGAACAGTGTTTCTTTTAATATTTTAAGTACTATGATAATAACATCGACAACAAACATAACTAAACATATATCTTTTAGTTATCGAACTTTTATAATAAACAGTTACTTATTTTATTATTTTTATAAAAAATTGATAATCATGTTATAATGAAACTTTATTACAAACTTGGTATTCTAATTCTAATATGTGTATTCTGCTATCTCCTTGGTAATTGGATACCATTCGCCAGTTTGAATCCATCTATTAAGCCTGAAAAAATAAATACATCGGAATATTATCAAATAATTATTAGCTCGATATCGGCAGTAGTTACATTTCTGGCAGTAATAATTGCCCTATTTAAAGAAGATATTAGGAAAAACTGGGAATATTCGAGAATTGAAGTTGTAATGTCAGATGAAGTTTTCTTTGAAATATTAAACTCAAGCATCGGTAGTTCAACAGATGTTGCAACTAAGCCTCTTGAAGCTGTAAAATATGTTTGCAAGATCGATGTATTAAATTCAGGTAGTATTTCTGCTACTGGACTGGAAATTTATTTGGAATCTCTATCATTTACTGGTCAAGATTATCCAACCCCTCAAATAATCGAAACAGAAAACCGTATAATTGTATTAAATGGTATCAACGATACTGATTTCAACCTTTCTCCTGAAGGGAAAAAAACTATTGGCATTCTGGAATTAACTAGTCCATCTCAACAATCTTCTCCAGAAGGAAGTAGTAATGATATACCCCCCAGATTAAATATAGCTGGCATAGTAAGCAGTCCTGATTTTAAAAAAGGAAGATGGGTAGGTAATTTTGCGATATATTCAACTAATGCAAAACCAGTACGTTTTAAATTAGAGGTTGACTGGAATGGAAAATGGCAAAAGAGAGCTAGTGAGATGAAAAATAATCTTAAAATTGATTTAAAGAAGTAAAGCAATGGGCCAAACATATATAATACAATTTACAGTAAAAGATGAATCAGTACTTGTAGATAGAATAAAAGCACTAGGAAGATGGATGACTTATTTCCCAAGCAGTATCGTGGTTGAATCTAATTTGTCACCTAAAGAAATATATGACAAGATTTCGGTTGGATTTGAAAAAGATCGAATATTAATACTTCAATTAGTCCAAGCAAAATATTGGGGTGTAATGCCTAAAGAGGCATGGGATTGGTTAAAAACACCTTAAATTTTAGCTCCCACAGAGTCTCTCGAAGAGTACCCTGCGTTCCAATCCTACGGCTCTGTATAGCAAGGAGATTGCTTCGTTCCTCGCAATGACAATTGGAAGAAAAGCTGAATAAAAAAGCACAAACCCTCCGTTAACCGCAAAAAAACGGCATCGTCTGGTTCGGGTAGCACAACAGAACAATCGGCACTACCACTAAAAGAAGCAGGCGCAGCCGGGAGTTTATTCACTGTTGTTTGTTTTTTGATGGTGTTCATGAGATCGCTGCGCTAGGTTTCTTTTGGTTACTTTCTTTTGCGGAAAAAGAAAGTGACGCTTAGCGCAGCGATACCAAAGAACAGCAAACGGGTACAGCAATAACCCACTTGCTTTAAGAGTTAGCATAGCACTCTTAATCCGGTAAAGAACTCCTTTGTTTAGCTGTTAAAAAAAGACTTTAAAATAATAACTGTTTGCCAGGAGCAACTTCATAGGCATCCCTACCCTGTTCAAATATCCTCGAACTAAATAAACCTTCGGTGGTGATGGTTTCGCCTTGTACCCTGATCCAGCTGCCTTCCCGTAATCCAATTACTGGTATGGCATGCTGTGTATGAAATTCCTTAATTCGCGTTTCCCTTGTTTCGCCATTATGCTTCGAATTAGAATCAGGATCAAGATAATGGGGGTTCAGGTTAAACGGAACAAGCCCCATAGTGTTTAAACTTGGCGGCAAAACAATGGGCATATCATTGGTAGTATGCATGGTTAGTCCGCCTATATTGCTACCCGCGCTTGTACCGAGGTATGGCGCACCTTTTTCCACAGCCTCCTTCAATACATTCATCAAATCCAGTTCATGCAAGGTTTTTACCAATAGGAATGTATTACCCCCGCCTGTAAAAAATCCTTTTGCTTTTCGAACAGCCGCCGCGGGATCCTCAAAAATATGAAGCCCGGTTACACGAATATCCATAACAGAAAAAGCATCCGCCACCCTTTTAGTATAATCATCATGCGAGATGCCATCCGGGCGCGCAAAGGGAACAAAAATAATTTCATCAGCTCCGCTAAACAGATTGGCTATATATGGCTTAAGATAAGCCAGGTAGTCTTCACCAAACAATGCAGAGGTGCTGGCAAGCAGGATGTTTTTCATATCCCGAATTTAAGGAATTTAGGATCATGATTTTGTTTGTAACTAACCACGATCGTAAAAATCTGTGTTTCGGGTAAATTTTTATTGCACCTAATTTATTTAAGTGTGAGCAGTTTTTTTGTCATTTAAAATAAATAATAAAGGCCGGTGATTAGCCGGCCTTTATTGTTACCTGTGATGTTTAACAACAACTACGTGATGCTTAACAATTACATGACGTTTTTTGTAATGTCTTTTTCTAACGTGATGAACCTGCGCGTTAACCGCACCATAACTAAATACCATTAGCATTAATGCTACCAAGATTTTCATTGCTTTCATAAGTAAGTAAATTATTTAATAAGATTCAATTATAAGGTATCTGTATAATAATCGATGCCTAAACCGTGTAACATTCATTTTACCTAAACACATTTAAAATCTCCTGCTGTCCGAAGTTTATAATCGGATACGACAAGCTGTAGTCTGCAACTACATTACAATCAAGCCTGCACTTTCAAATAATATGCGGTTACCTTAACAGCCAATCCCTCAGCATTTAACTCAACAGCATCCAATACCTGGTTATTATTTTCCCGGTGATAAAGTACAGCATAACCATTTGGCGACCATAAAATTTGATCCATTTCAAAGTGAATTTCCGGGGCCAGCTCCAAACCTTTTGCAAAATGTTTTCTTAATTCGATTTTGCCTACAAGTTTTCCATCAGCTTTACCCCACCGTGCAACAACAGTTTGAGCCGTAAACTCAATTTCTTCCGCATAGTGGGCCATTATCCTGTCAATATCATGGCAATTCCAGGCATCCAGCCAGTCTGCAATAATTTCTTTTTTTTCCATAGGATATATTAAAAGATAATTTACATCGTCAATAAAGATATCACATTGAAAATAATATTGGTTCATACCTGCCGCATGTATCCGCTGTCCGAAGTTTATACCTTCTGTAAAATTATCGATATATCACACCCAATTATACACTACCGGGATAGTTAACCGTTAATTGCTTTAAACCAACAATTTGAAAGCTTTCCCCTTCCTGGTATTCCCTTTATTGGTTCTTGCTTCATGCAGCAGCATAAAACCCGCCGCGCCTGATTTACCGACATCTCGGCTTAACGAAACCGCGCTGCCTGAATCGAGAATTGACATACCGATTAGCATCAACCTTCAAAATGTTTTAAACGATTACAGCGCCAAAATCCCATTGCAAATTTCGGGAGAAGGAAAGCTTGGCCCGGCTAAATATACATGGCAGGTAAACAGGCAGCCTTTTCAATTAAACTTTTTGGGTGATACGATGCATGTTTCTGACGATGCGGGGTTTAATATTAATGGTTTTATAAAAAATCCCTTTAACGGACAATGGAAAAATGTTGGCTCCTGCAATGCTACGCTGAATATTGGCTTAAGCACCAACTTTGGTATTTCCACAAATTATGGGTTGTTTAAAAACACGCATTTAACCCGGTTTGACCTGAATGCCTGCAACCTGAATATTGCAGGATTGAATATTGCACCAGCCATAAAGCCACAAGCGCAAGAAGTGCTTGGCAGGATACTTGACACCCTTGGCAGGAAAATAGATGATTATAATTACAAACAATTGCTTCAACCGGTTTGGGCATCGCTTAATAAACCGGTAAAAATTGGCGACATTGGCTATATCAGCATTAACCCTTCGGCAATCAGGGCCGGGCAGTTGGCAACATCGGGCAATACTTTAAGTTTGGTAGCGGGGATAACAGCAAAACCCGTTTTTTCGCTTGCTGATCCGGCCAAAAATACAAACTCCCCTTTACCCGACCTGCTTACAAACGATGTGGGTGGTAATGGATTTAACCTGCATGTTGATATTCATTTAGATTATCAGCCCCTGAACCAACTATTAAATAACGCGATAGCAAACAAAGAAATAGCGGTTGGCGCCAAGGGGCATCTTTTGATAAAATCAGCGGAGATCTATGGCACCGGCAATGAGCATTTATTGATAAAAGTAAACTTTACCGGCCGCCAGAATGGGATACCCTATCACGGCTTGCTTTACTTTACCTGCCTGCCGGTCTATCAGCCCGAAACAGGTGATCTTTATGTAGAAAATATAGATTTTGATGCCAACACAATTACCCGGCTTAAGGAGGGCCCGACTGTATGGCTGCTGGATGCCGGAATAAAAAAATATTTGCATGATCAGCTCCATTTCAACATCTCCGAACAAATAAATAGCCTAAAAGGCAAACTCAATCAGGCTTTAAACCAGCCCATTAATAACAGGCTTACACTAAATGGGCATATAGATACCATTAAGGCCGATGGGCTGCTACCGCTAAAAAATTATATCCTGCTGAGGGTAAGTACTGTCGGGAATTTATCAGTCAGCGTTAATTAAACAACGCCTTTACTGGTGCACACATTCCCATTCTGCGTTAGGGATAGGAATGGATACCAGCCTCGTGACTAGGGCTCAATGTAACTAAGTTAAGGAGAATCCAATTTTAACGATGCTCCATAGGAACAAAATGTTGGTAGCGCATATCATTTCAAACCATTTGGCGTGCCGTAGGTACGCAACATAGCAAGGTTACGTACCTACGGCACGGGTATTTTATTTCGTTTAATTTTCTACCAACATATAACCCCTACAGGGTCCAGGCTTAACCCACTTTCTCATTTAGGCTACAAAATCCCTCAATTTGGCTACAAGCAGCTGGTCGCATCTGTCCACCTTTGTTGTGTTATTCATTTAAACATAAAAAATCATGACACATCAAAATGATAATTCAAGTACAAATAAAGTTTGGTTCATTACGGGCGCTTCCCGGGGTTTCGGGCGCGTTTGGGCTGATGCAGCGCTAAAGCGTGGCGATAAAGTTGCCGCAACAGCACGCAAATTGGAAAGGATTGCCGATCTCAAAGAAAAATATGGAGAAAACGTGCTGACTTTGGAACTCGACGTAACCAAACCCGATCAAGCGAAGACTGCCGTGGAGCAAGCTCATGCCCATTTCGGAAAGCTCGACATCGTTCTTAACAATGCCGGTTATTCCCTTGTAGGTACGATTGAGGAAGCCAGCGCTGACGATGTACGGGCGCTATATGAAACGAATATTTTAGGACCAATTGCTGTTATACAAGCGGTACTGCCATTGTTACGGGCACAAGGCTACGGCCACATACTCGGTACATCGAGCGGGCTTGGCCATGTCACCCTCCCAGTGATCGGCTATTATTGCTCTTCCAAATGGGCGTTCGAGGCTATTCACGAAAGTTTAGCCTTAGAAGTTAAAGATTTTGGCATCAAAGTAACCATCATCGAGCCGGGCGCATATGCTACCGAGTTTGGGAGCCAGGAGTCGTTAAAATTTGCGGCGGGCCTTGATGTTTACGAAGATTTTAAAACACAGTTTTTCGGAGGGTTAAGAGGTATGGAAAGGGGCGATCCGAATGCAACGCCGGAAGCCCTGTTTAAAGTGGTAGATGCGGAGAACCCGCCGTTAAGGTTTAATCTCGGCAGCCATAATTTGCCATGGGTGCGTAGCGCCTATGCTGAGCGATTGGCAACATGGGAAGCATGGGACGCTGTATCAAGCGCGGCGCAGGGTAATACAAAGTAATTGCTTAGTAAAGAATTATTTATAACCGGTAATTAAAAACATTATCGGTTATAATTTTATTAATTTTCAAGAATGAAGAAGGAAGAAGATACCCATCATATGATGGATTCATTGTCGGCGATACACCAGGTTTTGGGTTTACCCAAGCCCCAGCATCCGTTGATCGCGCTGATAAATGGTAGCAATGGCCAGGTTCAGATAAACCGTCCATCCGGTTCTCATGTGCTGAAGTTTTATAAAATATCTTACAAAAGAAAACTCAGCGGCAAACTAAAATACGGCCAGGATTACTATGATTTTGATGAAGGCGGTTTATTATTCGCCGCCCCTAACCAGGTGATTGGCAGTAATAATGTCGAAGAAACCAGGGATTGTTCGCAATATACATTGCTGATACACCCGGATTTTTTTCTGACCTATCCTTTAGCGAAAAAGATCAAAACTTATGGGTTCTTTTCTTATTCAGCCAATGAAGCATTGCATCTTTCCGATAAAGAAAAGGAAACTATTATTTCCATTTTTAACATCATTGAAGAAGAGTTGAACAGCAGGATAGATGATTTTAGCCAGGATGTTATCATTTCTCAAATTGAATTATTGCTGAATTACGCTAATCGTTTTTACAAGCGCCAATTCATCACCCGCAAAGCAATAAACAACGATCTATTACAAAAACTGGAAGAAATTTTAGACGAATATTTCAACAACGAAACATCCTTAAACCTAGGGATCCCCACAGTCCAATACCTTTCGGAAAACCTGAATATATCACCAAGTTATTTAAGCGATATGCTACGTTCCCTTACAGGCCAAAATGCGCAGCAACACATACACAATAAATTAATTGAAAAAGCGAAGGAAAAATTATCTGCAACCAGCCTGTCTGTAAGTGAAGTTGCCTACGAGTTGGGCTTTGAGCATCCGCAATCGTTCAGCAAGTTATTCAAAACAAAAACTAATCTTTCGCCATTAGAATTTAGGCGGTCTTTTAATTAATAAACATCAGCAGCTCCAGCAAATACCTTTTTTATGATACTACTGTTCTAAGGTGCGCGGCGCAAAGTGCGGGCAACTATCCCGCGCAGAAAGGTAAATTTGATTATAGCTGCATAAGCCGTCCCGGTCCCGCACCGAAGCGAACCCCGAACTCATGGTGATGAGTCCGGGATAGGCCGCTTCAATGAAAGTTGGATCATTTTGGAAATGTGCGCAATCCTGGCAGCTCTGCCCAGAATTACCCAGTGCGATTGAATTAAAAATCTTCATGCGTTAATGTGTCACAATAGACGACCAGTAATGACCAAATATAACTACCGACAGGAAGTATCCCAAAGCTACGTTTACCACAACACCGAAAGTGAACGCCAAAAAAGGTTTGAAACCAGTAGTCGCTAGGTCACGGAACCGTGTGGTAAGTCCGATACTTAAGAAGCTGAAGGTAAACGCCCAGGTACGCAGCGCCGTAATAGGCAGGATGAGGGAGGGTTTTACCAATTTATTGTAATCAGCCAGTGAATTTCCATGGACGATCAATGTAGTAACCACGGAAGCGATCAGGAAACCAATTACGAATTTGGGGAAACGCCACCAGATTTGGCCTACCTGTACTTTCGAGTTAGTTTCAGTACGCTCCCAAAC
>Ga0206809_1059_pt1 | contig 22619 bp, 25 predicted proteins | sample Alteio_BWOrgCont_55_FD_152903 | JGI IMG/M metagenome (GOLD analysis project Ga0206809, IMG submission 152903) | Enriched cells from forest soil in Barre Woods Harvard Forest LTER site, Petersham, Massachusetts, United States -... | ecosystem: Environmental > Terrestrial > Soil > Temperate forest >... | reverse complement strand
CCGGAATTATTTCGCACCACGGGTATTAAAAGCTGGGATCCCGAATGCCGGCCTCGGGAAAAGCTGGCCGCTCAGGGACGTGATGGTATGGCTGACGCGGAGTTGCTGGCTATGCTCATTGGCTCCGGTTCACCGCGCGAAACTGCGGTTACTTTGGCTGGCCGGATATTGACCAGTGTGGATTTCAGCCTAACACGGCTTGCCCGGATGACGATTGAAGAACTGTGCGTTTTCCGGGGGATGGGGCATGCTAAATCTTCCTCGGTGATTGCCGCGATGGAGCTGGCAAAGCGCCTGGTGGAAGAACAGGCTTTGTTGGGTGCCACCAAATAACCACAACTTTTGTAAGGTCAGCGGGTCCAGCCGCTTCCTTCGTCAGCCGCTTCCCCGCAGTTGGGAAAACCCTGCGTCTTCCGCATCGCCTGCGCTCGCGCAAACCGCAGGGATTTCCGGTGGATACCGGTATGTCTTCCTGTAAGTGTTTTTATGCCCTTTTAAAATTCCCCCAGGCTTTTTGGTTAGCAAATTTCTGAACAAACCCTTTGACGACAAGGCCGGGCCCTGCGGGTTTGCTGAAAAAAAATCTCCACCCTCGCTGCGCTCGGGTCGTATTTTTTTTCGCAAAGCCTTGTCTTACAAAGGGCTTGTGTTCAGGTGCGGTTGCTTAACAAAAAGCCGGGAGGCCCTGCCGACCGGATTTAAAACAAGGAGTGCACCATGAACACAGCAAACGGCAGAAGCCCACCACATTGCCGCCGCCCCGCATTGTCGGGACGGCTGACACGGACAAGCCCCGTAGCGGGCAATTATTCAATTCATTTATTAAAAAGTTTAAAAATTAGAAATCATGGAAACTAAAGTAGCAGAAAGCAAGAATGCTAATAACAGCTTAAACAAAGTAAACCCTGTAACCGAGGAAAACAAGAACCCCAAATTCGTAGCGGGTAATGTAGTAAATAAAGACAGCGTAAAGCCTGAACCTGAAAAGGCAGCAGCAGCCCCAAAAGCGGAAGCAGCTAAATCAACTGAACAACCTAAGCCACATGAGCATCCCAAAGCTGAACCCGCTAAAGAAGCGGTTAAAAAGCCTACGCTGAATTTGGACGGTACGCTGAAACTGGTGGAAGAACTGCACCGCAAAAAGATACAGCGGGATAAGCTGTTGGAAACCATTACCAATTTAGAAGCCTTTGAATTTGACCTCAAAGAAGAGGCGGACGAAACAGGGGGTAATATTTACCAGGGCTGTAGTTTGACCATCGTGGACGATAACCGCCAATCTTTCACCACCAAGAACCCGACCATCATTTGGACAGTCGCCCAAATGGTGAACCGCCTTTGCGTGGATAAACTGGCAGAAATTGAAGCAGGTATCACTATACCCGCCTAAGTAAATAAATGGAAACGCCCCGTGCAGCACTAATGCACGGGGCGTATTTTCTAAGACATTAAATCTTAAAAAGCTATGGCAATAATAGAAATATTCATCGAGTTAACCAACCAAATTTTTTGGGAGGGCTACGCCGAACAATTAGCGAAAGACAACCCCGCAGGTTTTCAAACGGAACTGGCGGAATTTATGAACTGCTATAATACATAGACCTATGTACGATACCATTTTTTTATTGGTCAAGGCGACCATACAAACCACGCATAAAACGGCGCATGAAGCCATTGCCGAAATACAGCAAAAGGCGACCGTTACTGTCAGCGACACCAAAAAGGTGAAAATACACGCACTAAAATTTATGGATTATAAACTCAAAAAGTAAAACATCATGGAAACTATAAATAATCAAATAAAAAAACCCAAAGTATGGCAAATATTGGGTACGACCATTACACTATGCAAGACCAGCGCCGAAGCCATACAGGCAGCAGGTTTAGATTTCGAGGTCATGAAGCGCCCCAATATCCACCCATTGCCAAGCGGTCATAATATTATATCCGATAACAGCTACTTTACCTTTCGCACCGATACAGAAGCCGTATTAGGCGACAAAGTAGGTAAGGATTACGAAGTGGTACAAAACATTGACCAGTTCGCCTTTTTTGACAGCATCGTTGAAAATTACGGCGGTCTGCATTATGAAAGTGCAGGCAGTTTGGGCTATGGTCAAACCACCTATATTACTGCCAAACTGCCCGAACATATCAAAGTAGGGAAATCGGATTTAATCGAGCAGTATTTGTTTTTGACCTCAACCCATGACGGCACAGGAAGCATGACCATCGCTTTTACACCCGTAAGGATTTATTGCTCCAATACGCTGAACGCCGCCCTGAAAAATTGTACCAATGCCATCAAGATACGACATACCGCCAGTGCCGCCGAAAAACTCAAATCGGCGCACAAGCTGTTAGGCTTAACTAACCAGCTTTCCGTAGAACTGGAAGCTATCTTTAACCGCTGGGCAAGGGTGCGGATAACAGACCCCGAAGTAAAACGGCTGATACAGTTAGCCATGATACCCAACAGGGAAACCTATGAAAAGCTGAAGGCAGGGAAAGACGAAGAACTGTCCAGCCAATTCAACAATACGGTTTCGGGGGTATTCGATTACTACCATACGGCGGACAGCCAGCAGGAGAGCACCACTAAAGGTACTTTGTTTGGCATGTACAACGCTGTAACGGGGTACTATCAAAACGTACGCAGTTACGGCGACAATGAAGCCAAGTTTAAATCCATCATGGGCGGAACAGGCTTACAGCGTAACCAAAGTGCTTTTGACCTATGCAACAGTTTTGCTAAAAACGGCAATAGCGCCCTGATACTTAATTAGCGCAGCGGGGGGTAAGCAGCCCCCTGCATTTTTTCAAATTATTTTAATTACAACCATTATGAAAACAATAGATCAGTTAATGAATGTGGATAAAGCAAAGATCATGTTCGACCTGTTTAGAGATGAGATACCGGGGTTTTTGGAATACACCCAAACCATTGCCGGCAAAGTTGCCGAGGACAAAGAGGAATTAATAGCAGGTTGGACAAACCCGTTTTTGAGTTATCACCAATGGCTGCAGCTTGCCGAACAGGTAAATAGTACGATTAAAAAGTATGGCAAGAATTTAGCAAAAAGCGGTAATTTATTTGCCGACCAGCTTTTTGACGGGTATTTAGCCATATTCAGTAATCATTGCTTAGAACAGTATAGTGTTAACAAAGCCCATGCATCTAAATTCAAACTGGCGATTAGCCTGTTTTATTTACCTGTACAGCCCATCAGTAACACAAATTATCAATACCTCGTATTGGAATTACACGGCGGGGCTGAATATGCGGCCATCGTTACGGATGAAGACGGTAACAACCGGGTATTCGATAACCGCGATGATGCGGAGGCGGAAGCCGCCGATTGTCAAGACGGGGTGGTGGTTAATTTATAGGCGATATAAAGCCCTCAAACAGTCCGATATAGCTTAAGCTGTTCCATTTGAAATAACGCCTCATAGCCATTTATTTTAGCTTAAAATGGTGGCTATGGGGCGTTGTTTTGGCCGGCGTTAAGTGCTTTTTATGTCTTGAAAAGATTTGTTTGACTCCATCTTAAGCAGGCCCTTAGGAAATACAGGCCACCACTCTTAAAAAGTTGGGCAACAAGTAATTTTAGAAGAAGTTGAATTTAAAAACCCCGTTAAACTTGAACCGCCTTACAGAGATGAGAAATGGCCGGATAAACAGTCATAATGAATATTAAAAATCAATGCCGCACCTAAGTCTGCGTTGGATATGCCTATGCAAATGATTGTAAATGAAGCGTTTATTTGGTAATCCGATTGGTACCGACGGAATAATGCGCCTGGCTTTTGTCAAAATCAAATGGATCGGCGACAACGAGGTTAAATGAACCAGCCTGTTCGTTTTCCAACCAGTCTATGAGTTTCTTGCCCTCATCAAAACTGAACTTTCTATGGCCGATCCCATTTTCGTAACCGATATTTTTTAAAAGGTCCGCAGGAAATTCGGGCGCTGCGCTTCCGAAATAATAAAAATGAGTTGAAAGCAACACATTTCGAGATTGTGTATCCCTGTTTTTGTTGAATTCATTTAGCGTCCCATCCGGATGACTATGATGAGAATGTGCTTGAGTCCAGGTGTTTGTTTCAGCATTATGAAAATAAATATTGTCGCCGAGCATCATTTTTTTACTGCCATTACGTACCGGTCGCTTATCCTTAAATTCTTCATTTCCCCAATATTCGTTAAAGGTGATCTTCCGTGTGACCTTCATGGCAAAAACACATCTTCCAGCTGCCCTGAGCCTACCGCCGCCGACACCCACTATCCAATCGCCTATTTGCGCACTGTTTCTAATACGGGGTTTACAGGTTGCCAAACTACAATACCCATGAAAGGGGTTTGGTGCGAAGCCCAAATCTCTGTCGACAACATATATGTAAACGTTTGACATACTAACAGTTTACTGATCCACTTGCATTCGGTGCCTGTCGGGTATTACCATCCGAATTTTTAAATGTATTGTCACCATCGATTGCTGACATGATACTATCTGTGTTCCAGTTGACTATTGCCGAACCATATTTTTCTAAACTCGGCGGTATATCGGCTTCGGTTCCGCCCCGGACAAATACGCCCACAATTCTTTTTCCCTGTTGATTTGCTTTTTCTATTTCCCAGTTTACCCAACTCCGTTGATGGGTGTCTTTCCCAATCAATACCACAACCGTACTTGCCCAAGAGATTTTCATTCGGAGTATACGCTCAATTACCTTATCGCTAACCCGCTTTTCATCCATTCGGCGCTGATTTTCCGGCTTCATCCTGACCGAACTATTCCGAATATCATAACCACGGACTGCCATTAGGCTTGTTAATTTACTAACTTCCGAATCATCCTCGTGATGATGGCTTATGAAAAGATGCCTTCGTTTGCTATCGTCTGACATGATATATGAATTTGATTATTTATATTCCATTTCGGCGGGAAGAAAAAACTCATCGGGCCTTTTGATTTGTTGAATTTTTGCTTGATCCGGGTACGGCCCGATTTGTTGTTGCTTTCCGGGCTTGTGGCTCGCAGATATTTATCGGTTTCACAAAACAGGTTTTGACAATCAATTAGTTGAAGTTGTCTTCCCCATAAATTAGGTAAATTAATGCCGAGTCTTGCGCATTCCTTTTCCTGGTCATCTGTCATTAGTTTAATGATATCTTCGAATGAATAACTGCCTAAAGAGTCAAAACATTTCAATATGCCGTTTTTAGCTCCCGGGCCGGCCACTACAAAATCCATTTCTGAAAAATTCAACAATTCACTGTAATTCAAATCTATTGTAAATTGAAAGGCTAAAAATGGCCCCAGCGAAGGATAAGACAATAATAACCGATAGACTTCTTCTAACGATTTACTATCGGATGTTTTTTTATACAGCTCATCATCCATCATTTTTCCCAATAGTGCCAAATGGTTGCTGTGTTTAAATTTATGCCCAAATGCACTACCTGCTGATGGAATAATATAAGCGGCAGAATAGATCGTGCCTTCACATAATCTTTGTGTTAATAATTGGTCGTATTTTTTGAATGAGAATGTTTCAGCGCTGATTTCAGGTAATTCTCTGTGGAGAAATGCATAGGTCTCCATCTTATTAAATAATTTGAACAGAATCGTCTTAAAAAAAACATTTTTTAAATCTTGATTTTCATATTGCAGGCTTATTAAATACTGACTTACGCGATCGGAGGCCCTAAAAACATTGGTAAACCTGTTATTTGCGATGACAGGATCATCTGTCCAGGGAGCCGCCTGGTTGTTTATACGCCGTTCAAATACATCGAATCGTTTTGCAGCAAATTGCCAGTATGCGTCGTAAAAAATCGACCTTTTAGGTTGACCTAGTTTATTAATGTGCATAGATGCTTTTATTTCTCGTTTATTATTTCTTTTCCAAGGTATCGTAGCGATCGTTGTTTTGGTGAAACCAGTATTTTGCCGCCCTTATTTTCAACAATTTGATGGAAAACTTTATAGGATTCAATTATGGTTCTTTCCCATTGAAAGGAGCTTACCTTCGCCACTTCCAGGTCAAATACAAGCTGTTTTATTGTATTCAGCATTTCCGTGTCAATACGGTCACTCTCCTTTAGCATTTTGTTTCCCTTGGCATAATTATAAACGATTAAAGTAATCGCTTCTTCGGCTACTTGTGGCCTTCCCCGATCTTCCGCATCCAAAGTGGTTAGATCACTCTTACGCTTCAGCTTCATTAGATCGCGAATTACGGGCGACCAGCCTAAAAATGCCACATGGCCTAAATGAAATACATCGTGATACCGGTAATTATTAGGCATCCGGGAATTATCTGTTAATGGATCGCCCAACTCGATATTATTTTCTAAATCCTTCTCCCATATCATTTTAACTGTTAACAGGTTGTTTTGGCCATACTCTTCAATAAAGTTAACAATAAATGAATCTGGAAATTGCTCGGGATAATGCTCGTCAAATCTGGGAACATTTTGAAGGTCAAGTTCTTTAAAGCGATCTTGTGTTTTTGTTAAATTGGTTGTTGCGATTTTCTCTAAACTGATGCCATAATGCGAAGCTATCGAGGAAACATACCACAGTACATCGCCCAATTCTTCGGTTAGCTTTTCATTAAAGCTGCCGAAGCCGTCACCATCACGAATGGACTTTTTCAGCGTAGTTAAAACAGATCCAGCTTCGCCTGCAAGACCCAAATAACCAAGGAAAAAGTTCTCCTGATCGTTTGAATTATAAGCCTGAACAGTGGCTACGGCCTGTTCCTGATATTCATCTAAATTCATAATTCATCTTTTATCGGCCCACTAAGTTGGCAGCATTTTCAACCCAAAGGTTTATATTATTTCGGCCATCATCGTTCAACCAGTGATAAGTTTTATAAGTGTGGTAATAAATTAACTCCGTTCCCCTTGCATCGAAAGCTTTTTTCATTGGGTTAATGCCGGGCGGGTCGATTTGTTGTTGCAGCGTTTTCATTCCGCTCAGATCAATTGCCACGATACCCCGATTTTCCTTATTGGCCTTTTCCAATTCATATTTTACCCATGGACGTGTATAAGTTTCATAGCCAAAACATAATATTATGACTGAGGTACCATCCATATTTGCATCGATCCAATTTTGCACAGCCCTGCTTCCGTTGCGCTGGATAGATTCCCAGTCTGACTGCGCTAAGAATGGACTACGTTGAAAGTGCTGCGAAATGCTGTTGCACTCCCGAATTTGAGAAACACGGTGCGAGTCCCGTGCATAGTGAAAGCTGAAAAATACTTTGCGTGCCATTATTTCCCGTTTATTATCTTAATAATTTCCAATACCGTTTTAATGTGGTCTTTTAAAGGGGCTTGTGAGTCGTTTAAAGATTCAAACGCCTTTTTTAAATCAGGGAAAGAGCCGTAATAGCTCTTAAAATTATTATTTACTTCTTGCCATAATTTTTCGGTTTCATAACCTGTAGCACCAATGGGTATTGGTATTAAACCTTGGCTAACCGCGATATCAAACTCTTTTCTTATCCCGCCAGCTGTCTCGATCTCACCTGTACCGGAGTTTTTCTTATTGCCAAACAGGAATATGGCAGCACCAGCAAAAGAAATCATTCTTTGCCTGTATTCGTTCCAAAGTTCGGGTAACTCCTTTGTACCCGTCTTTGTTTGCGGGAAAGGCCTTAAAATTAATTGCTCCTCGCTATATTTAATAGGAGAACTGTATATGGCTTCTAATGCGCCATTGATTACCGCACTGCCAATTCCGAGGCCAAAACCATTGACCACCGAATATTTTTGTTTTATGATTTCTTTGGTCAATAGGTGTACGAATTCAAGAGCATCCGGTTCAGAATAGGGTTCATAAATCGCAGCACTTCCCGAAATAAAAATGGTATTTCTTCTATACCGGCTTTCAATTTCAGTTAATAAAGCAGTAATTTCAGCATATTCATCTACCAGCACAGCTTGAATTTGAAAGCGGCGTAGATCAGAAATCATGAGGAACTGGCGCCTGGTTGCATAGTCGAAATCGGCGTCATTTTTATAGGCTTTTCTGTCTATTTTTTTGATAATACAATAATGGGGGCGAGAATTATTGTCCAAAAATAACTTAACCCGGCTCAGAATATAATCTAAATTGGGATCGGTAAAGCTAAAGCCGATAAACAGAAATGTCTTCGAAACAAGGTCGGAACTTAGTGTCGTGATAAATCCTTCATTCTTTTTATGGTATTGCTCATAATCATCTTTTGTTAACGTGGCATGTTGCGGGTGGTTCGCGTCGCCGTGCATTTTATAAACTACAGCTTCCCTTTTGTATAACGGATCGGCTAAATGTGATGGGAGAAATTTGATATCTACACGCTTAGTAGCAGCAGTCAGTGAATCTTCGATTAATGAATCATAGTTCGTTGTCCAAAAGGTGCGTATAGGCAGTCGCGCCAAAATATTATGATTTTCACTTAACTCGGCCTTTTCCTTAAATTCTTCAATGATCTTTTGGTTTAATCCCCCTCTGCCTCCTCTTTCATTAACATGAAACTGCGCCAGCGATATAAGATCTGTTTCCCGATCAACTTCCAAATCAATTTCCTTTGCAATATCTCGTAAAAGCCCGCGCCAATCAACATAGCCCGCACCCACAGAAAGTCCCGCGCCCGCAAATATTGCGGCATCTCCGTTGATTAAATGCTTTAGGTAATCGTTAATAAAATTTTGTTGCTGGGCGGTCATTATAATAATTTAAGTTTTAGGTTTATTAAAATATAAATATAATATTTAGAATCACAATAATTCTGAAATAGTTATTAAATTCTTAACATCTGATGGCACTCTTAAATAGGCAAGAATTAAAAAGTCGGGCAAATAATAGATTCGGCACAAATTCGAAAAGTAAAAGTGTGTTAGCTCTTTTAGAAACTGCTAAAACTTTCAATTTTATTAAACAGTATGATATTTTTTTGTCTCATTCGTATCTTGATGCGGATGAAGTGGAAATCCTAAAAGAAGATTTGGAAGGTGCGGGATTCTCTGTGTATGTTGATTGGATCGAAGACTCGCAATTAGACAGAAATAACGTTTCATCTTACACGGCTACAGTCATTCGTAATAGGATGAAATATTGCAAATCTTTAATTTATGCGTTTTCAGAAAATAGCGTTTTGTCAAAATGGGCTCCCTGGGAACTTGGGTATTTTGATGGATTTAATGGTAAAGTTGCAGTTTTGCCCATCTTTGAAGTTCCGCAAACTGGGGAAGATTATAGAGGTGTTGAGTTTATTGGGATTTACCCATATATAACAAAAGCCATGACAACCATCTTCGTGCAGGAAAGTTCACAAGTATGGGTTAACTATTCAAACTGGTTGAGTGGTTCTAAACCAGTTAAACATTAAAATATATTGCTTATCGGCTTCGCACACTGCGAATTAATTAACCTAAATTTATCAACACAAGTTTATGAGCGTCATTTCAAAATCACAACTTAGAGGCTTTCGAAATTCAACTAGAACATTTAGTAAAAGCACAAATGATAGCCTAAACGAATATAAGACAGAAAATAGACAAGGGAAAATTTCCATATTTCTTTCGCACAAACACGATGAGGCAGAGGATTTAGATAGTTCAATTGGTTTATTGAAAAGCTTTGGAGTTCAAATATACGTTGACTGGTTAGATGGTGGGATGCCTACTGCCACATGTGGAAATACCGCCATACGAATCAAAGAAAAGATAAAAGAAAATAAAAAATTTATCCTTTTAGCAACGGAAGGGGCCATAGCCTCTAAATGGTGTAATTGGGAGCTAGGTTACGGTGACTGCCTAAAATACTCAACTGATAATATCGCGTTTTTGCCTATAAAGAACGATAATTTTAGTTATACCGGAAGCGAATACATGCAAATATATCCGTCAATTGAGTATTTAGATGGTACTAGGAAAAATAACGCTGGGGCATTCATTCCGAAAGGATATTATGTTTTATATCCAGCCGATGAAGATGGTAACCAAAGTTTTGTATTATTAAGGCAGTGGTTAACTCAATAATAATGGAAAAGAAACTAAAACATTTGGATTTCCTACAGCTGGTTATTACACGGATGAATGTTAATTCATTTTTCTTAAAAGGGTGGTCGGTAACATTAGTAGCGGCATTATTTGCATTCGCCACGAAGGAAGCAAATGGTAAATTTGTCATCATCACTTTTGTTTCAACGTTGGCGTTTTGGTTATTGGACGGATATTATCTCAGCCAAGAAAGGCAATACAGAAGCTTATATGATGTAATACGAAAAAAGGATGAGAATGACATTGACTTTGATATGAATGCCAGGTTATATAATTCCGGTAGAAACTCATGGTTTAAGAGTTTATTCGGGGAAGTATTATTGTATTTTTATGGCGCGTTATTATTAATTACGATATTGGTGCTGTATATTTTGAGTTAGAAAATACAATGCAATAATGGGCAGTTGGAACCTCGCTTTAATAATCTATTTGGCAGTAGCAATTATAACCTTTGTACCAGTGTTGCTTGCTATATTTAAAAAGGTGAAATTAAAGCCTGGCGGTGACACATTCAAAGACTCCCCTCATTTCTCAGATCAAAATAAATTAAAATTACAACAACATTACTCACGTATACAAGGAACTTTGGTCTTTTGGAAGAACGAGGCTGCATGGTATAAACGATTTCATTATTATACGCTTATTTGGACAATTCCCGTATCTATTTTGATTCCTATAATTTCCCAATCGTTAGATGGTACAAACGTTTCAAAATTATTTCTAACAGTCATATCAAGCCATGTAGCTCTTTTAATAGGCTTTCACAGGGCGTTTAAAGTTGAAAGTAATTTTAGAGCTTTTAGAAACGGAGAGTCCGAGTTTTATGATCTTTATAGAAGATTGCTTGATCGGCCCAATAGTTTTGGAGAAACAGAGGATCAACAAATCGAAAGCTACTTCATAGAGGTCGAATTTATACGAAAGGCCGTCCGGGTGTCCGAAACAGATAATCTTCCTATAATAGAAGATCCTAAGCCGGCTAAAACTAGCTTGTGAAAGGGGTGGCGACTACAAATCGATATTTTTTGATTAATTCAAAAATTTATTGCGCAGTTGTTGCGATTAATCGACGGTGTCTTATCAAACATTAAGTGTACCTGGATATGCTACAGCTCAAAATTTTAGATTAAAGTCGTCAATTAAATCAATAATAACATCTGATGGGTCTAATTTCTTGTATTTGCGTAACAGCATATCTTTTAGGTGCAGATTATTGACAAATAAAATAAGTTTGTTGTGTTCGATGAATATATCCTTACGCTTTTCTAATCCGCTTTGGTTGGGGGCTTTTGTGCTGCAAATTATGCCAAAACGCCCTATAGTCTTTTTCAGGTAGTCGTCAATCTGTAAAACCACATGTTTATCAATGTCTGATCCATCCAAAGAATAATTTTTAAATTCAACTACCACATACTTCGCCTCATAATCCTCTCTTATAAATTTCCAGTTTTCATTTATTGATCTGTTAGGAAATATTGCATCTCTTATATCAATCCCCGATTCTCTCCTCGATTGAATCTTTGGAGCACTTAGAGGAGGTACAAATAAATAGCTAAAAATTTTGATGCCGATATTTTCATAATCCTGCCATCCCGAAACACCTTCTTTACAATTATCCAACTCCTTAATTAGATCTTGTGTGATTTGCAGATCATGGTCGATTAATTTTACTGGCTCTTCCTGTGGAATAGAAGTTGGGAAATACTTATGGATCAAGACAGGATATCTGCTTAGTTTGCTTATAAGATTGTGTCCTTCCCACACCGTAATATTGGCAGTAATTGCCTGCAAATATTCTTTGGCATCTCTGGTTAGTTCTGAACTAGTGACGAGTAACGCCTTTGAACCGCCAGATGCCATCAACGTACCATGTAATTGCCGCAAGGTTGAGATACTGACGCTACTTTTATAAAATTTCGTTTCTACAAATGTTCTTTCCAGTTGGTCAAAGGAGTTTATTTCTTCAATTTCAAAATCAAATCCTGAATCCCGGATTTGAGGCATACGCCTCACTTTGTGGCCTTCCTGTAATAATAAGTCATAAACAAAATCTTCGAACGTTCTCGGTGAGAAATCTGTCCAGCCATTAAATTTGTAGGTAGGTTCGTTTGAGATAGCCAAGGCCTTCTCAATAGCCAAAATTGCCGTTGTTCTATTTTCAGAAGCATCGATATATAGGTAATTATTTAAATCAAAAGGGACTTCTGATTTGTCAATTTTGATTGGAATAATCCTAATGTTGTTTTTTGTAGCGTTAAATAGTAATGCAGAGTTTAATTCATATTGAACCCAGGTTGATTTAAACGAGTTTTGGCTTAAAATTATAATGAACGCACTACTGGCTTGAATTCCATCCTTAATTTTATCTTTAATGTAGTCTCCAGTTACAAGTTCTTGAGCATCCCACCAGACATCAATGCCAACCTGATTAAGCTCTCTTACTAACCATAATACAAATTCTTTATCTTGATGAGAATGACTTATAAATATTTTAGGCTTCATTGATTATAAGCGAAGGTTAGGTAAACTTATGCAATTAAAACGACAATCAGTTATCATCTCATGAGGGAAGATATTCAAATCCTAAACATCATATAATTACTACTAAATGGTTGGAATGTAAATAATCTCTACTATAGAGGTTAGATATATCTATAGTAGAGAATTTTGATTACTCTACTATGGATAAAATATTTTTTACCCTGATCGCTCAAATATCCTCGGATAATCTACTAATATACTCTCTAAAAATATGATCGATCTCGATTAGCCTTCTCTTTAAATCGCCCAATGCTTTCAAATTAGCCACAAAACGCGAAGATATTTGTACGATAATTGACCCCGAAGCCTCTCATGAAAATGAGAGGCTTTCTTGTTTATATTGATACTGTGATAATACCCGTCCAAGCTGAATGCCAATTAACGCACAACACTGCATTAATACCGCTAACTAACCGTCGTAAATAGTCCCTTAAATCGTCTTTTTTTCTTGATTATAATATGATAACTTTACTGTATAACAGTCTGTTAGTATAATCCTATAATCATGAATAATTCATTCAGTTTGCAAAAGAAAAGTCAGAAGTTTTTTTTCTTCCTTATCGTCTTATTGATTATTTCCCAGTGTTTATTGTTACCCTTAAAAGGCTTTGGCCAAAAAAAGGCGGATTCGAAACTTGAAAAAATACCAGTAAGCCTGGAGCGGGACTATGCATTAAGTGCATTGCCCCCTCATCTGCGTAAGGGAGCTACCGTTTATTTGTTAGATCCTGCAAAAGGCTATTATATCGATAAAAAGGGAACGAATGGATTTGTCTGTTTTATTTCAAGGATGGAATGGGAGTGGGGCGAATTTAGGAACGATTATACCATGCCCATTAGCTTCGACTCAGCAGGCGCCAAAGCAATTTTTCCTGTTTACCAGGCTGTGGCGGCTATGCGTGCATCTGGGAAATTTACAGCTACGCAGATCAAAAATATAGTAATAGGCCGGATCAGGAAAGGCATATACAAGGCACCTGCAAGACCCGGAATATCTTATATGCTGGAACCTGTTATGCGCGGATATCCGGGCGACCCGACTAGTAATAAGATTATGACCATGAGTATGCCTCATTATATGTTTTATGCCCCTTATATGAATACCTCAGATATTGGTGGTGATACAGATAATGGCCCATTTGTGAGTAATCCGGATAATACTGTTCTGGGAGATAAGAAAGGGCCCTATGGTTATATCATTATGCCCGCTGGTGAGATAGAGGCCGCCAAAATAGTAAAGGATAATAGCGACCTGTTGAAACGGCTTGTCGCCTACAAATCATACTATAAAATCAAGGGTGGTGGTATGTAGAATTCGTAATTTTTATTTATTGTAGATCGGTAATAAAGTGATTCGAGATTTATTCTACCATTGATCCAAATACCTCTCACGAAAATGGGGAGGCATTTTCTAAGCCTCATTTATGGTTGGAGAAAACAGCAACCAAAGGCTGAATAGTCAATTACTCACTAAGTTCAATCGGTAGGTCAATAAAAAAGGTTGTGCCTTTGCCCGGCCTGCTTTCAAACCAAATTCTTCCTCCATGTGCTTCTACGATCTGTTTCGAAATAGCTAAACCTAATCCGAAAGACTGTTCACCAGCTGTCCCAGATCTTTTGGCCTCTGTAAACATGTCAAATATTTTGTCTTTCATTTCAGGCGGTATTCCAATGCCATGATCTTTTACTGCGATCTTCACGCCCTCCGCATCATGTTCCATTTTAACATCAATAACTGCACCAGACGGGCTGAATTTAATTGCATTGGTGATCAGATTGCTAATGACCCGCCATAGCTTTTCACGGCTTACGGACAAGGTAAATGGTTGGGCCTGCAGGCTAATCTGCTGGCCTTTGGCCTCTGCTTTGTTCCGCAGCAAAGAGACACAATAATTCAACATTTCGTCAATATCGACGGCTTCCTTTTTGAGCGCTTCCGTCTTGAACTGGACTTGTAACAGGTCGCTGACCAATTCAAGGGAATTTCCGGCGGAAGTTTTGATCAGTTCCAGCATCATTTTATCGTTGTCTGAACGACCATGTTCATCCAATAATAAGCCGGCAATGGAATATATGCCACCTATCGGGTTACGCAGGTCATGGGCGGCAATCTTCATCATCCGCGTATTATCCGCCTGGCTTTGCTCCAGCGCGTCCAGGTTTTTTTTCATTTGAATATTTTGACTGATGATTTGGTTGTTCAGCTGCTTTGTTCGTTTCAAATTATACCGGATCACGCATATAACGGCTATGGCCAGTATGCAGGCGATGACAACCAAGATCAATAGCGCCGTTTGATAGCGTGACCGCGCCTCCAATGAGGTGAGTTGCTGATCTTTCAACGCATAGTCAAGATAATCAACCCCTGAGATATTGTTGAGTTTTTCTTGTTCGTCATGTAATCTCACTAACTGGCTGCTGTAAGTCGCTGCCCTCAGGCTGTCATGGCGTGCAGTATAAAAGTCAAATAATTTTCTGGACATCAGTTGGCTGTAAAACATGTAACCGTTTTTACCGGAAATAGCCAGCCCCTGCTGGTAGTAACCGGCAGCCCGCGAAGGGGCGGGCAAAGCGAGCTGGTCGCCCATGTCGGCCAGCATATCCATGCTGACATAGTATAATTTTTTGCTGATAGCGGTGGCAATAGTCTGATCGAGCAGGGTTAATCCCTGTTCACGCCTACCGTGAGCGATTAAATCATCAGCGGTCAATTGCCCAATAGCTACTAAGGTTCGATCATCCTTATAGCTGGCGGCAATGCGCCTGGCTTTGCCGATATAGTAACTCATCGAATCGCGGCTGAACCGGGCGGGGTATTCCAGCAGATAGTTATAGATGGCTAGTGACATGATCGAGTCCCTGCTTAATTTTTTTCCGATATCCAAGGCCGCGTTAAATTGTTGGATAGCCCGCTGATCTTTGCCGATCTCGTTATAAACCATCGCGATATTCATGAGTGTTTGCACGCGATTGACCGTGTCATTTAATTTAGTGTAAGCCGAGTACGCTCCATCGTAATAACGCAAAGCCAATTGCAAATTTCCCTTGATATCAAAAAAAACACCCAGATTGTTCAAGGCATCAGCTTTTCCTTTGTCGTAATGTTGCCGTTCTGCTATTTCCCGGGCTTGTTTAGTATAATAAAAGGTACTATCTATGTTTTTTTCATAAAGTAACATCGCCAACCGGTTCAGGGCATCTACATAACGTGAACTGTCTTTAGTATGTGTTAAGGATTTTCTGATACTTGTCAGCTCAGGTGATTGAGCGTGGCAACATATCTTTAAAAAAAATAGCGTAAGGAGAAATGGTAAAATTTTTCTCATATGCATTAAGTTACGGGTACAGATTACTATTTCTAAATATCAATAATATCTTTTGAAATCAGCTGTCAAAAAGTAGAAGAATTAATTTAATGCCCTGTAAGCCCCAATAAACTCATTAAATTTCAGGTATTGCAATAATCTCATTTATAATTTGCTGTAATAAAGGTACCATTGTTAACTCAAACCAGGAATTTCTCTTTTGCCATACTTTATTACGAGGGGAGGGGTGTACAAGCGGTAAGTAGCTTGGTAAATAATCATTGAAACTTTTTACGGTCTCGGTTAACGTAGACTTTTTTAGATCTTTCAGATAATAGTTTTGCGCGTACTGCCCAATGAGTATGATTAATTTAACATCGGGCATATTACTTAACAATTGGCGATGCCATAACGGAGCACATTCGGGGCGTGGTGGTATATCACCGGATTTGCCTTTGCCCGGGTAGCAGAAACCCATAGGTATCAAGGCAAATAGTTGATCGTTGTAGAACTGTTCCTTATTAACACCAAGCCATCTTCTTAATTCGTTTCCACTCTGATCATCCCACGGGATACCGCTATTCTGAACCTTTTTCCCCGGCGCCTGGCCTATTATAACAATCTTAGATTGGGTACTGGCCCGTACCACGGGTTTTGGCGGATTGGGTAAATAGTTAGCGCAAACTACGCACGATCTTATTTCATTTAGAAGTTTGTCCACTATCAAAAATTTAACCAGGTAACTATCATTAACTGGAATGTCTATTTATAATAAAATTATGAATTATTGGCCTTAAACATTGTGTGAACCTGAAAATGATTTTAAATAAATTCTTTTTTATTTAAATAAACATTACTTTTGAATTCATCTGATGTTATAATCATTATGAATAATTTAATAATAAAGCAATCGCTTGCTGAAGTAATCGCGGATAAGCTAAAGGAGCAAATATCCTCCGGCTATTACAAGCTTGGTGAAAAACTACCCACAGAGCCGGAGTTGATGAAAAACTTTGGGGTAGGGCGTTCTACCATCAGGGAAGCTACCAAGCGCCTGGTTCAAACTGGCTTGCTACGTATTCAGCAGGGGGCTGGGACTTTTGTTGAGCAAACGGAAGGTATTGGAGAGTCGCTGGGGCACCGGATTAATCGTGCCAATTTTCAGGAACTGGATGAAGTTCGACAGTTGTTAGAAATGAAGATAGCTGAGAAAGCGGCGATTAATCGTTCAGAAATGAATATTGTTAACCTCAGAAAGCATCTTGCTGCCAGAAAACAAGCAGGTCTTGGTAATTTGATAGAGGCTTGTATTGAGGCAGATATACAGTTTCATATTGCAATAGCGGAAGCTGCTAAAAGCGAGATATTGTTTGACTTGTATAAAGCAACTGCAATTCATTTAAGAAAATGGTTCCTCAGTATTTACCCGGATACGCAAATATTTATAGAAACCCAGGATTCGCACGAGCAATTATTGGCTGATATTATCGCTTGTGATTCCAGGCAGGCCTGGAATACCGCCGCAAAAATTATTGGCCGTGTTTATCAATGATTTTTTTATCAATAAATTCATCTGATCTTATGATGTATTGTATTTATTTCACCAATTATGAAAACTAAAACTGTCACCTTTACAACCGAATCCAAACAGCTTGCACAACAAACTGTATTTTCAATTCTTTTCACCATCAGCTTTGCGCATCTGATTAATGACATGCTGCAATCGGTGATCCCATCTATTTACCCTTTGATTAAGGATCGTTACCATTTAAGCTTTACTCAAATTGGCTTTATCACGTTTACCTATCAAATCACCGCTTCTATTTTACAACCGTTTGTCGGGTTTTATACCGACCGTAAACCGCGACCTTATTCGCTGACTGTCGGAATGGGCTTCACACTGATTGGACTGCTTGCTGCTTCACAAGCATCAAGTTTTCTTTATATCTTGTTATCTGTGGCTTTGATTGGGATAGGATCTTCCATATTCCACCCCGAATCATCCAGAGTCGCGCATCTGGCATCCGGTGGTAAAAGAGGACTGGCACAATCTATTTTTCAACTAGGCGGAAATGCGGGGAGTGCCATTGGTCCATTGCTTGCCGCGTTAATTGTTATCCCGTATGGGCAATCTAATATCATTTGGTTTTGCTTGATCGCATTCATCGGAATAGCTGTATTGTTCCGGATAGCCCAATGGTACCAGGGGCATTTAAACAGCATGGCAATGAATAAAAAAGCGGCAAAAGAAGAATTTCATCATAATCTTTCCCGTAAAAAAGTAATCCTTTCACTGAGTATTCTTATGGTACTCATTTTTTCCAAATACTTTTATCTGGCCAGTATTACAAGTTATTACACTTTCTTTCTGATCGGTAAATTTCATGTTTCCATTCAACAATCACAGGTTTATTTGTTCGCGTTTTTAGGTGCAGTAGCCTTGGGTACACTTATCGGAGGGCCATTGGGAGATCGTTTTGGCCGTAAGTATGTTATATGGATATCTATATTAGGGGTGGCTCCGTTCACTTTATTATTGCCTTATGCCTCTTTATTTTGGACCGGCATTCTGTCCGTAACAATTGGTTTAATTATTTCATCGGCATTCTCAGCAATCCTGGTTTACGCTACGGAATTAGTACCCGGGAAGCTCGGGCTGATATCCGGCCTGTTTTTTGGGCTTGCCTTTGGTATGGGTGGGTTGGGATCTGCTGTTTTAGGTAAACTTGCTGATATGACCAGTATTACGCTGGTTTTTAAAATATGCGCTTTTCTGCCTTTAATTGGTATACTAACTGCATTCCTTCCTGATCTTGATGGGAAAAGATTGAACCGTTGATAAAAAACGGATTAAAGGCTCTTAATGGGACAAAATCTATTAGACAGATTTTGTCCCATTTTTTTGCTGTAAGTTTTACTTTTAATGTGCTCTGATAAGTATTTTGGGTATAGAGTATTGAGGCATGCATCCGGCAGATGCAATAAATGAAATAAACCATTACCTTAGTAATAATATTTAACCTTATTACAATTATGGATAGAACACTAAAGGTTTATACCAAAACCGGCCACCTCTTTGTAGAAATTACTTTTAATTACGATCGTGACAGACAGGTAGGGGCACATTATATTCTATACCGGCGGTTGTATACCGAGGATGAAGGAGATGAGGGTAAAGCTGTTTATCCATCTGATGAAAGAGATCTATATTTAACATTCAGGCAGTTTGAATCGATAGAACAGATTAAGGCATATGATATTGAATTGGTGAAAAAAGAATTTGGACGTGACATGCCTGATCCAGCCAACACATACAAGTATGTATATGATCCAACGCCGGTTTATTTACGTTATATCGCCGGTACTGATCGACGTTTTGTAGGTATAGTAAATATAATATTCAGCTTTATTAATAATACCAAAGAGGTGAAGTTCCTTTCAGGTACGAACCCGAGGTTTGATCAGGAGTTAACTTCTAACAGCCTCGAATCTAATATAAGCTGCATATTAAGAATTTCTGTATACTCGGATAGAGATATTACTCAGATATATAGTCAGGATTTGAAAAGACTGCCTCCCTGGTATTAGGATTATAAAAAAACTTGATTCCAAAGATGAATAAAGGGAAAGGCTGAAATTTTTACAGGTCTCCCAACTGCTTCATAAGATATTCAAGATCGTCACTGTTTTCTTCTGAATCTGGCTGTGGGTTTCGCAAACATTGTAATTCCATGTTAAAAAGCTCGATTTTTGAATCAAGGTCTGAGATTTTGTCCGGTAGGTTATCAAAATACTTTTCGGTAAGACCACGAGTACCCCACATGTTTGGGAAATTTTTCAGTAGCTGAAGTTGTTCAAGTCCTTTTTTCTCCTCTATTGCTTTACCTAATTTTAATTCCACTTTATTTATTTCTTCCCGGTTAGCTTTTATTTGTTCAGCGCGAATTATTTCAGGATCGCGATCATCATATGTATTGGTCCATGAATTAACCGGCCTTGGGTTAGTTAGCGTAAGTGACGTTTCTTTACTATGTTGTCTATAACGTTCGATTATATTCCAAACACCTCTGTTTTCATGCAATTCAGCATGTGTTCTGCCCTCTCTGCCAGATCCGTCACTATAATTTTCAGGGTAGGTACTAAGCTCTTCTTCATTTGGGAATTGAGCTAAAGTTCTTGTCATTATTTCCTCTATCATCCGGCATCCGGTATTCGCCATAATTGCCCAATTTTCTCTATCATAAAAATTGACTGTATTAATAAGAAGTTTAGGTGCAGTTGTTAAATCAGATTTAGTATCTACCTGAATTTTTACATCCATATATACACCACCCTCGTAATAAAGAATGATCATGCGCATAATGTCACTCATGGTAATATATGATTTTTTTGCCATAAGTACTTCCAAAATGGGTAACCAGGCATCTACCCATTTGGGCATGGTGCCACGTCGTTTCCAACGCCCCATCTCATCAACAAAACTCCTTTCAAATACTTTTGGAAATTTCCCGAAATCTACTTTCAAGCTTTCTGTTTGAAGTTCTGGTGCAAAACCCTCTTCATCATCTTCCCCTGAGTTATAAAGCCATATCATGTTAACCCAATCTTCTGAATCTGTCCCTTTCCTTGTTGCTAATCCATGCTGGGCTTCCGGGTTTTCCTGGTAGTCGCCCTGCACCCAAACGCTGTGCATCTTCTTTGGAATCTCTTCTGTGCCCTCCGACAGCATTTCCATCCGAACATACTGATCTGCGCCTAATTTCTTATGGTTAAGTTCAACAGCACTTACCCATAAATTTTTACTGCCTCCGGTTGCATCTTGTTTCCAGTTAGTTTCCTGATCGATACCTCTACGTGAAAATACCTTATCATCAAGATCGATAGTTAATAAATCACCGGATTTTACTTCCTCACGCTCATTTTTTAACCAATCTTCACTATTATATAAACTTCCCTCATCGGTCATTACAACCAAATGTGTAAGTCCATTTATGCCTCGATAAGCAATCTGTTTTAGTTGGGTTACTTCGCTAACAACGCCTGCATCTAGTTTGCCTGAATTATTTAAGCCATTTGTGGTTTTATGATCAATAGTTTGTTTTTGCAATGCTTTATTTCCCATCACATCAGCCTCATTCTCCAGCCCTCCATCATCATTAACAGCAATCCCTTGTTTCATCTGTAGGGTGGCCTGTACTCTGCCCTGCTTTTGCTGCACAACATGCCAGGCCTCATGTGGCAAATGTTTTTCTTGCCCGGGCCCAATATGAATATCTGTGCCCTGGGCATAAGCAAAGGCTTGTAACTGCGCGGGTTTTCCTGAGTTATAATGAACTTTGACATCATCCATCGTAAAGCCCGACATATTTTCGACACCTACTTTCAGATTATCCGGAAGGCCGGTATTATTCTCTTTTCTTTGAAATACAAATCGTCCTGTTTGTGTGGGTGTTGGAGTATCACCTTTAGGTGGTTCCGCAGATGCTTGTTGAAGCTGAAATGCTTTTAGCAGCCTTGGTTTTTCGTCACCGGCATCTTTTAATTGTAGTGGCTTCAATTGCTGGGGTTCCAAAACTTTAGCCTGATGCTGATCTATGGGAACTGCGGGCATACTGTTGCCTCCGCGGGTATCGTTTTGAATATTTACGCCTGCAGAAGTTTTTTGGCCTTGTAAGAATAAAGAAGCACTGCTCATTGCTTTTGGTCTGGTGCAGGAAAGTTAATGATTTTTTTTCTGAACTTTTATTAATGCACAGATAATGTTGTTGTTGATAAACGCACCATCTCACAAATTCCTGAACCATGTGAATAGCTAATCCATGCCCCAGAAAGCAAGTATTAAATATCATTTTGTAACCATAGTGTATTAATTACAATATGAATTGTAGATAATTTTAGAATAATATTGTTTTGAGTAAGAAAAATAGCAATTTAGTCCGCCAATTATAAAAAATGGAAAAGCAAAAGAACAATCTTATACCTCTAATTACCCTTACCTCATTGTTTTTTATGTGGGGATTTATAACCAGCATGAACGACATCCTGATCCCGCATCTTCGGTCGCTGTTTCAGTTAAGTTATACCCAATCAATGCTGGTGCAGTTTTGTTTTTTTGGCGCATATTTCATTGGTTCGGTTATCTACTTCCTAATCTCTTACTTTAAAGGCGATCCGATAAATAAGATCGGGTATAAAAATGGTATTTTGCTAGGCTTGCTTATTTCGGCAATTGGTTGCGGTTTGTTTTATCCGGCGGCCAGCCTTTCGGTATATGGCGTATTTCTTGTCGCTTTATTTACGTTAGGTTTAGGCTTTACACTATTGCAAATTGCTGCCAATGCTTACGTTTCCTTATTGGGATCTGAAGAAACGGCATCAAGCCGCTTAAACTTAACACAGGGGTTTAACTCATTTGGTACTACTATAGCACCGGTTTTGGGTGGCTATATGATCCTGGAGTTTTTTGCCGATAAAGGTCATATCTCGGCAAACTCAACCAAAATTCCTTATCTCATATTCGCGGTACCAACAAGTACAATATTTATAATAGCGAAAACAAACAATGTACGCGCCGCTGCAGATTTACCCAATAAAAACCCAATAAGGTTAAGAAGCATAAAAATCAGGTAGGGATAAATATCGGCAAAGGTTAAATTAACTATGCTTAGGATCAATAAAAAAACCAATACTGATGTAGCTACCATATA